>JGI24120J20309_1000994_pt1 | contig 10771 bp, 10 predicted proteins | sample SubbioAug_CSW13A_FD_20309 | JGI IMG/M metagenome (IMG submission 20309) | reverse complement strand
GACCGGGCCTTTGTGGAGCAGGTGAGACAAAAGGCCGAGACCATCGCCGCCGACCGGGCCGCCTGGCACGCCCCGCCGGCCGAGACCCTGTTCGTCCAGCGCAAGGTGAGCGGCATGGCCCTGCTCGCCATGCGGCTGGGGGCGCGCATGCCCCTGCGCGACATGGTGGCCGAGAGGATCGCGGCCGCCCCCGTCGGCCCTGACCAGGACTGAAGGCCGCCATGGCCCGGATGCGCCAGAAGGCTGACCTGCCGACCAAGGTCTGCGCCGCCTGCGGTCGGCCCTTCGCCTGGCGCAGGAAGTGGGCGCGGGACTGGCCACAGGTGAAATACTGCTCCGACCGCTGCCGGGCGGCCAAGCCGTCTATCCCGGAGAGCTGACCGCCTCAGAGCAGGCGGCGCATCTCCGGCGTCATCAGCTGGTCCCTCGGGGCCTCGACGACCTGATAGGCGCCAGGACCCGGCAGGTCCTCCAGCATCCCCTTGCCTGGGCCTTCCAGGTCCAGCCAGGCCAGTCCCTGGGCCAGGCTCAGCGTCGGCGGGGCGCGGTCATGGAACGGCGCGATATCGGCGGGGGCGGGCGCCGTGACGAAGGCGAAGCTCTCCAGACCCCCAGGGTGGTCCTCCGGCGTCGAGCGCTCCCACAGGCCGGCGAAGACCCGGACGNCCTCGTCNGCCCAGCTGATCTCATGACGGGTCTTGGGCCTGCCCTTCTTCCAGCCGGGGGGTTCCGAATACTCGATGAAGCTGGTGAGGGGCACGAGGCAGCGCCGGCGCCGATAGGCCTCACGAAAGGTCGGCGCGGTGTCCACGGTCTCGATGCGGGCATTGGTGCACATGCTGCGCCAAGCGTTCAGCGGGCCACGATGAAAGGCCGGCGTCAGCCACCAGCGCATCTCCAGCCCCTCCAGCCCCGCTGTGGGATCGCCCGGGTCAGCGGCGCGCAGGATGGTGGCCCGGTCGGTGGGCCGGATCGGCTCGTCCAGGTCCCGGTTCGGCTCGGCGTCGGCCCAGCGGATGGGAATATTGATCTCGGAAAAGCGCTCGGTGAGCGGACCGCGGGCGATCCGCTTCTGATATTCGTTGCACATGTCGGCGCCTGCAGGTCTCGGCGTCAGACCCGACGCGCGGTTTCGATGATCACCGGCTTCTTCAGCCATTCGTCCTTCTGGTCGGCGAACTTGGTTTCGCCGCCGGTGGGCTGGGCCAGGATCTTCTGGGCGTTGGACAGGCCTGAGACCACCTTGCCGAACACCGCATAGCCCAGATTGTCACCGGGCTGGCCAGGCTGGGCGTCCAGGAAGGTCTGATCGCCCAGGCAGATGAAGAAGGTGCTGGTGGCCGTCCCCGGAGCGAACCGGCCGAGCGAGACCGCCCCATGGACGTGGCTCAGGCCGGTCATGGTCGTGCTCTCATGGCGAATGGGGGCGAAGGGTCGGGACTTGGCCGGGGGTTGGGCGACGATGGTGCCCTCAGTGGGCGCCCACTCGCTGCGGGCGGCGCGGAAGAAGCTGCCGCCGTCATAGGCCTTGGCGTCCACATAGCGCAGGAAGTTAGCGCTGGTCAGAGGCGCCTTCTTGTCCTCCAGCTCGATGACGATGGTCCCCAGGCTCGACTTCAACGTCACCCGGGGCTTGGCGTTCTGGGCCAGGACCAGCTGGGGCGCGGCCATGACCAGGCCGGCGCCGAGGACGAGGCTGCGACGGGGAAGCGTACTGGACGGCATGGGGGCTCCTGGGATTGCGCAGGGCCAGCCTAGCGCCTCTGGCCGGACAACGGAATCGGCGGCGTGCTACATGCGCTCGCCGGGTAGCCGGTGGCTTGGTCGATCCAATTGGCAAGTCGCCGCTCGTCCAACGCGTCGTCTTCATGGATATGAAAATAGCGCGTGACCCCGGCCTTCGAGGCGACCGGCGGCGGCGGATCCAGGTCGGCGCCGCGGAAGGAGGCGAGCCTGACGTACGTGTTGAAGACGTGGAGGCCGACAAACCAGCCCTGGTCATACCACCTCCGTTGCGCCCGGCCGATCAAGCGGGGTCTGACCGCCCATTGTATGAGCCATCGTCAGGGCCGCCTTCGCCAAGCCTCACAGATTAGCGGTAGCGGGGTCCGGCGAACCGGCCCTCCTCCGTCCGGCTCATGCCGATGGTCACGGTGGCGAAGTCGCCGAGGGGCTGGGTGACGACGCCGCCGATCTCGCGATAGCCGCCGGTGCCGACGCTGCCCCAGACCTGGCCATGGGGCTTGTTGTCGACCCGGGTGGGACATCGCCCTTGCTGCGCCTCGGCGACCTCCTCAGGGGCGGGTTCGCCGGCCATGACGCGCCTGGCCCAGTCACCCGGGGCTTCGGTCCGCAGGGTGGGCTCAAGCCCTGGGCTGATAGGCGCCGCCTGGGCCTGGGCCTGGGCGGTCGGCGGATCGCCCGCGCGGCCCGTGGCGATGGGGCCGTCCTCGGCGAGGGCTGCGCCGGCGAAGGCGGCGACCGACAGGGCGGCGGCGAGGGCGATGGCGTTCATGCCGACATCCTCGCCCCCGGACATGGCCAGATCAGGGCGGCTTAGCGCTTCTGGTCCACGTCCCGCACCGCGCCCCGGGCGGCGCTGGTGGTGAAGGCCGCGTAGGCGCGCAGCGCCGGGGTGACCTTGCGCTTGCGGGCGCCGGGATGCCAGGCCTCAGGGCCGCGGGCGTCCATGGCCGCGCGGCGGCTTGCCAGCACAGCGTCGTCCACCGCCAGGCGGATGGTGCGCTTGGGAATGTCGATCTCGATCAGGTCGCCATTCTCCACCAGGCCGATCAGCCCGCCTTCGGCGGCTTCGGGTGAGACGTGGCCGATGGAGAGACCGGAGGTGCCGCCGGAGAAGCGGCCGTCGGTGATCAGGGCGCAGGCCTTCCCCAGGCCCTTCGATTTCAGATAGCTGGTGGGATAGAGCATCTCCTGCATGCCCGGCCCGCCGCGGGGGCCCTCATAGCGGATGACCACCACGTCGCCGGCCACGATCTTGCCGGTCAGGATGGCGCTGACCGCGTCGTCCTGGCTCTCGAACACCCGGGCAGGACCTGAAAAGACCAGGATGCTGTCGTCGACCCCGGCGGTCTTCACGATGCAGCCGTCCTCGGCCAGGTTGCCGCTCAGCACGGCCAGGCCGCCGTCCTGGGAGAAGGCGTGCTCGACGCTGCGGATGACCCCGTCCTTGCGGTCCAGGTCCAGTTCCTTCCAGCGGCGGCTCTGGCTGAAGGCCACCTGGGTGGGCACCCCGCCCGGTGCGGCCTTGAAGAAGGTCTGGACGGCTTCGCTCTCAGTGCGGCTGATGTCCCAGCGCTCCAGGGCCTCGCCCATGCTCTTGGAATGGATGGTGGGCAGGTCGGTGTGCAGCAGGCCGCCGCGCTCCAACTGGCCAAGGATGGCCATGACCCCGCCGGCCCGGTGGACGTCCTCCATGTGCACATCGGCCTTGGCCGGGGCGACCTTGGACAGGCAGGGCACCTGGCGTGACAGCCGGTCGATGTCCTTCATGGTGAAGTCGATCTCCGCTTCGTGCGCGGCGGCCAGCAGGTGCAGGACCGTGTTGGTGGAACCGCCCATGGCGATGTCCAGGCTCATGGCGTTCTCGAAGGCCCGGAAACTGGCCACATTGCGGGGCAGGACGCTGTCGTCCTCCTGCTCGTAATAGCGCTTGGTGATGTCGACGATCAGGTGGCCGGCCTCCAGGAACAGGCGCTCCCGGTCGGCGTGGGTGGCGAGGGTGGAGCCATTGCCCGGCAGTGAGAGCCCCAGCGCCTCGGTCAGGCAGTTCATGGAATTGGCGGTGAACATGCCCGAGCAGGAGCCGCAGGTGGGGCAGGCGGCGCGCTCAATGGCGGCCACGTCGGCGTCGCTGACGGACTCATCAGCGGCCGCCACCATGGCGTCCACCAGGTCGAGCGCCACCTCCTTGCCGTCAATCACCACCTTGCCGGCCTCCATCGGCCCGCCAGAGACGAAGACGGTGGGGATGTTCAGGCGGAGCGACGCCATCAGCATGCCCGGCGTGATCTTGTCGCAGTTGGAGATGCAGACCAGGGCGTCCACGCAGTGGGCGTTGGCCATGTACTCGACGCTGTCGGCGATCAGCTCCCGGGAGGGCAGGCTGTAGAGCATGCCGTCGTGGCCCATGGCGATGCCGTCATCCACCGCGATGGTGTTGAACTCCTTGGCCACCCCGCCGGCCCGCTCAATCTCTCGGGCGACCAGCTGGCCCAGATCCTTCAGGTGGACGTGGCCCGGGACGAACTGGGTGAAGGAGTTGACCACCGCGATGATCGGCTTACCGAAGTCGCCGTCCTTCATGCCGGTGGCGCGCCACAGGCCGCGGGCGCCGGCCATGTTGCGGCCGTGGGTCGAGGTGCGGGAGCGATAGGCGGGCATGGCGGCGTCCTTCTTGCGTCACCTCCCGCATAGCCGTCGTGGGTCCGTGAGGGAAATATACTTTTGAAGCCGTTTTAGGTCGCTGTAGATATGAGCGATGGATGTCCGTCAGCTCCGACATTTCGAGGCCGTGGCCGAGACCCTGCATTTCGGCCGGGCCGCCGCGCGGCTGAACATGACCCAGCCGCCGCTCAGCCAGTCGATCCAGGCGCTTGAGCGGGAGCTCGGGGCGGCCCTGTTCGCCCGCACCAAGCGCAGCGTCGCCCTCACCCCCTTTGGGGCGCAGTTTCTGATCCCTGTACGCGCGGCCCTGGCCGAGCTGGCCGCGCTGCCGGACATCGCCCGCCGGCTGAGGGACGGGGAGGCGGGGCGCCTGGAGCTCTCCTTCGTCAGCACTGCCGACTACAGCGTCCTGCCGGCCCTGGTCCGGCGCTATGCCGCCCTCTTTCCCGCCGTGGAGATCGAGCTTCGCGAGGCGACCAGCGAGGTGCAGATCGAGGCTTTGCTGGACGGGGCGGGCCATGCGGGTGTGGTGATCGCCCCCAGCGGCGCCCTGCCGCCGGGCCTCGCCTACCACCGGCTGCTGGTCGAACCCCTGGTGGCCGCCGTGCCGGAGGCGTGGCTGAGCGAGGGCCGCTTGCCGCTCCAGGCGGGCAGGCTCGACCCTGCGGTGATCGTCCAGTCGCCGCTGATCCTCTTTCCGCGTCGCGCCGCGCCGGCCTTCCACGACCTGGTCACCGACTACTTCACCGCCCATGGCGGGGCGGCCAGGATCGCCCAGGAGGCCATTCAGATGCAAACCATCATCAGCCTTGTTTCGGCCGAGATGGGGGTGGCCCTGGCGCCGGCCTCCCTGCGCAACCTGGCGCGCACCGGCGTGCGCTATGTGGAGCTGGCCGGCGAGGCGCCCTTGCTCGAAACCGGCCTGGTCTGGCGCCAGGACGACCTGACCCCGACGCTGGCGCGGTTTCTGGACATCGCCTTCGACGGCGCGGCCGATTAGACCCCGCTGAGCGCCAGGCCAGGCGCGTTCGGGTCGCGGCTCGTTCCGCCGTTGAGCGCCCTCTGCATCCAGACGATGTCCACCCAGCGGCCGTGCTTGTAGCCGAGGCCCAGGCCTGATCCCTGGTGGGTGAATCCGAGCGCGGTATGCAGGCCGATGGAGCCGGCGTTGGCGGAATCCCCAATCACCGCGACCATCTGGCGGATGCCGATGGCCTCGCAGGACTCGATGACGGCCGACAGCACCGCGCGGCCGACCCCGCGCCCCTGGGCGTCCGGCGCCACATAGACGCTGTCCTCCACCGTGTAGCGATAGGCCGCGCGCAGGCGGAAAGGCCCGGCATAGGCGAAACCGAGAACCTTCCCCTGATCTTCGGCCAGCAGATAGGGCAGGCCCCGGGCGACAATGGCCTCGCGGCGCTGGTTCAGCTCGTCGGCCGAGGGCGGGACCTCTTCGAAGGTGCCGAAGCCATGCAGGACGTGGTGGCCATAGATCTCGGCCAGGGCGGTCATGTCGGCGGCCTCGGCCGGGCGGACGATCATCGGGTCCAGTCCTTGTCGATGGCCCAGACGGCGAAGGCGTAGTCGAGCGCGATCTCCTTCAGGAAATCGAACCGGCCAGATGCGCCGCCATGGCCGGCCTCCATATTGATCTTCAGCAGGATGGGCGCCTCCGCCGTAGTGTGCTCGCGCAACCGCGCCACCCACTTGGCCGGCTCCCAATAGGTCACCCGCGGGTCCGACAGGCCGCCGGTGGCCAGAATCGGCGGATAGGCCTTTGCGCCGACCTGGTCATAGGGGCTGTAGGCGGCGATGGCGTCATAGGCCTCGGCGTCGGTCAGGGGATTGCCCCATTCGGGCCATTCCGGCGGTGTCAGCGGCAGGCTCGCATCGCTCATGGTGTTGAGCACATCAACAAACGGCACGGCCGCGATGATCGCCCCCCAGAGGTCGGGGCGCATATTGGCCACAGCCCCCATCAGCATGCCGCCGGCCGAGCCGCCATAGGCCGCGACCCTTCCCCTGGTGGCGTAGTTCTGCGCGATCAGGTGTTCGGCGCAGGCGATGAAGTCGGTGAAGGTGTTGGTCTTCTTGGACTTGCGGCCGTCCATGAACCAGCCCCAGCCCTTATCCGAGCCGCCGCGGATATGGGCCGTGGCCCAGATCCAGCCCCGGTCTACCAGGGAGAAATTGCGGATCGAGAAGCTGGGTTCCATGGCGTGGCCATAGGAGCCGTAGCCGTAGAGCATCAGCGGCGCCGTCCCATCCAGCGGCGTGTCGCGGCGCATCAAGAGCGTGATCGGCACCTCTTCCCCGTCGGCGGCGCGGGCATAGAGCCTGCGGGCCACATAGGCGTCGGGGTCATGACCCGATGGGATTTCCTGGGTCTTGCGCAGGGTCCGCTGGCGGGTGGCCATGTCGTAGTCGAACCATTGCCGGGGCGTGGTGGGCGACTGGTAGACGAAGCGGGTCAGGGTCGTGTCGTATTCCAGCCCGCCCTCCAGGTGCAGGGCGTAGGCTTCCTCGTCGAAGGCGACCACGTGCTCGTCGCCGTCCCGGGTCATCACCGCCATCTGGTCGAGGGCATTGACCCGCTCCATCCGCACCAGGTGGCCGGCATAGGCGGCGAAGCCGGTGATGTAGCGGCCGGCCAGGTGGGGGACGAAGTCGCGCCAGGTCGCCCGAGCGGGCAGGGTCTCGGTGGAGACGCACAGCTTGAAATCCACCGCGCCATCGGCGTTGGTGCGGATCACCCAGCGGTCGCTCCAGTGGTCGAGCTCATAGCGGACGCCGGTCTCGCGGGGCTGGACGCAGGCCGGCTCGGCGGTCGGCTCGCCAGCCGGGATGATCCAGATCTCGGTGGTCTCCTGGTCGCCCACATGGATGGCCACATAGGCGTCGTCGGACGTCGTCCCGACGCCCAGGAACATGCCCTCGTCTTTTTCCTCATAGACCAGCACGTCCTCGCCGCCCCGGACGGGCCGGCGGAAGACCTTGGCCGGCCGGGCGTTCTCATCCCGCCAGATCCAGAACAGCCATTCGGAGTCGGGCGAGAAGGTGAAGTCGCCATAGGCGCTCTCGATGGCGTGGGGCAGGTCCTCGCCGGTCACCAGATCGCGGATGCGGATCGTGTAGTATTCCGAGCCCTGCTCATCGGCGGCCCAGGCATAGAGCCGGTGGTCGGGGCTGTGGCCGGCGCCGCCCACCTGGAAATAGGCCTTGCCCTTGGCCAGGGCCTCTTCGTCCAGCAGGATTTCCTCGCCGATCTCAGCGCCCCGCGGGCGACGGGCGCGGATCGGATGCTGGGCGCCTTCCTGGTAGCGGACATAGTAATCCCAGGGGCCATCGGGGGCCGGCACGCTGGAATCGTCTTCCTTGATCCGCCCCTTCATCTCGGCGAACAGGGCCGCCTGCAGATCCTTGGTGCCGGCCAGCATGGCCTCGGTATAGGCGTTCTCGGCCTTCAGATGATCGGTTATGTCGGCGCGCAGGGCCGCGGGGTCCCGCAGCACCTTCTGCCAGGCTTCATCCTTCATCCAGGCGTAGTCGTCGGTGCGGCTGCGGCCGAGCTGTTCGATAAGTTTAGGCTGCTTGGGGGCGATGGGCGGCGTCGGGCGCTGGGTCATGTCTGCTAGATGCGACGAACCCGCGCCCGCCTCAAGACGTGGCGTGCGCGCTTTTGCGCCTGTTTGCGTGTGGCGCTCTTCATGATCTGGATATGGCGCGCGGCAATAGGGCGCGGACGGTAACATCCTCGCGTCTTGCCGCAGTGCGGCAGGTCTGATTCACTTGGCCCCGTCCAATACACACCAGTCGAGGGGCGTTCATGATCGCAGATCTTGCTGTCGAGCTGATCCACGCCACGGTTCAGATCGAGCAGCCGCTGGGGGATGGAACGCGCACGGTCGGCACCGGGTTCCTGATCAACGCACCGACCCTTGATGGCCAGCCGCGCACGGTCCTGGTCACCGCCAACCACGTGCTGCAGCGGATGCCCGGGGTTCAGGCCCGCATCGGCTACCGGATCGCCAATGCGGATGGCAGCTGGAGCTACGCCCCCCAGAAGGTCGACATCCGCGACGCCGACGGCAATCCCCGCTGGACCCAGCACCCCAAGCGCGACGTGGCCGCCATCACCGTCACCGCCCCGCCGGAATTCGCCAAGGCGGCGATCCCCAAGGACTGGCTGGCCGGGGACGAGACCTTTTCCACCTATGCAGTGGGCGCGGGCGACCAGATGATGGCGCTCGGCTTCCCCCGCGGCCTGTCAGCCAACCCGGCCGGCTTCCCGATCCTCCGCTCCGGGCGGGTGGCCTCCTTCCCGCTGGCGCCGGCGGCGGCCTTTCCGACCTTCCTGCTCGACTTCACCGTCTTCCCCGGCAATTCCGGCGGACCGGTGTTCATGGCCGAGGGCGTGCGCCGCAGGCCCGGCGGCGGCGATTCCCAGGAGGTCCAGTTCATCGCCGGCCTGCTCACCCAGCAGGTGGAGCTGAACAGCGAGCGACTGGAGATCGGCATCGTCACCCACGCCCGCTACATTCACGAGACCCTGGCCCTGCTGGACAATCCGCTGGCTGAGATCACCGTGGCGCAGGGCGACATGGGGGTCGGCGGCGCCAAGGCGGCCTCGGCGCTCGAGGCGGTTTCCCCGGATTATTGAGGGCCGGACCTGTCTTCCGGCCACGAAAAAGGCCCGCGCCGAAACGCGGGCCTTTCGCAGCATAAACGGCTGATTTAGGCGCCGTAGACGACCGAAATGGTCTCGGCCACGCAGGCGGGCTTGGACTCGCCTTCGATCTCGATGGTGCATTCATTCTTCAGCTGGATGCCGCCCGACTTGGGCTCGGCGCCGATCAGCTTCTGGCGCATGCGCACGCGCTTGCCGACGCGGACCATGTTGATGAAGCGCACCTTGTCCGAGCCATAATTGATGCCCCGGGTCACGCCCTTGATCGGCAGCATGCCGGCGCCGAGGAAGGGGATCAGCGACAGGGTCAGATAGCCGTGGGCGATGGGGCCGCCCATTTCCTTGTTGGCGCGCTCCACGTCCACATGGATCCACTGGTGGTCGCCGGTCGCCTCGGCGAACTGGTTCACCCGCTCCTGGGTGATCTCGACCCAGTCCGACACGCCGACTTCCTGGCCGACCAGGCCGGGCAGATCCTTGAATTCCACCGGGTTCATCGCTTGCTCCCTAAAGGTTTGAAACAGGTGTTCGGGTCTATCACCTGGGGCGGCGTGGGCAAGGGCGCTGCGCGCGCCACTCGCCTTGGGATCAGACGATCTTGGAGCCTTCCTTGCCCCAATAGGCGTCGCGGATCAGGCGCTTATAGAGCTTACCCGTCGGGTGGCGGGGCAGTTCGGCCATGAAATCGAGCATGCGCGGCGACTTCACATGGCTGAGATTGGCCCGGCAGAAGGCCATCAGCTCGGCCCGCAGGTCGTCCCCGGCGTCGGCCCAGTTCATGGGCTGGATGACCGCGACGACCTTCTCGCCCATCTCCTCGTCCGGGGCGCCCACCACCGCGGCGTCAGCCACCTTGGGGTGGGTGATCAGCAGGTTCTCCAGCTCCTGGGGATAGATGTTCACCCCGCCAGAAATGATCATGAAGCTCTTGCGGTCGGTCAGGTAGAGGAAGCCCTCCTCATCTACCCAGCCCACATCGCCCAGCGTCGTCCAGCCATGGCGGTTGGTGTTCTCGGCCACCTTGTCCGGCGCATTGTGATAGGTGAGCGGCGTCCCGCCGGCGAAAAAGACGACCCCTTCGGTGCGCGGCGGCAGGGGCTCCCCGTCGTCGCCGCAGATCTTGACCTCGGCGGTGGTGCCCTTGCCCACGGAGCCCTTGTGGGTCAGCCAGTCGTGCGGACCGATATGGCAGAAGCCGTTGCCCTCGCTGCCGGCATAGTACTCGTGGATGATCGGCCCCCACCACTCCATCATCTGCTCCTTGACCGGGATGGGGCAGGGGGCGGCGGCGTGGACGGCCGACTTCATCGACGACAGGTCGTAGCGGGTGCGCACCTCCGGCGGCAGTTTCAGCATCCGCACGAAGTGGGTGGGCACGAACTGGCCGCAGTCGATCTTGTAGGTTTCGATCAGCTGCAGGGCGTGTTCGGGATCGAACTTCTCCATCACCACCACGGTGCCGCCGATCCGCTGATAGCCCATGCACCAGCGCAGCGGCGCGGCGTGATAGAGGGGCGCGGGCGACAGATAGGTCCCGTTGGGCGGGAAGCCGAACATGTGCTCGGCCATCATGGACAGCGCATTGGGCGCATCGATCGGCCCGCCGGTCAGGGGCGGCTTGATCCCCTTGGGCCGGCCGGTGGTGCCCGACGAATAAAGCATGTCGGCGCCGGCGGT
>JGI24120J20309_1000989_pt1 | contig 10825 bp, 13 predicted proteins | sample SubbioAug_CSW13A_FD_20309 | JGI IMG/M metagenome (IMG submission 20309) | reverse complement strand
GTTGGGCTTCGGGAAAGCTGTCGCGCACGGCAGGTGCCAGGCCGCGGGATTCCGAGCCGAACACCAGCCAGTCCCCGGGCTGGAAGGCGGTCTCGTGCACGGTGCGCTGGCCGCGCGTCGTCATGGCGAAGAGTCGGTCGGGTGCGGGGGCCATGGTCTGCAAGAAGCTGGGCCAATCGCGGTGTCGGCGCACGTCGGCGTATTCGTGGTAGTCCAGGCCGGCACGGCGCAGCAGCTTGTCGTCCATCGAGAACCCCAGCGGCTCCACCAAATGCAGCTCGCAGCCCGTGTTCGCGCACAGGCGGATCACATTGCCCGTGTTGGGCGGGATTTCGGGTTCGACCAGGACGATATGGAACATGGGGGGCGGATTATTCCATGCCCTGCTCAATGCCCTGTGCCGGCGGGGTGCGGGCGAACACCCAGCCGCTGACGCTGGCGGCGCCGGCCTCCAGCACGGCACGGGTCGCGGCAGCGAGCGTGGCCCCGGTGGTCATCACGTCGTCCACCAGCAACACGTGCGCTCCGTGCATCCGATGGGCGTGGTGTTCGGTCACGGTGAAGGCGTGGCGGGTCGCGTCGTGACGGGCCTGCCGCGGCAATGTGTGCACCGCGGCAGTGCTGCCGTCGCGGCTGAGCAGGTCGGGCCAGGCCGGTGGCAGATCGGTGCGCCGTCGCAGGGCGCGCACCAGTTCCCAAGCCTGGTTGTAACCACGTGTCACCAGCCGCGCAGGCGTCAGCGGTATGGGCGCCACCACGTCCACCCTACCCAATGTCGTGAGGGCGTCGGGGCACTCCAACATCAGTTCGGCGAGGGGCGCCGCCCAGCCGGTCTGCCGTTGGAACTTGAGGCCCTGTACCAGCCCCGACCACGGGTAACCGTAATCCACCCGCGCATGCACCGTGCGCCACGCCGGCGGTGGCTCGGTCTGGCAGCGGTGACAGCGGGTCAGGCCAGGGGCCAGCCGCAGTGCACACGACGGGCAGCGTGATTGCAGTGGGGCATGGGCGTTGCGGCAGTTCGCGCACACCGGAGCACTTGGCCAGTGGCCGCAGACGTCGCAGGAAGCGGGCCACTGCAGGCCCCGCAGCAAAGATCGCATGCCAGCACTATACTGCCGCGTCCTTCGCCCACCCATGCCCACACCCCCTTCCGATTCCCTTGCCGTGCCCGCTCTGGACCCTGTGGCGTCTGCCCGCTGGCGCGCCCGTGCGCTGGAGACGAGTCCCTGGTTGCACGAAGAGGTGGCGGCGCGCATGCTCGACCGCCTGGATTGGATGCGCCAGGTGCCGAGCGACTGGGTGCATTGGGAGGCCGTCCACGGTGGCCTGGCGGCGCACGCGCGGCTGCGCGAGCGCTACCCGCAAGCGCGGGTCTGGCTGGGTGGCTTGGATCCCGAAGCCACGGGGCGCCGCCTGCGGGACGAGCAACGGCAGGCCTTGCCCGTGTGGCGCCGGGCCGTGGCCCGCTGGACCGAGCCGGCCTCGCTTCCCGTACCCGAAGGCGCCCGTGGTGTGGCCGATCTGGTTTGGGCCAATATGGCATTGCACATCCACCCCCGTCCAGCCGAACTGCTCGCCCTCTGGCGGGACTGGCTGCGGGTGGGCGGCTTCGCGATGTGGTCCGGCCTGGGGCCCGACACCCTGATCGAGTTGCGCCAACTGCACGCCGCCCAGGGGTGGCCGCCGCCCGCGCACCCCTTCACCGACATGCACGACTGGGGCGACATGATGGTGGAGGCCGGCTTTGCCGAGCCAGTGGTCGACATGGAGCGCCTGACCCTGACCTATCCGAGCGCCGAGCGACTGCTGCTCGACCTGCGCGCCTGGGGGCGCAACCTTCACGCACAGCGTCCCGGCAGTTGCCGTGGCCGCGGCTACCGACGGGCCTGGTTGGAGGCGGTTGAACAGGGGCTTCCGCGTGACGCGGAGGGCCGGCTGCAGCTGACGGTGGAAGTCGTGTACGGCCATGCCTTCAAGCCCGAGCCGAAGGTGCGTGTGGCGTCCAGCAGCGAGGTCTCGCTCGACGACATGCGCGCCTTGCTCAAGCGCCCGAAACCCGAGCGCTGACGGGAAGGTCCATGCGACCGGGCAAAGCGAGGCTACAATTGACCTAGATCAAGGCTTTGGTGCTTCCCGACAAGGGGAGCCCACGGCCTTGCCTGTGTTACAGAAGGTGCGAGTCCGTGTCTTCAGAAAGCCAGAATTTCCGTTTGGCCACCGTCTCACCACAAGGGGTGCGGTGGCTGCTCAAGCGCAATTGCTCGCTGACGCCGAGGCAATTGCTGTTGGCATACGGTGTCCTGTGTGGCCTGTCTTTGGCCGTGTCGGGGTTCTTCTGGGCTATGGGTGCGGTGCTGGTGCTGCCGTTTGCGGCGCTGGAACTGCTGGCACTGGGGGCGGCGTTCGTCTTCTACGCCCGCCACGCGGCCGACCGCGAGCGCATCTGGCTCGAACCGGCCACTTTGGTGGTGGAGTGGGAAGACGCAGGGCGGCTGGTGCGGCACGAGTTGACGCGTCAGCGTGTCCGGGTGCAGCCCGTGCAGCCACGCAACGCGCTGGTCGAGTTGCGTGCCGGGGCACAGGCGGTCCATGTGGGTCGCTACCTGCGGGCAGACCTGCGGGAGCAGCTGGCGCGTGAGTTGCAACTGGCGCTGCAGACCGGCTGAAGGCGGCCTAGGGATAGCCCTTGGCGGTATGGACAGGAAAGTTTGGTGTAATCGGTATTGATATAAATCAATGCTTATATTTGAGGCGAATAAAGTGAGCACGATGAAGAAGTCAGGTCATTCGTTGCGCCGGCTGTGGGCCAGCGCCAAAGCCACGGCCGGCACGCTGTCCCTCGGGGCGGCGGCCTGGGTCTCCACCGCCGCCTATGCGGTGAATGACCTGCCCGGTGGCCCTGCGGTCAACCAGCTCAACTTCCATCCGCCCGTCACCAAGATCGCTGAAGAGCAGCACTGGCTGCACTGGTTCATGCTGGCCATCTGCTCGGTCATCTTCGTGCTGGTGTTCGGCGTGATGTTCTACTCGATCGTCAAGCACCGCAAGTCGGTGGGCCACAAGTCGCAGGAGCTGCCCGAGCCGATCTGGGTGGAACTGGGCTGGACCATCGTGCCGCTGCTGATCGTGATCGGCATGGCCTTGCCCGCCACCAAGGTGCTGGTGGCCCAGAAGGACACCACCAACAGCGACCTGACCATCAAGGTCACCGGCATGCAGTGGAAGTGGGGCTACGACTACATCAAGGGTGAAGGCGAGGGCATCGGCTTCCTGTCCACCCTGGATCCGACCCACCGCGTCATGTCCGACAGCGGCAAGCCCGAGCGCCTGGACGACTACCTGCTGAAGGTGGACAACCCCATGGTCGTGCCTGTGGGCAAGAAGGTCCGCATCATCACCACCGCCAACGATGTGATCCATGCCTGGATGATTCCGGCGTTCGGCGTCAAGCAGGACGCGATCCCCGGCTTCGTGCGCGACACCTGGTTCCGTGCCGAGAAGACCGGCGACTACTACGGCCAGTGCGCCGAGCTGTGCGGCAAGGAGCACGCCTACATGCCCATCCACGTGAAGGTGGTGACGCAGGAAGAGTACACCGCCTGGGTGTCGGAGCAGCAGAAGCTGATGGCCGCCAAGGCCGACGATCCGAACAAGGTGTGGACGCTGGCCGACCTGGTCAAGCGCGGCGAATCTGTCTACGCGGCCAACTGCGTGGCCTGCCACCAGGCCAACGGCAAAGGCGGCGGCCCGATCAAGGCGCTGGACGGCTCTGCCATCGTCACGGCCGAAGACAAGGCTCAGTTCATCAACATCATGCTCAATGGCGTGAACGCCATGCCGGCCTGGAAGCAGCTGTCCGATACCGAAATCGCGGCGGTCATGACCTACGCGAAAAACAGCTGGTCCAACAACACCGAACGGCTGGTTCAACCCGCCGAAGTGCTGGCCGCGCGCAAGTGATCCAGACCGGGAATTTTTGAAACGAGGAAATCGCCATGAGTGCAGTTCTTGATCACCACGACGCGCATGCGCACGATCACGACCACCACGCGCCCACCGGCTGGCGGCGTTGGGTGTTCGCCACCAACCACAAGGACATCGGTACGCTGTACCTGCTGTTCAGCTTCGTGATGCTGATGGTCGGCGGTGTGCTGGCCCTGGGCATCCGCGCCGAGCTGTTCCAGCCCGGCCTGCAGCTGGTCAACCCCGAGCTGTTCAACCAGCTCACCACCATGCACGGCATCATCATGGTGTTCGGTGCCATCATGCCGGCCTTCGTGGGCTTCGCCAACTGGATGCTGCCGCTGCAAATCGGCGCTTCCGACATGGCCTTCGCCCGAATGAACAACTTCAGCTTCTGGCTGATGGTGCCCGCGGCGATCATCATCGTGCTGTCGTTCTTCATGCCCGGTGGCGCTCCTGCTGCTGGCTGGACGCTGTACGCGCCGCTGACGTTGCAGATGGGCCCGTCCATGGACGCCGCGATCTTCGCGATGCACATCCTGGGCGCTTCGTCCATCATGGGTTCGATCAACATCATCGTGACCATCCTCAACATGCGTGCCCCCGGCATGACGCTGATGAAGATGCCGATGTTCGCCTGGACCTGGCTGATCACCGCCTACCTGCTGATCGCCGTGATGCCCGTGCTGGCCGGCGCGATCACCATGACGCTGACCGACCGCCANTTCGGCACCAGCTTCTTCAACCCCGCCGGCGGCGGTGACCCGATCATGTACCAGCACATCTTCTGGTTCTTCGGTCANCCCGAGGTGTACATCATGATCCTGCCGGCGTTCGGCATCGTGAGCCAGGTGGTGCCGGCGTTCGCCCGCAAGAAGCTGTTNGGTTACGCCTCCATGGTGTACGCCACCGGCTCCATCGCCATCCTGTCGTTCGTCGTCTGGGCGCACCACATGTTCACCACCGGCATGCCGGTGACCGGCCAGCTGTTCTTCATGTACAGCACCATGCTGATCGCTGTGCCCACGGGCGTGAAGATCTTCAACTGGATCGCCACCATGTGGAAGGGTTCGATGACCTTTGAGACCCCGATGATGTGGGCCGTGGGCTTCATCTTCGTGTTCACCATGGGTGGCTTCACCGGTCTGATGCTCTCCATGGCACCGATCGACATCAACTTCCAGGATACCTACTACGTGGTGGCGCACTTCCACTACGTGCTGGTGGCCGGCTCGCTCTTCGCCATGTTCGCTGGCGTGTACTACTGGCTGCCCAAGTGGACCGGTGTGATGTACAGCGAATTCCGCGGCAAGCTGCACTTCTGGTGGTCGATGATCTCCTTCAACGTCACCTTCTTCCCCATGCACTTCCTGGGTCTGGCCGGCATGCCCCGTCGCTACGCCGACTACCCGATGCAGTTCGCCGATTTCAACGCGATCGCCTCCGTCGGTGCGTTTGCCTTCGGCATTGCCCAGGTGTACTTCTTCTTCTTCGTGATCCTGCCCGCCATGCAGGGCAAGGGCGAGAAGGCTTCCCAGAAGCCCTGGGAAGGCGCCGAAGGTCTGGAGTGGGAAGTGCCGTCGCCGGCCCCCCACCACACCTTCGAGAACCCGCCCAAGCTGGATGCGACCGCCACCAAGGTGATCGGCTGAACCCGAGTCTGTGAGCCATGAACCCTGAGCAACGCAAGAGCAACGTCCGACTCGGCCTGATCCTGGCCACCGTGGCCCTGGCGTTCTTTGCCGGGTTCGTGGCCAAGTTCGTCCTCTTCGGGAAGTAAGGCGAGATGTCGCTGCGCAAGGAAAATCTCAAGGTCACCGGCAAGCTGGCGGTCATCGCCCTGGGCATGTTTGCCTTCGGGTATGCGCTGGTGCCGATCTACCGTGCGATTTGCGAGGTCACCGGCATCAACATCCTGGCGCTGTCGGAACGGCAGGTGCCGGGCATGGGCCCGACGCTGCCGGCCAACACGCAGGTCGACCGGACGCGCAAGATCACCGTCGAGTTCGACACCAACGTGCGCGGACCGTGGGATTTCAAGCCCCTGGTCCGCTCCATGGAGGTGCACCCCGGTGAGCTGACGACCGTGATGTACGAGTTCCAGAACATCCAGAACCGCACGATGTCGGCGCAGGCCATCCCGAGCTACGCGCCGCGCCAGGCGGCCAACCACTTCAGCAAGGTCGAGTGTTTCTGTTTCACGCAGTACACACTGTCGCCGGGCGAGAAGAAGGAGTGGCCGGTCGCGTTCGTGATCGACCCGCGGCTGCCCAAGGACGTGACCACCATCACGCTGTCGTACACCTTCTTTGAGGTCGGGGGTAAAACCCCGCAGGCACCGACCGCCGAAGCGCCGGCCGACGTGCGTCTGGCCTCTCGCAGTGCGGAGGCGTCGTGAGTGCGCCACCGGTACACCGCCGCAAGGCGTCGTTGCTGGACACGGTCCGCGCGGTGCTGTGGGGGTTTCTCGGCGTACGGCGCAAAAGCGATTTCCAGGAGGACATCGCCAAGCTGAACCCGATCGCCTTGATGGTGGTGGGCGTGGTGCTGGCCTTTCTGTTCGTGGCGGCCCTGATGGGGATCGTGTTTTGGGTGACCGCCTGAGTTTCGACAAACCGAATTCAATTCAACAAATCAAGCGCAAGTAGGAGTGAGCATGTCCGCAGCAACGCATGGCACGACGCCGTACTATTTCGTTCCGGGGCTGTCCAGGCACCCGGTGATGTCGGCCATCGGCCTGTTTTTTGTCGCTTTCGGCGCCGGGCAGTGGATCAACGGCGTGGCCTGGGGCAAGTACTCCGTGGCGTTCGGTTTGGCCTGGTGGCTGATCGTGTTGTACCAGTGGTTCCGCGATGCCGTGGTGGAAAGCGAGAGCGGCCTGTACGGGCGCAAGATCGACATTTCCTACCGCTGGAGCATGAGCTGGTTCATCTTCTCGGAGGTGATGTTCTTCGGCGCCTTCTTCACCGCACTGTGGTGGGCCCGTACCCATTCGGTGCCGGCGCTGGGCAACATTGAAAACGCCCTGATCTGGCCCGACTTCCAGTCGATCTGGCCGTCGGTCATGGCCGGTGTCACGGCATCGCCCGCTGGCATTGTCGAGCCCTTCCAGACCATGGGCCCGTTCTGGCTGCCGACCATCAACACCGCACTGCTGCTGACGTCGGGTGTCACCTTGACCATTGCTCACCATGCGATTCAGGACGGCAACCGCAGCAAGACCATCGCCTTCATGTGGCTGACCGTGCTGCTGGGTGTGGTGTTCCTGTTCGTGCAGGGCTATGAGTATGTGCACGCCTACCGCGACCTGAACCTGCGCCTGGACTCCGGCATTTTCGGCTCGACCTTCTTCATGCTGACCGGCTTCCACGGTTTCCACGTGTTCGTGGGCATGTTGATGCTGCTGTTCATCACCCTGCGTCTGCAAAAAGGGCACTTCACCAAAGAGCGCCACTTCGGTTTCGAAGGTGCGGCTTGGTACTGGCACTTCGTGGACGTGGTGTGGCTGGGTCTGTACATCCTCGTGTACTGGATGTGACCACCGTCGCCTTGGTCGATCAAAAAAGCGCCCCAGGGCGCTTTTTTGCTTGTGTGCTGGGGTGTGTCAGCGCATGGGCAGACCGGTCGGCTGTATCCAGCCCAGGTGGTAACTGATGATCACGGCCAGGAACAGCAGCACCGACAGGCCGACCCGCATCGCCAGGGCGCGGGCCATGCGGCGGGATTTGGCGGCCTCGCCACTGCTGGAGTCGCCACGCATCATGGCCACGAGGGCGACGACGAGGCTGATCACGATGGCCACGAAGGCCAGAATCACGAGGTATGTCATGAGGATAATTATCCGATGACGCGGCGCAGCGGTGTGGTGGCGCGCGCATTGGTCGCATTGGCCGCGTTGTTGGGCGTGACTGTGACGGCGGCGTTGGGTTTCTGGCAGCTTGGACGGGCCGAAACCAAGGCGCAGTTGTGGTCGCAACGGGAGGCCCGCGAGACCTTGCCGCCGATCGGCTGGCCCGACATGGCAGATGTGGCGGCCCGCCAGGATTGGGATGCGGTTTTCGACCGCACCGTGCGGTTGACGGGTGTCTGGGTGCCCGAGGCCACGGTCTTTCTCGACAACCGGCCCATGAACGGACGGCCAGGGTTTTTCGTGCTGACGCCACTGCGGCTGGACGGCAGCGACGCTGCGGTGGTGGTACAACGCGGCTGGCAGCCGCGGCGTGCCGACGACCGGACGGCCGTGACCGACGTGCCGACGGCCCAGGGTCCCGTCGAGATCGTGGGGCGATTGGCCCCAGCTCCTTCCAAGCTATACGAGTTCGGGCCGGAAGCCGGTGGGCGTATCCGGCAGAATATCGACCTCGGCGCCTACGCGACGGAGTGGTCGTTGCAGCTGTACCCGGTGTCGGTCCAGCAGAGCGAGCCCGCGGCNCCGGCCGATGGCTTGTCGCGCGACTGGCCCCGCGTAGGGGCCGATGTCCACAAGCATTACGGGTACGCCTTCCAGTGGTTTGGCCTCTGTTCCCTCATTTTGGTGTTGTATGTCTGGTTCCAAATCATCGCCCCCCGGCGACGCGGCTGACGTGGCGACGTCGCACGGGCGGCCCGATGAGCCCCTGACCCTCACGGTCCATTCCCTGCCTCTGGCGGGTGAAGCCCTGGCGCGCGACCCCGCCGCCACCCGCATGGGGCGCTGGAAGATGCTGCTCATCCTGCTGGTGTGCGCGTCGCCGGTGATCGCGTCCTATTTCACCTACTACGTCATCCGGCCCGAAGGGCGGCGCAACTACGGGGAACTGATCGACCCGCAACGGCCCATGCCCGAACTCGTCGGCGTCAACGCCGAAGGACAGTCGGTGCCGTTGACGCAGCTGCGCAACCAGTGGCTGTTCATCAGCGTGGCCGACAGCGCCTGCGATGCCCAGTGTGAAAGCCACCTGTACCTTCAGCGCCAGTTGCGCGAAGGCCTCGGCCGGGAAAAAGACCGGATGGACTGGGTCTGGCTGCGCACTGGGTCGGTCGAGTTGCCCGAGCGCTTGCGCCGCGCCACCGAAACCGCCGTGGTGCTGCACTTGGACGAAGCGCAGATCTCGCGCTGGCTCGTGCCGGCACCGGGCCAGCAGCTGAGCGATCACCTCTATGTCGTGGATCCGCTGGGCAACTGGATGATGCGCTTCCCGGCCAACGCCGATCCGGCCAAGGTGCGGCGCGACCTGGACCGCCTGCTGCGCGCGTCCAGCTTCTGGGACCGACCGGGGCGCTGACGATGCAGGAAGTCGCTCTGTACGATTACACGCCGGTCTTTCGGCTGATGATGATGGGCCTGGTCATCGCGCTCGGGCCGCTGGCCTGGGTGTGGCTGCGCCGGCGCGACGCCAGTCCGGCGCAGCGGCTGGCCTGGCTCACCGGTCTCACCCTGTTCCTGACCTTCGACCTGGTGCTGTTCGGTGCTTTCACCCGCCTGACCGATTCCGGACTGGGCTGCCCGGACTGGCCGGGTTGTTACGGCAGCGCGAGCCCCATCGGCGCCAGTGCCGCCATCGCAGCCGCCCAGGAGGCCATGCCCCTGGGACCGGTCACGTTCTCCAAGGCGTGGATCGAAATGATCCACCGTTACCTGGCCACGGCGGTCGGGGTACTCATCCTCGTGCTGGCCAGCGTGAGCTGGGCCGAGCGCCGGCGGCTGCACGTGTCGTTCGTGTGGCCGCTGGTGACGCTGTTCTGGGTCTGCCTGCAAGGGGCGTTTGGCGCCCTGACGGTGACGATGAAGCTGTTCCCTGCCATTGTCACGCTGCACCTGCTCGGAGGCATGGTGTTGCTGGCCCTGCTGCGGATGCAGGCGGTGCGTTACACCCATGCCATCGACGACGTGGTGCCGCCGGCGTACGGCGGGCGCACGCGGTTGGCGCTGTGGGGCGTGTTCGGGCTGCTGTGGCTGCAGATCGCTTTGGGCGGCTGGGTCAGCACCAACTACGCGGTGCTGGCCTGCCGAGACTTCCCGACCTGCCAGGGCAGTTGGTGGCCGGTGATGGACTTTGCGGGGGGCTTCGAGCTGTGGCGCGAGCTCGGCCAGCGGCGCTCGGGCGATGCCATCCCCTTCCCGGCCTTGACCGCCATCCATTACACCCACCGCTTGGCGGCCTACCTGGTGTTGGCGGCGCTGGCCGCGCTGGCCTGGCATTTCCACCGCCATGAAGGCCGTACCGGCCATGCCCGCTGGCTGCTGGCGCTGGGCGGCTGGCAGCTGCTCACCGGCCTCTCCAACGTGGTGCTCGAGTGGCCACTGGTGGCCGCGGTGTCGCATACCGGCGGTGCGGCGGCCCTGGTCGTCGTGCTGACGGGCTGGCTGACCGAGGCCCACCCGAGCCGCGCCACACGGCCGGGCCGCGTCCCGGCAGCGAATGGAATTCCCGCATGACCGCCCCAGAAATGTCCCTGTCCCCAGCGCTGCCGCCCACCTGGCGGCAGTTTTACGCGCTGATGAAGCCGCGCGTCATCCAGCTGATCGTGTTTTGTGCCCTCATTGGCATGGTGCTGGCCGTGCCCGGCGTACCCACGGCGGCGCAGGTGGCGCTGGCGGCGTTGGCCTGCTTCGGCATCTGGCTGGTGGCGGGTGCCGCAGCGGCCTTCAACTGCGTGGTGGAGCAGCACATCGACGCCAAGATGAAGCGCACCGCCTGGCGTCCCACCGCCAAAGGTGAGCTCACCAATGCGCAGACACTGACCTTCTCCGCCCTGTTGTGCGCGGTGGGGTCGGTGATCTTGTACGTCTGGGTCAACCCGCTGACCATGTGGTTGACGTTCGGCACCTTCGTGGGCTATGCCATCGTGTACACCGTGGTGCTCAAGCCGCTGACAC
>JGI24120J20309_1000951_pt1 | contig 11213 bp, 9 predicted proteins | sample SubbioAug_CSW13A_FD_20309 | JGI IMG/M metagenome (IMG submission 20309) | reverse complement strand
CCGGCGCTCGACGAGGCACTGGCCGCACGCCTGTGCCGGGTGCTGGCGCGTGCCGCAGGCCACGAAGGCATGGCAGGCGGACAGGCCATCGACCTCGCCGGGGTGGGGCAGGTGCTCAACCAGTCCCAGCTAGAAGACATGCACCGCCGCAAAACCGGCGCCCTGCTGCTGGCCAGCGTGACCATGGGCGGGCTGGCCGCGGGCGCTTCGCCTGCTCAGGCCGCGGCCCTGGCCGCCTATGGTCGGGCCCTGGGCCTGGCGTTTCAGGTGGTGGACGACATCCTTGACGTGACCGCCGACACCGCCACCCTGGGCAAGACCGCTGGCAAAGACGCTGCGGCCGACAAACCCACTTTCGTGTCCCTGCTGGGCCTGCAGCCCGCGCGGGATTACGCCGAACGTCTGCTCGACCAGGCCCTGACGGCCCTGGCCCAAGGCGGCCTGCCCGACACCCGCACGCTGGAACGCCTGGCGCACAGCGTCGTGCACCGCTCCCACTGACGCCGCGTGGCTACCGAAAGAGGCACCACCATGACCGGATTGCTCCAGACCATCAACACCCCGGCCGACCTGCGGCGGTTGCCGCGCCCGCAGTTGCGCCCACTGGCCGACGAATTGCGCGAGTTCCTGCTGCACAGCGTGGCCAAGACCGGCGGGCACCTCAGCTCCAACCTGGGCACGGTGGAGTTGACGGTAGCGCTGCATTACGTGTTCGATACGCCGCACGACCGCATCGTCTGGGATGTGGGCCACCAGACCTACCCGCACAAGATCCTGACTGGCCGGCGCGACCGCATGCACACGCTGCGCCAGCTCGGCGGCATCAGCGGCTTCCCACTGCGCAGTGAAAGCGAGTTCGACGCCTTCGGCACCGCCCATTCGTCCACCAGCATCTCGGCGGCGCTGGGCATGGCCGTGGCCGCCCGGCAAAAAGGCGAGCGCCGCCATGCGATTGCCGTGATTGGCGACGGCGCGATGACCGCCGGCATGGCCTTCGAGGCCCTGAACAACGCCGGCGTGAGCGATACGCGGCTGCTGGTCATCCTCAACGATAACGACATGTCCATCAGCCCGCCGGTGGGCGCGCTCAACCGCTACCTGGCACAGCTGATGAGCGGGCGCTTCTACTCGGCCGCCAAGCACGTGGGCAAGCAGGTGCTGAGCGTGGCGCCGCCCCTGTTCGAGCTGGCGAAACGGCTCGAAGAACAGGCCAAGGGCATGGTGGTGCCGGCCACGCTGTTCGAGAAGTTCGGCTTCAACTACATCGGCCCCATCGACGGCCATGACCTCGATTCGCTGATCCCTACGCTGGAAAACATCCGGCACCTCGACGGCCCGCAGTTCCTGCACGTGGTGACGAAAAAGGGCCAGGGTTACAAGCTGGCCGAGGCGGACCCGATCGCCTACCACGGCCCCGGCAAGTTCGACCCCAGCGTGGGCTTGCAGAAGCCCGCCGCGGCGCCCAAGCCCACCTTCAGCCAGGTGTTTGGCCAGTGGCTGTGCGACATGGCCGCGCATGACCGGCGGCTGGTCGGCATCACGCCGGCGATGCGCGAGGGCTCGGGCATGGTCGAGTTCCACCAGCGCTTCCCCGACCGCTACCACGACGTGGGCATTGCCGAGCAACATGCCGTGACGTTCGCTGCGGGGCTGGCCTGTGAGGGCTTGAAACCGGTGGTGGCGATCTATTCCACCTTCCTGCAGCGCGCCTACGACCAACTGGTGCACGACGTGGCGCTGCAGAACCTGCCGGTGGTGTTCGCGCTCGATCGCGCCGGCATCGTGGGCGCCGACGGGCCGACCCACGCCGGGGCGTACGACATCCCGTTCATACGCTGCATCCCCAACATGGCGCTGGCCTGCCCGGCCGATGAGGGTGAATGTCACCGCCTGTTGTCCACCGCCTACGAGCAAGCACACCCGGTGGCCGTGCGCTACCCGCGCGGTGCGGGCGCAGGGACCGAGTTGCCAGTGCACATCGAATCGCTGCCCTACGGCAAAGGCGAGGTTCGCCGGCGTGGCCGGGGTGTGGCCCTGCTGGCGTTTGGCACCTTGCTTTACCCAGCCTTGCAAGCGGCTGAAGGCCTGGGCGCGACCGTGGTGAACATGCGCTGGGCCAAGCCGCTGGACCTGGAGTTGCTGCGCGAGGTCGCGCAGTCGCACGACGCTTTGGTCACGCTGGAAGAGGGCGCCATTGCCGGTGGTGCGGGCGGCGCGGTGATCGAGGCCCTGCAGGCCATGGCCATCGCGCGGCCGGTGTTGCAGCTCGGTTTGCCCGACAGCTTCATCGAGCATGGCGATCCGGCCAAGCTCTTGTCGATGCTGGGCCTGGATGCCGCCGGCATCGAGCGCAGCGTGCGAGAACGCTTCGCTACCGCACTTCAAGCCACCCCCAACCTGAGGGTGGTTTGAAGTTTACATAGTCGTCTGTACCGCTTTTTGAAAACATTTCACGCGTTTGCAGAGATCCTAGGGGAAAACACTGCGGACTTTGAAACATGGCGGTCACTACACTTGGCGACTGTTATTCAAACGTTGGTGCGTGAGTGGGTTCATCGACCCCGCGTAATCATTCTCTTACCCAAGGAGTTCTGAATGGATCGTCGTTCCGTCATCAAGAACGCAGGCCTGGTCGGTATCCTGGCCGCCGGCGTGGCGCCCGCGGTGCAGGCACAAGCTACCGTACGTTGGCGCCTGACTTCCAGCTTCCCGAAGTCTCTGGACACCATTCATGGGGCCGCCGATGTGTTCGCAAAGACCATCGGTAGCATGTCCGGTGGTAAATTCCAGGTGACAGTGCACGCCCCGGGTGAACTGGTGCCCGCGCTGGGCGTGGTGGATGCAGTGCAGCAGGGCACGGTGGAAGCGGGCCACACGGCGCCTTACTACTACTTCGGTAAAGACGAGACCTTCGCCATTGGTACTGCCATTCCCTTCGGTATGAACAGCCGTTCCCTCACGGCCTGGTACTACGACGGCAACGGGCTCAAGCTGTTCCGCGAGTTCTACGACAAGTACAACATCGTGAATTTCCCCGGTGGCAATACCGGTGCCCAAATGGGGGGCTGGTTCCGCAAGGAGATCAAGAGCCCGGCAGATTTCAAGGGCCTGAAGTTCCGCATGGGCGGCTTCGCCGGTACCATCCTGTCGAAGATGGGCGCGGTGCCCCAGAACATTCCTGGCGGCGAGATCTACCAAGCCCTGGAAAAAGGCACCATCGACGCGTGCGAATGGATCGGCCCATACGACGACGAGAAGCTGGGCTTCCAGAAAGTGGCCAAGAACTACTACTACCCGGGTTTCTCGGAAGGTGGCGCCCAACTCGACTTCTACATCAACAAGGCGGCGTACAACGCGCTGTCGGCCGATTACAAGGCCATGGTGGAAGCCGCTGCCGGCTTTGCTCACGTGGAAATGCAGGCACGTTACGACGCCCGCAACCCGGCCGCCCTCAAGCGCCTGATTGCCGGTGGCGCCAAACTGCAGCGCTTCCCGAAAACGGTGATGGATGAAGCCTTCAAGCTTTCCATGCAGACTTACGAAGAGCTGAACGCCAAGAACCCCAACTGGAAAAAAATCTACACCGACTACGCGGCGTTCCGTAAGGACCAGATCCTGTGGATGCGTCTGGCCGACAAGGCTTTCGACGACTACATGCAGTCTGTCAAGCTCTAAAGCAGACTGGCGATGCTGCCCACCCCGCTTCGGCGGGGTTTTTTAGTGTGTGTGGGGGTGAACCGATCGCCGCCGCAGCACTCCAAACGCGACACCTCAGACCGTGGCTGGCTATACTGCGGCGCCGGCTTGTGCCCAACCTAACAAGGATCGTCCATGAACATCCTGCTCCAATTTTCCAAACTCATCGATGCGCTCAGCGAACGCATAGGCAAGTTGGGCATGTGGCTCATTTTGGCCACCACGCTCATCAGCGCCACCAACGCGATCGTTCGCAAGGCCTTCGGGATCAGCTCCAACGCTTTCCTCGAGATCCAGTGGTACCTGTTTGCGGCCGTGTTCATGCTGGGTGGCGGGTATGCCTTTCTGCGCAACGCCCATGTCCGTATCGATTTCATCTCCAGCAAGTTCAGCGACCGCACCCGCAACTGGATCGACATCGGCGGGATTGTCGTTTTCATTCTGCCTTTGTGTGTGCTGATGATCTCTTTGTCTTGGCCGCTGTTCATGCGCGCCTACGAGTCGGGAGAGATGTCGTCCAATGCCGGGGGACTGATCCGGTGGCCGGCCTACCTGTTGATTCCCGCCGGGTTTCTGATCCTGCTGTTGCAGAGCTTCAGCGAGCTGGTCAAACGTTTCGCGTTCCTGAGTGGCCGTGGGCCCGATGTGCTGGCCCACACGGGACCGAGCGAAACCCAGGAACTGGCGAAGGAAATTGCCGAGGCCGAGCAACAGAAAGCGAAGCAAGAGGCCCAGTCCTCTGGCGCCCAGCACTGATCGGATTGCACCATGGTTGAATTCATCACCAACAACTTTGTCCCCCTGATGTTCGTGGGACTGCTGCTGTTCTTGCTGAGCGGCTTCCCGGTGGCTTTCGGCTTGGCGGCCACCGGATTGTTCTTTGGCTTCATCGGCATGGAAGTCGGCCTGTTTGCCGACACCTTGTTCCAGGCGCTGCCGTTGCGGGTGTTCGGCATCATGCAGAACGACACGCTGCTGGCGATCCCGTTTTTCACGTTGATGGGCATCATCCTCGAGCGCAGTGGCATGGCCGAGGACCTGCTGGAGACGGTGGGCCAGGTGTTCGGTCCGGTGCGGGGGGGGCTGGCCGTGGCGGTCGTCCTGGTGGGCGCGCTGCTGGCCGCCACCACCGGCGTGGTTGCCGCCGCCGTGATCTCGATGGGCCTGATCTCGCTGCCCATCATGCTTCGCTACGGCTACAACCGCTCGATCGCGACGGGTACCATCACCGCCTCGGGGACGTTGGCGCAGGCCCTGCCACCTTCGCTGGTGCTCATCGTGCTGGCAGACCAGCTGGGGCGTTCGGTGGGTGACATGTATGCCGGCGCGCTGATCCCAGGGCTCCTGCTGGTCGGTCTCTACATCGTCTTCATTGCTGGTGTGGCCCTGTTCCGTCCATCGTGGGTGCCTTCGTTGCCGCCTGAGGCTCGTATCTACAACGAGCCCAGCGGCGCCAGCGGACACCGCTCGCTATTGGCGTTGCTGCTGCTGGCGGCTGTGGTGGGCTACGCCTGGGCGATCAACCACGAAGCACTGGTCAACCCCATGACGGGGCGTGAAGGTGCCGCGCCCGGCGACGAGGTGGTCATCTTCTCGGTGGCGATTGCGTCCTTGACGGCGCTGGTGCTGGCGATGGTCAACCGCGTGGCCCGGCTGGGCTTGCTGTCTCGGCTGGCCGAACGCGTCACTTTTGTGCTCATTCCCCCGTTGATTTTGATATTCCTGGTGCTCGGTACCATCTTTCTGGGTATGGCCACGCCAACCGAAGGCGGTGCCATGGGGGCCGTGGGGGCACTGATCATGGCGGCGTCCCGCCGGCGCCTGAACAGTTCGCTCTTGATGCAGGCGATGGAAAACGCCACGAAGCTGACCATCTTCGTGATGTTCATCCTCATCGGATCCACCGTGTTCAGTTTCACCTTCAACGCGGCCGATGGCCACATCTGGGTGGAGCACCTGTTCGACAAACTCCCTGGCGGCCAGTTGGGCTTCCTGATTTTCGTGAACCTGCTGGTCTTCGTGCTTGGGTTCTTCATCGACTTCTTCGAGATCGCCTTCATCGTCATCCCGCTGCTGGCGCCGGTGGCCGAAAAGATGGGCATTGACCTGGTGTGGTTCGGCATCATCATTGCGATGAACCTGCAGACCTCGTTCCTGACGCCACCGTTTGGGTTTGCGCTGTTCTACCTGCGCAGCGTGGCGGCCCGCGAAGACTACACGGACCGGGTGACGCGCCAACGCATCCCAGCCGTCACCACGACGCAGATCTACAAGGGTTCTATCGCCTTCATCATCTTGCAGGTCATCATGGTGGCTGCCATCATTGCCTTCCCCGGTCTCGTGACAGGCAACCTCGGCGAGAAAGCCCATGTGGACGAGTCCGCGGTGATGGACATGTTGGAGCAGACCCGTTCCGACGACTCCTGGGGCACGTCCGAAGAGCCAGAAAACCAGGAGCCTGTGGCCGACGAGACGCCCGCAGCAGAGCAGGAGGTTGACCCGGTCAAGGCCATAGAGGACGCTGCCAAGCAGGGGCAGTGAGGTGTGGAACATGGTGCAATATCGGTGCAGGGAGGGTGAGCGGTGCAGATAGACGTCAAGGTGCTGGATGCACGGCTCAAAGACCAGCCGCCCGCCTACGCCACGCCCGGTAGCGCAGGCTTGGACCTGCGCGCCTGCCTGGATGCGCCGCTGACACTGGCGCCGAATGCCTGGCAACTGGTGCCCACGGGGTTGGCCATTCACCTGGCCGACCCCGGTTACGCAGCGCTCATCTTGCCGCGCTCGGGCCTGGGCCACAAGCATGGCATCGTGCTAGGCAACCTGGTGGGCCTGATCGACAGCGACTACCAGGGCCAGCTCATGGTCAGTGCGTGGAACCGCAGCGACGTGGCATTCACCATCGAGCCCATGGAGCGCATTGCGCAACTGGTGATCGTGCCGGTGGTGCAGGCCCGCTTCAATGTGGTGGACGATTTCGACACCACCACCGCCCGTGGTGCGGGCGGGTACGGCTCCACCGGCAGGGGCTGAGCCCCAGGGGGAGTCAGGCGTTGGGGCCGAGGCGGAAGAAGCCCGCCCCCAGCGTGCCGCGCCCCACTTCTTCCAGCGTGGCTTCGCGCACGGCGTGCACCTTGAGCGTGAGCCGCAGTGCGATGCCAGCCAGCGGGTGGTTGGCGTCGAGCACGACGTGCTCAGGGTAGATTTCACTCACAAAGTAGAGCCGATCGGCCGGTGCGGAGGGCGTGCAGCCCGGTGGCAGGCCTTCGAACGCCATGCCCGGCTCCAGTTCGGCCGGGAAACAGGTGCGTGGCTCAAGGTACAGCAGCTGGTCGTCGAAGTCGCCAAAGGCTTGTTCTGGCTCCAGGTGCAGCTCCATCACGTCACCGGCCTGGTGGTCTTGCAGGCTTTCGTCGATCTTGGCAAGCAGGTCCTGACCGCCCACCAGGAATTCGGTCGGTTCGTCGAGTTCGTCCAGCACTTCGCCCAGAGTGTCCTTCAGTGTCCAGGTCAGTGCGACGACGCATTGCGGGGTGATTTTCATCGCACAATTGTCCCATGACTCGCCAGCCCTCCACATCCTCGCTCCCCGCTCCAGACCGCCCGCTGACTCTGCTGGGTGGCATGACACCGGCCCAATTCATGCGCCGGCATTGGCAAAAAAAGCCGCTCCTGATCCGGCAGGCCATTCCGGGCTTCCAGGCCTTGCTCAGCCGCCAGGAGCTGTTTGGGCTCGCGGGGCGCGACGGCGTGGAATCCCGGCTCATCGAGCAACTTGGCGGAGGCGAGTGGCGCCTGCGCCATGGCCCGTTTGCCCGTACCGCGCTGCCGCCCCTGAAGCGGGCCGGCTGGACCTTGCTGGTGCAAGGGGTGGACCTGCACGTGGACCCGGTGCATGCGTTGATGCAGGGCTTTCGCTTTGTACCTGATGCGAGGCTGGACGACCTGATGATTTCCTGGGCCAGCGAAGGCGGCGGGGTGGGGCCGCACTTTGACAGCTACGACGTGTTCCTGCTGCAGGCCAGTGGCCGGCGCCGCTGGCGCATTGGCCGCCAGCGCGACCTCAGCCTGCAGGACGGGGTGCCGCTGAAAATCCTGCAGCATTTCGAGGCCGAGGAAGAGTGGGTGCTGGAGCCTGGCGACATGCTTTACCTGCCGCCGCGCTGGGCGCACGACGGGGTGGCCGAGGGAGGGGAGTGCATGACCTATTCGGTCGGCTTCCGCGCCCCGCAGCGTGGTGGCTTGGCCGGCGAACTGGCGCAGCGCCTGGCCGACGAGCACGAGGACGAGGCGCTGTACCGCGACCCGCAGCAGGCCGCCACCGACCAACCGGCGGCCGTGCCGGCCGGCTTGCTGGCGTTTGCGCGCGAGGGCTTGCAGCGCCTGTTGGCAGACGACACGGCGCTGGGCTGCGCCCTGGGTGAAGTTCTCACCGAGCCAAAGCCGAACGTCTGGTTTGACGAGCCGTCGGATGCCTGGGCCGCCGGTGCGGTGCGGCTGGACCGCCGCACCCGCATGCTCTACGATGAGCGGCACATCTTCATCAACGGCGAGGCCTTCCGTGCCGGTGGACGTGACGCGCGGCTGATGCGTGCGCTGGCCGACCAGCGACGGCTGGAGGCCGCAGCGGTGCGGCGCGCCAGCCCCGAAGCGCAAGCGCTGCTCGCAGACTGGTTCGACGCCGGTTGGCTGCACGCCGATACCGAGGCACATGACTGACATGGATACGCCCGAATCGCCCTGGTCCGAAGGCCGTTTTGATGGTCGCGAGGCATTTCGCCAGTCGTTGCGCGACGCACTGGCCCATGTGCGACTCCACCAGTTGCCCTGGATGTTCTGGAGCGATCCGGATTTCGAGGATTGGCCGCTGGAAGAGCGCGATTTCGTGGAGCAGCTCCAGGCCTGGGCCCTGCAGGGCGGCCGCTTGCGCATGCTGGCCAGCGATTTCCGTGGCGTACAGCGGCGGGCGGCGCGTTTCGTGGTGTGGCGCAAGCAGTGGGACCACCGGTTTGAAGCGCGCGCCAGCGGACGTGCCCGGGTGGCCGAGACGCCGGGGGTGTTGCTCACGCCCGACCGGATGCTGTGGCGACTGGTGCCCGAGCGCCAGGTGTTCGTGGTGACCGCCGACCGGCCCCAGCGCACCCAGATGAGCGGCCAGCTCGAATCGCTCTGGCAGCAGTCGGTGGGGGCCTTCCCTGCGACCACGCTCGGCCTGTGACCCCCACGTGGAAATCGATGTTGCTCTGAAGCAACACAGTGACAGTCAATTGAAAAAAAATGTGCCTAGGGTTAACCCGGGAACTTTTGCGGATTATGATGCGCTCCGAGCTGGTGCATGTCTAGGTCAACGTGGTGCATTGGTTCCGCTGCATTTGTCCGTCGGGATAACAAATGCGGCGCAGGCAACCCGTCCCGGATCCTATACTTTGCAAACTCAAATGAACAAGTCCCTCCTGATCGCTGCTCTGATGGCCGCTGGTATCCTGGCCGCTTGCGGCAAGAAAGAAGAAGCCGCCGCTCCTGCCGTTGAAACCCCGGCTCCCGCTGCTGCCCCTGCCGCCGACGCAGCTCCTGCCGCTCCGGCCGACGCTGCTGCTGCCCCCGCTGCTGACGCTGCCGCCCCGGCTGCTCCTGCTGCTGACGCCGCTCCGGCCGAAGAAAAGAAGCAGTAATCCTTCGGGGTTCATTGCTCAAAAGCCGCCCCGCGACAGCCGGGCGGCTTTTTGTTTGGATGTCCCAGCGGCGTGCTGGGTATGTCAGGCCTGTGTCAGCCGAGACTCAGGCCAATTTTTTGACCAGCACCTTGCTGCGCCGGTCCCAGTTGTACTTGCGTTTGCGGGCCTCGGGCAGCCAGTCGGCATCCACCGGCTGGAAGCCGCGCTTGATGAACCAGTGCATGGTGCGGGTGGTGAGCACGAAGATGCTCTCCAGGCCCATGTAGCGGGCGCGTTGTTCGATGCGCTTGAGGATTTTTTCGCCGTCGCCCTGGCCCTGCGCCTGGGGAGAGACGGTCAGCGCGGCCATTTCCGCCGTCTTGGCTTCCGGGTAGGCGTACAAGGCGGCGCAGGCAAAGATCACGCCGTCGTGCTCGATGATGGTGTAGTTGGCGACGTCACGTTCGATCTCGGTGCGGCTGCGCTTGACCAGCGTGCCGTCTTTCTCGAACGGCTCGATCAGTTGCAGGATGCCGCCGACGTCGTCGGGCGTGGCTTCGCGCAGGCTTTCGAGCTTTTCGTCCACCACCATGGTGCCGATCCCGTCGTGCACGTACACCTCCAGCAGCAGTGAGCCGTCCACCGCAAACGGGATGATGTGGCTGCGCTCCACTCCGGCCTTGCAGGCCTTGACGCAGTGCTGCAGGTAGAAGCCGACGTCGGTGGGCAGGTGGCTGGGGGGCAGTTCGGCCAGGATCTTTTCGGCTTGGGCCAGCGGCAGTTCGGTGTCGATGGGGTTGTCTTCGCCTTCGGGCTGGTGCGGGTCCATGCGGATGCCGGGCACCTCGGTCACGAACAGCAGCTTGTCGGCCTGCAGCGCAATGGCGACGCTCGTGGCCACTTCTTCCATGCTCAGGTTGAAGGCCTCTCCGGTGGGCGAAAAACCGAACGGCGACAGCAGCACCATGGCGCCCATGTCCAGCGTGCGCATGATGCCGGCCACGTCCACCTTGCGCACCAGGCCGGAATGCTGGAAGTCGATGCCGTCCACAATGCCCACCGGGCGCGCCGTGATGAAGTTGCCCGAGATCACGCGCACCGTGGCGCCGGCCATGGGGGTGTTGGGCAGGCCCTGGCTGAACGCGGCCTCGATCTCGTAGCGCAACTGCCCGGCGGCCTCCTGGGCGCAGTCCAGAGCCACCTCGTCGGTGATGCGGATGCCGTTGTGGTACCGCGCTTCGTGCCCCTTGGCGCGCAGTTGCTCGTTCACCTGGGGGCGAAAGCCGTGCACCAGCACCACGCGCACGCCCATGCTCTGGATGAGGGCCAGGTCCTGCGCCAGGTTGGGCAGCTTGCCCGCCGCGATGGCCTCGCCCGGGATGCCCACCACAAACGTCTGGTTGCGGAANTTGTGGATGTAGGGCGCGACCGAGCGGAACCAGGGCACGAAGGTGAAGTTGAAGACCGTGGACATGGGCAATGGTGGATGCAGCGGCGCCGGCACAGGACGCACACCCCTAGGATAATCGCATGCCTGGCTTTTTCCCGTATCCGCCCACCTTCCACGCACCTTGACCGCCGCCACTTTGAAGATCGAGTTCCCCGAATCCCTGCCCGTCTCCGGCAAGCGCCACGAGATCGAGGCCGCCCTGCGCGAGCACCAGGTCATCATCGTGTGCGGCGAAACGGGCTCTGGCAAAACCACCCAGTTGCCCAAGATCGCGCTGGCCATGGGGCGTGGGCGTCTGAATGCGCCACACGGTGAACGCGGGCAGTTGATTGGCCACACCCAGCCCCGGCGCATTGCCGCCAGCTCGGTGGCCAGCCGCATTGCCGAAGAACTCCACACCCCGCTGGGCGAGG
>JGI24120J20309_1000929_pt1 | contig 11459 bp, 5 predicted proteins | sample SubbioAug_CSW13A_FD_20309 | JGI IMG/M metagenome (IMG submission 20309) | reverse complement strand
GCGGTCGGGCGGGCGCGCACCGGGGCATCGGCCACCGCCTTGGCCTTGTCGATCTCCAGCACCGCCGGCGTTTCAAACGGGCACAGCTCTTCCGGCGGCAGCAGGCCACGGTCCTGCCCCAGGTCTTGCAGCGTCGGCTGGTCGGGGCGGCTCACGGCGAGCGACTCGGTCAGACGGCCCATGCTGGCCAGCGTACGCGCCTGCGCCAGGAACTCGTTGTACTGCGCGTTGATGTAGGCGCGGCTGGCTTCGAAGTATTCGTTCTGCGTGTCCAGCAGGTCGAGCAGGGTGCGCTGGCCAATGTCGAACTGCTGGCGGTAGGCTTCGCGGGCCACTTCGGTGGACAGGCGGTGCTGGTCGAGGTAGCCCATCTGCTCGTTCAGGCGCACCACGTCGTTGTAGGCAATGGCCAGGGTCTGGCGCACGTCGCGGCAGGCCTTTTCCTGCAGGTCGCGGGCCTGCTTGTTGAACTCCACCGCCTGCGCCACGCGGGCCTTGTCAGCGCCACCGCGGTACAGGTTGTAGTTGAGCAGCACTTCGGCCACCGTGTCGCGGGTGCTGCCCGGCACGTTGTCGATGTCGCGGCCCCAGGTCTGGCGGATGCGGAAATCGACCCGCGGCCAGTAGCCCGCCTTGCGCGATTCGATCTGCGTGCGGGTGGAACGCACGTTTTCGTAGGCGGCATTGATGGTGGGGCTGTTGGGCAAGCCTTCGGACATGGCCTGCGCCATGCTGGCGGGCATGCCCTTGAGCTTCAGGCCTTCGGGCAGCGCCGGCAACGTGGCTGGCGGCATGGTGCCCATGATGCGCAGGTAGCGCGCGCTCACGTCGTGCAGGTTGGACACTTCCGTCAGCAGGTTGGACTCGGCAAGTGCCAGACGGCCGGTGGCCTGGTCGGTGTCGACGCGGCGGCTCACGCCGGCGGTGGCGCGTTCCTCGATCTGCGTGGCGGTGAGCTTGTGCTCGACATAGTTCTGCTTGGCCTCGTTCACCAGGGCCGAGTAGCGGGCCACGTCCACATAGGCGCGGGCGGCCTCCAGGGCCACGGTCTCGGCGGCTTCCAGCAGCTCGTAGTAACGTGTCAGCTTGGCGTAGCTCAGGCGCTCCACCTCGTTCTTGGTGAAGAAGCCGTCAAACAGGGTTTGCGTGAGCGTCAGGGCACCGCCGTGGCGGTTGTAGGTGCCGGTGTCGCCATTGGGCAACGCACCCGGGCCCTTGTTGCGCTCCACGCCCACGCCATACGTCAGGTCCACCTGCGGCCGCCAGCCGGCTTTGGCCACGTCTTTTTCGGCATCGGCGGCGGTGAAGTTGTGCCAGCGGGCCTGCACTTCGGGGTTGGTGGTGACGGCCTGGCGTATGGCCTCGATCATGGGTTGGGGCAGCGCTTGGGCCAGGGCCGACTGGGCACTGAACAAGACGACAGCAGCGGCGACCGCGCTGAGGGCGGCAGGGGTTTTCATGGTGGTTTCCTCCGGATGGCGCGCCACTGGCTCCCAGCAGCGCAAGACTTACTTTAGACACCCAAGTATCATTCGAATCACTTCGACTCTTGATTGTCTTGCGCTATCCTATCGCCAGTCAAGGTCTTTAGGTGCACCATTTGCAAAATTGTGGCTTCCGCACTAGCCCCATGGCCGTGAATGCCCTCGCCCGCCTGCTGCGCACACGGCTCATGCTGTGGCTGGGCAGCTGCATGGCGCTGGGGCTGGCCATCGGGCTCACTGGGGCCACGCCCAACCTCGACCGCATGCAGTCGCTGGCGCGCGAGCGCTACGGCGCCCAGGCCGAGCAGACGGTGACCGCCTGGCGGCGCATGCTGGAAGAATCGCGCGGTCTGCCGGTGGACCAGCAACTCAACGCCGTCAACACGTTTTTCAACCGGCGCATACTCTACGAGCTCGACCCGGTGGTGTGGGGCCAGAACGACTATTGGGCCACCCCGCTCGAGTTCATGGGCCGGGCCGCCGGCGACTGCGAAGACTATTCCATTGCCAAGTACATGAGCCTGCTGATGCTGGGCGTGCCCAACGAAAAGCTGCGCATGATCTACGTGCGTGCGCGCACCGCCGGTGCCAAGACCGAGGCACACATGGTGCTGGGCTACTACGAAGACCCGACCGGCGAACCGGTCATCCTTGACAACCTCATCACCAGCGTGCGGCCGGCCTCGCGCCGGCCCGACCTGCAACCCGTGTTCAGCTTCAACCACCAGGGCCTGTGGGTGGCGGGGCAGCAGGCCTCGTCGGCCGACCCCACGGCCCGGTTGTCGAAATGGCGCGAAGTGCTGGACCGCATGAAACAGGAAGGGCTGTGAAGCACCGCCCACCATACACACCCGAGGGGTAAGACCATGTCACTCATCAAACAACTCTGGATCGCGATTGCGCTGGTCATGACGCTGGCCTTTGGGGGCAGCCTTGTGGTGAGCGTGCTGTCGGCCCGGCACTACCTGGAGCAGCAGCTGCAGGTGAAGAACATCGACAACGCCACGTCGCTGGCGCTCTCGCTCACGCAGCTGGAAAAAGACCCGGTGACGGTGGAGCTGCAGGTCTCGGCTCAGTTCGACGTGGGGCACTACCGCTTCATCCGCGTCACCTCGCCTACCGGCGAGGTGATCGTGGAGAAGGTGTACGACGGCCAGCTGGAAGGCGCGCCGCAGTGGTTTGCCAACCTCATCCCCATCCAGGTGCAGCCGGGCCAGGCGCTCATTCAAGACGGCTGGAAACAGTACGGCACCATCAGCCTGGCCAGCCACGAACAGTACGCCTACAAAAGCCTGTGGGAAGGCACGCTGGAGCTGCTGCTGTGGTTCGTGTTGGGCAGCCTGTTCACCGGCGTGGCGGGCACCTTTGCCATCCGCGTGATCACCCGGCCGCTGGGCGAGGTGGTGGGCCAGGCCCATGCCATTGCCGAGCGCCGCTTCCTCACGGTGAACGAGCCGCGCACGCCCGAGCTGCGCGCCGTGGCCCGTGCCATGAACGACATGGTGGGCCGCCTGAAGGCCATGTTTGCCGAGGAGTCGGCCCGGCTGGACGCGCTGCGCACCAAGGTGAACCGCGACCCGGTGACCGGCATTGCCAACCGCGAATACTTCCTCTCGCACCTGCGCGAGATGCTGACCGGCGAGCAGTTTGGCTCCACCGGCACGCTGGTGATGGTGCGGCTGGCCTACCTGAACGAATTGAACGCCAAGTTTGGCCACCAGCGCGCCGACCAGTTGCTGCGCGAGCTGGGCCAGGTGCTGTACCACAGCGGCAACGACCACCCCGGCCAGCGCGCCGGCCGGGTGAAGGGTGGCGAATTTGCGGTGGTCTGCCCCACCTTCAGCTCGCCCACCGAAGCGGCCNAGGACATTTACGAACGCCTGTGCCGCGACTGGCTGCCGCACTGGGAGCCCGAATTCCCCGACCTGTTCCACCTGGCGGCGGTGCCCTACGTGCGCCACCAGGGCTTGGGCGACCTGCTCACCCGGGTAGACCAGGCGCTGGCCCAGGCCCAGGCCAAAGGCCCCAACAGCTGGCACGCGGTAGAAGACGGCGGCAACAAACTCACCATGCCGGCCGAGCAATGGCGCACCCTGCTGACCGAAGCGGTGCACGGTGGCCAGCTGAGCCTGGCCTTCTTCCCGGTGGTGCGCGGCGACCAGGCCCAGCCGCTGCACCAGGAGGGCGTGATCCGCCTGCAGATGGACGCCTCGGGCCAGCTGCTGTCGGCCGGCGACTTCATGCCCATGGCGGCCAACCTCAACCTCACCGCGCCCATCGACCTGGGCGTGGTGAAGCTGGCCATCGAGCACCTGCGTCAGGGTGCGGGCGACGTGGCGGTGAACCTGTCGGCCGAAACGATCTCGGACTTTGGCTTCCGCCACCAGCTGGTGCAGTTGCTGCAGGGCTACCCCGAGCTGTGCCGGCGCTTGCTGTTCGAGGTGCCCGAGTACGGCGTGTTCAAGCAGTTCGACGCCTTCCGCGACCTGGCGCGCAGCCTCAAGGCGCTGGGCTGCCGGGTGGGCATCGAGTACTTTGGCCAGCGCTTTGCCGAAACCGACAAGCTCGCCGGTCTGGGGCTGGACTACATCAAGGTGCACCCGAGCTACATCCGCGGCATCAGCGGCAACGCGGGCAACCAGGAATTCCTCAAGGGCCTGTGCAGCATGGCCCACGCGCTGGGCATTACCGTGATTGCCCTGGGCGTGGAAAGCAAAGACGATCTGCCGCTGCTGGCGCAGCTGGGGTTTGATGGGGCGACGGGGCCGGGAGTGGGTTGAATATCTGCCTCAACAAGTCGGCCCTGAAATATCCGTAAGTCATTGAATTCATTGAATATTTTGCTTCTTCGAGGTATAATTTCTCCCAGTTTGATTCGCTCTCGCGCTAATTTCTGGGAGTTTTGCCGATGTTCGCTTGCCCCGCTACCGACGATTTCTTCCGCAGCCGCATCGATCAGATGATCGACCTGCGCCATCCGCTGGCGGTGCTGTCTTCTCGCATGCCCTGGCAGCAGATCGAAGCCTCTGTCTCTCACCTTTTCGTCCGCAAGGCCCGCGCTGGCGTGACCATGCCAGACCTGGATCTGTTTGGTGAGGCCCCGGCCGTGGTCGGGCGCAAGAGCAACGCCGGTCGCCCGCGCGTGCCGCTACGCATCATGATCGCGCTGCTGTACCTCAAGCACTCTTTCAACGAGTCCGACGAAGGCGTGGTCGATCGCTGGGGGGAGACGCCGACCTGGCAGTTCTTCTCGGGACAGGCTTACTTTGAACACCACCGCCCCTGCGATGCCACCACCCTGGTCAAGTTCCGCCAGCTGCTCGGCGACGAAGGCGTGGAAGAACTGCTGGCGCAGACCGTCAATGTGGCCGTCGAGCTCCAGCTCATCCAGCGCCAAGCGCTCAAGCAGGTGATCGTGGACTCCACCGTGCAACACAAGGCTATCGCTCACCCCACCGACAGCAAGCTGCTGGAGACTGCCCGTACCAAGTTGGTGGAGGTGGCCAAGGACGCCGGCATCGAGCTCAAACAAACCTATGCCAAGGAGGGCAAGGCCCTGGGGCACAAGGCAGGCCGCTACGCTCACGCGCGGCAGTTTCGGCGCATGCGCCGGGTGCTCAAGCGCCAGCGCACTGTTGTGGGCCGGCTGCAGCGCGATATCGAGCGCAAGGCCGCTAGCCATCAAAGAGATGGCCGCTGCGGTGCGTGAGGCCCTGCAAACTACGCTCGCCAGAGCCGCACAGATCGTGGCGCAAAGCGGCAGCAAGAAAGCCAAGGGCGGCACGCCTAAGCTCTACAGCTTTCACGCGCCCGAAGTCTCCTGCATCAACAAGGGCAAGAGCAAACAACCCTACGAGTTTGGGGTGAAGGTGGGCATTGCCAGCTCCCTCAGGGGCAACCTCATCGTGGGTGCAAGGGCCTTTCATGGCAACCCCTACGATGGTCATACCCTCAATGAACAACTGGAGCAGGCCAGCATCCTGATGCAGGACACGGGCGTCAAGCCCACGACGGCCTTCGTAGATCTGGGCTACCGTGGGGTGGAGGCGGACAACCCACAGGTGTGCATCGTGCACCGGGGCAAATCCAGGCGGATCACGCCAGAAGAACGAGAACTGCTCAAGCGCCGCCAGGCCATTGAGCCCATCATCGGCCACCTGAAACAGGACCACCGCATGGGACGGTGTCACTTGAAGGGCGAGACCGGCGATCGTCTGCACGCGGTGCTGTGTGCAGCGGGCTACAACATCCAATGGCTGCTGCGCATGATCGCCAAGAAGGGCATCACCTTCTTGAGTCCGCTTTTTTTGCGCCTGCGCGCAGCGTTGGCCTTGGTCGTCGTTCAGGCTGGATGGCCAGCAAGATTCCGTCCAATCGACAAACAGCCGGCATCAACCCTGCTGCTTGTAGTTTGAAATGAATATTTCAGGGACGACCAACAAATGCTGACCTGTTCGCCAGAGGCCTGTTGCGCTCTTGGTGAACATCTCCACAGACCCAAACCAAAAAGGGATCCATCTGCAAGATGGATCCCTTAGCCTTGGAGTCAGAGCTGCGGAAAGAGATTACAAGTCGGTCTTCAAGTGCCCATCTGTGAGCATCTTGTTGATCAGTTGAGTATCTGACAAGCCCGTACCGGACAACCCCATGGCTGCGCCAAATGCGTCTTTTGCAGCCTGCAGATTATTGGACGTCACATCCACGTTGTCAAAGACGATGGTCTGTTTGATCGTCCCGGACCCGGAACCATCCACATCCACCACCAACGCCAACTTGTTGTCCACATTGGCAAAACTCAGATACGGCGCAAGCGAAGTGGCGTTCTCTGCAACATCAATGAGGTCGCGAATGTCGATCACGTCGCCAGTACCCCCCTTCGACGGCGCATCGGTTGCCACATTGAAATCACGAATGACGTCCTTGGCACCGGAAGCCCCAGCGTCACCCAGTTTCCAGACAAAGACGTCGGCACCAGCGCCGCCTTCCAGGATATCGTTTCCGAGTCCGCCGATCAGGATGTCGTTACCAGCACCTCCGACCAAGGTATCGTGACCTGAAGTTCCGCCCACAGCATCGTTACCGGCAGTGCCTTCTACGATGGATGGGGTGACGTCAAACGTCACAGTCACACTGCCATTTTGGATAGCGTCCCCATCGCTGTCTTTCGCATCGAAAGTCAAATCAAGTGAAGGTATTCTATTGACATCCAGCAAGAAGAAATTCAAGCCGTCAATCTTGAAGTTTGTACTTCCACCGCCCACCCCAATTATCTCTACTTTATCGATATATGTCCCCGATGGCGCTTGTATGAAAAGGTCATTCAGACTCCCACCCTGCAACATTGAAGTAGTAATATTGATTGGCTGAGTTGCACTCCCATCTGCAAAGTAGGCAATATATTGCGCATTACCATTGCCAATTTGCTGATTAAAGCTGATCTTCACTGCAGAGAACTGCTTCTCATCATTAACATCAATAATCATTCGGTCGCCGCTTTTTATCACGCCAGAATCTACGCCCATACCATTGGCGCTCATGTTAATTTCGCTACCAACCGCAGAGAACTTCACCAACCACCCGTCTTGCGGACTGTCTACTGAAGCAACCTTCTGCAGCTGATTTCCCTCCCCTTCATACAATATATACCCGCCAGCCTTACCTGTGCCATAAGAAATAACCCGGCCATCAGTATCAAACAGTTTGGAGCTATCTATCGCTCTATGCACTTGAACACTGTAAGTGCCATCGGCATTGGCGGTGATGGTGAAAATCGAATCACCATCTTCGGTTTTACCTAAAATTTTATTGCCTTCACGCGTGATCAACACGTCTTCACCCGCAGATGTCAACGTCGCGTTTTGCAATACGCCTGAGGTGGTGGTGATCTTTGCGGCAACAGAGGTCCAAGTCACAGACGAGGTTGTGGTCGTGCCAGTCGATGCGCCCACATCAGCGCCCATGTTCACCAACGTCCCCACGGAAGCACCTGTGGCCTGGTTAGCAACATAAGTGTTGCGAACATCGAGCACTGGCACATCATCAACAATACGGACGGTCAGATCCTTTGCGCTGTTGTCGCCGTCCGTATCCGTGACCTTGATGTTGAACTTCTCGATAAAGTCAATACCAGTGGCACCAGACTGACTGTCGTTGTCCACCGTTTTATTCAAGGTGTAGGTGTAACTGACTTCACCGCCCTTAATCGTACCTTGGTAACCGGTAATGACCAAAGTGCCATAGGTACCGGTGATGGTGATTGGGCTGGAACCCGAAGCCGCCAATGCCGAGTAATCTACAGAAGTACCTTGGATCAAAACACTCGCAATACCGTCAAGCGCCGTGATCGTAAACGTGCCGGTCTGACGCAAAGCGGAAGCGTTAGGACTGGTTCCTTTCGCCAGGTCGTTCTCGTAGACGGTCTGGTCGCCACCGGTAGCGCCGATGCCGGTGATGGTTACGTCGTAGTCGATATCTACCGTGACGCTTCCGACCTTGTCGAGTTTTTCGAAGCTTCCTGGCAAATCCTCGGTGGGGGTCTGGGTCACGGTTTCAATGGAAACCACTTGCCCGTCTTGTGGGTTGGTATCTGTAACCTTGCCAGTGGGACCGGCCGTGATCTCGATGGTCAGCCCGTTGGACAGCGTCACGATGACGGGGGCGTCTCCTTCACGAACTGGATCGCTAAGATCCACGGTGTATTCGACGCTTCCGCCCTGCTGGATGGAGCCGTTGCCGGAGAGAGTGGCTGTTGTTGTGTCGATCGTGTCGCTGATGACCACATCGGCCGGCGCACCAATCACCAGGTTTTCGAAGGTCTTGCCTTCGACCTCGGCGCTCTTGATGCCCAGCGTCACCGTCTCGCCGTCTTCGTAGACGTCGTCACCCTGCGCCGGCAGCTTGTACTCGTATTCGGTGTCGCCTGCCTTGATCGTGATGACCGTGCCCGCTTCGTCGTCCAGCGTGACTTTCAGGTCGTCTTCCAGCGGCTGGTCCAGCTTGATCGTGAAGACGATCTCTTCGTTTTCCAGCGCCGTGCCGCCCACAATCGTCAGGTTCACCGTGTCTTTGGTGTCGCTGATGACCACATCGGCCGGCGCACCAATCACCAGGTTTTCGAAGGTCTTGCCTTCGACCTCGGCGCTCTTGATGCCCAGCGTCACCGTCTCGCCGTCTTCGTAGACGTCGTCACCCTGCGCCGGCAGCTTGTACTCGTATTCGGTGTCGCCTGCCTTGATCGTGATGACCGTGCCCGCTTCGTCGTCCAGCGTGACTTTCAGGTCGTCTTCCAGCGGCTGGTCCAGCTTGATCGTGAAGACGATCTCTTCGTTTTCCAGCGCCGTGCCGCCCACAATCGTCAGGTTCACCGTGTCTTTGGTGTCTTGCACCGTCACCGTTGACACCGCACCAATGTCAAGTGCCTCGTAATTGCCACCCACCGCATTTTCAATCGTCAGCTCGAACGTCTCGCCGTCCACGTAAGGATCGTCACCTTGCACAGCAAACGTCACGCTACCACTGGTCTGACCCGCCAGGATCGTGATTTGCTGACTGTTGCTCAGCGTCAGCACCAAGTTGCTCCCCTGCGGGGCGTTATCAACCGTTGCCGTAATCGTGACGTTGCCGCCTTCGTCCACCGTCGGGCTGTTCAGCGTAACAGCGGTCGGATCGTTGTCATCCACCACACCAATGTTGGTGCTCTGGTCGATGTTCAGCTGATCGTACTGGCCTCCCGAGGCGCCGGTCACGGCCACATCCACCAAGTCGCGGCCCTGGATGTATTGGTCGTCACCACGGATTTCGAGCGGCACAAACCCAGCGCCCTCACCCACCGGGATGGTGATCGTCTGGCCGTTGCTCAAGGTCAGCACCAGCGGCGAGCCGGTGGGCGGCACGTCAACTTGGGCCACGAGGCCCACCGGCGTGCCCTCGATCACGTCATCGCCGTCGATATAAACAAAACCCCCGTTCGGGTCACGCAACGGCTGGCCGTTGTCGTCCAGCAGTATGTAGCGCAAGGTCACGGTGCCCACCACGGGCTCGTCGGCCTCTGGTGCAGCAGAACTCAGCAGCACCTCGTCCGGCCCGCCTTGCGGGTCAAACGTGTAGTCGTAAGCCAGCGGGTCCACGCCTTCCACTACACGCAGCAACCGCACAAAGTCGCTGCCATCCCCACCGGCACCACCGCCGGCGCCGGCCGCCGCGGCTTCCAGCTCTTCGGTCAGGTCACCGCCCTGCTCCAGCACCTGGGTGATCTGGTCGATGGTGCCGGTTTGCACCGCGGCATCGGCCGTGGTGGGGGTGTCTTGGGTTTGCGCCATGGTTTCGTCCACGCGCACAGCCTGGTTGGGGCCCATGGCCAGCACCTGACCGTCTTCCATCATCAGCTCCACCCGGGCGCCGGCGGCGGTGCGGATGGTTTCGCCTTTCTGGATGACGTCGCCCACCTTGAGGGCGCGGGTGGTGCCGTCGGCTTGGACGACGACGGCGTTACCGGTGACAGACAGTACGGTGGCTTGGGCCATGGAAACACTCCTGCTTATGGATATGGCCGCAGCTTACCCCCGGTAAGTGCTGCGGCCATTGGACTTAAGTACAGTTTTGCAGGGCGGCTCAGGCGTCTTTGCGCAGGTTGCCGTTGTCCAGCAGTTTCTGGATGATTTCGACGTCGCTGCTGCCGCCGGCGTAGGCTTGCAGCTCGAGCAAGCTGACGTTGTCGAAGGTGAGGGTTTGCAGCGCGTCGGGAATGCCGTCGCCGTTGAGGTCGGCACCGGAGGCCACCTGCATGACGGCATGGCCCGCATCGTTCTCGCCAAAGCTGAGGTACTGGTCCAGCACCTGGGCGCTGAATTCGGGCACGTCGAGCAGGTCGCTCAGGTCGAAGCTGTCGCCGCCTTCGTCCACATGGGCCAGGGTGAAGCCGTCGTCGGTGTCGAGCGCGTCGGGAATGCCGTCGCCGTCGCTGTCGATGGAAAAGTCGGGCAGGTCGGTGGCCTCGGCCCCACCAAAGCTGTAGCTGCTGGCCGCCAGCAGTGGCGCAGCGGGCTCGAGCCCATTGACGGTGTAACCCACGCTGATGTTGAGGTTGGCGGTGTCGTAGTCCCCGTCACTGTCGGTAAGGGTGTAGCTGAAGGTATCCAGCCCACCGCCAGTGCCGTGGGGCGTGTAGGTGTAGTCGCCATCGGGCTCCACCACCAGGTTGCCGTAGGAGCCGGCCACGGTGACGATGCCGGTGTCGGGGTCCACCAGCCCGCCGTCGAAGCTCCAGCTGTGTTGGCCGAAATCGCCATCGCCCAGGGTGTCGTTGCTGAAGATGTTGCCAGTGGCGGGCACGATGTCCACCACGTCGTTCACGGGCGTGGAGAAGTAGTGGTCGGAGTCGATCTGCACCTCGGCGGCGGCCTGGCCGTTGGTCACGTCGTTGAGCGTGAACTGGATGCGGTAGTCGCCCCCGTCGGCAAAGGTGTGGCTGAAGATGCCGTCGGCGTTGGGGTCGGTGATGTCGGCCACGTAGCTCCAGCCGTCGCCGGTGCGCTGGTACACGGCGGCGCGGAACTGGTCGAGCGCGGCGTCTTGCACCAGGTCGTCATTGGGGCGCAGGGTGAACTGGAAGGTGTCGTTGGCGTTGACCGAAAACTGCGGCGTGGCTACGTAGTCGAACGACGCGTCGGAGCGCGCCACGTCGGTGATGACGAAACTGGGCTTGAGCTCGCTCTCGCCACCGTGGACAAGGTGGAAGGAGTTGTCGCTGGCGATCCATTTGTCCAGATGGCCGCTGAGCACGTTGGGGCCATGGCCGGCAATGCGCGCCTCGGCGTTGAACTCGCCGCCGGTGCGGGTGACGGCGACGATGGCCGTGTCATTGTCGTCCTCCGCGGCAGGGTACGCTGGCGGTGGCGGTGGCGGTGGCGGTGGCGGTGGCGGTGGCGGTGGCGGTGGCGGAGGTGGCGGCTCTACCGGCTCTTCACCCGGCACGGG
>JGI24120J20309_1000928_pt1 | contig 11489 bp, 10 predicted proteins | sample SubbioAug_CSW13A_FD_20309 | JGI IMG/M metagenome (IMG submission 20309) | reverse complement strand
CCCTCTAGGGCGCGTCTGGTTTGGCTGTGGCTGCAGCCGGCCCTTGGCGCTGCGCTCGCCCCGCCGGCAGCGCCGGCATGCCCCAAGCCAGCAGCAGCCACAGCAGCGTCAGGGCGGTGCAGGCCAAAAACAGGCCGTCGATGCCCCACAGCGCCAGCAGCGCCCCACCGGCCACCCCGCCGACAAAAAACCCGAGCGACTGCAAGGTGTTGTAAACCCCGAGCGCGGCCCCGCGCTGGCTTGCGCTGGCCAGGCGCGACACCAAGCTGGGCTGGCTGGCTTCGAGCGTGTTAAAGCCCGAGAAGAACACGAACAGCAGCAGCGCCAGCAGCGCCAGCGGTGGCGCGCCCAGGCTGGCGCTCCACCACAGACCCAACTGCGCCAGCGCGATCAGTCCGATGGCGCCCAGAAACACCGCGCGCAGATAGCCGCGGCGCTCGAGCCTGAACAGCAGCGCGCCCATGACGCCAAACGCCGCCAGCACCGCCAGCAGATAGACCCAGCCGTGCTTGGCCGCCTCGAGCCCGGCTTGCAGCAGCAGCGCCGGCAGCGCCACCCACAGCGCCAGTTGCACCGCGTGCAGCATGAACACACCCAGGTTCAAGCGCGCCAGCCGGGCGTCGAGCAGCACCGTGCGCAGGCTGGCGCGCGGCGCCGCCAGCAGCCGCGGCGGTTCGGGCGGCACCACCTGCGCCACCATCCACATGCCCAGCACCGCGAGCACCGCCGTAAGCACGAACAAACCACCCAGGCCCACGGCGGCCACCAACGGCGGCGCCAGCACCAGCGACAGGGCAAAAGTGAGCGCGATGCTGATGCCCACCAGCGCCATGGCCTTGGTGCGAACGGCGTCGCGCGTCAGGTCGGCCAGCAGGGCGGTGACGGCGGCCGAGATCGCGCCGGCACCTTGCAGCGCCCGCCCCAGCGTCAGCCACTCCAGCGTCGGCGCCCAAGCCGCCACCAGGCTGCCGATGGCAAACAGCGCCAAGCCGGCTTGGATGATGCGCTTGCGGCCCCAGCGGTCGCTGGCCATGCCCAGGGGGATCTGCAGCAGCGCCTGCGTCAGGCCATAGATGCCCAGCGCCAGCCCGACGCGCAGCGGGTTGTCGCCACCGGGGTAGTGCACGGCCTCGAGCGCAAACACCGGCAGCAGCAGAAACAGCCCCAGCATGCGCAGCGCAAAAATCGCCGCCAGCGCCGCGCTGGCGCGGCGCTCAGGTGCCGTCATGCGGCTCGACAGCTCGGGCGAATCTGCAGGGTCGGCGGTGTCGGCGGGAGCTGAGGCAGTTGGCAAAGGGCTAGGGTATGGGTGTCAGCCGGATTGGAGCGCGCTGCGGTAGGCGCCGCAGCCAATCAGCAAGTCGTCGCTGAGCGGCAGCACAAAAGACGATTTGCCGCGCACGTCGCCGGTCAAGGGGTTGACGATATTGTATTCAACCCAGCCGCCACCCTCTTCGGCTTGGGTCCAGATGTCGCGCATGAAGCGTTCGGCGTCTATGCCCGGCGCATCGTGCACCCGGGTGCCGGTCTTGGCGCGGTTGGCGCCCATGACGCGGTACACCCCGGCGCGGTCGAGCACAAAGATGTAGAGGTCGCGGTCGATGAAAGTGCCGTCTGGACGGTAAAAGTCTTCGCTGGCGCGGGCATAACCCACCTGCTGCACGTGGGCATACGCGCGCTCCACCAGCTGGCGCGCCAAGTCGGCGGTGCCTTGGGTCAGGTGCAGGTGCTGAACCGCTTGCTCGAGGTCGGTGGTGTGCGACTGCAAATCGGCGGCGTGGTGCGCGCTGCGCTCGACCATGGCGGCGTTGTCGTTGGTCACGCTGTCGAGCTGCGTCATGGCTTGCGCCACCTCTTTGAGGGCCGCCGCCTGCTGGTTGCTGGCCACGGCCATGGCGTCGATGCGTTGGGTGATGTCGCGGATGCCGCGCACCAGCTGCTCCATTTCGGCGTTGACGCCGTTGATTTCGGTCACCGAAGTTTGCACGCGGCTGGTGGATTCGGCGATCAGTTGGCGCACCTCGCCGGCTGCGGTCTGGCTGCGCTGGGCCAGCGAGCGCACTTCGGAGGCTACCACGGCAAAACCGCGCCCGGCCTCGCCGGCGCGCGCGGCCTCGACCGCCGCATTGAGCGCCAGGATGTTGGTCTGAAAAGCGATGCTGTCGATCACGCCGATGATCTCGTTCATGCGCTTGGAGGTGTGTTGCAGCGTGCCCATGCCTTTCACGGTCTGGTGCATGAGGCCGCTGGCGTGTTCGGTTTGTTGGTGCAAACTGGAGCTGACGCGGCTGACTTCAAGCACGCCTTCGCTATTGCGGGCGACGGTTTCGGTGGCCTCGCGGATGTTGGCGCTGGCTTGCTCCAGGCTGGCCGCTTGCGACTGGGTGCGGTCCGACAAGCTGCTGGCATCTTTGACCAAGCGCTCGCCCATGTGGTTGAGCACGGCCGCCACGCTGCGCACGTCGGCTACGATCGCCGACAAGGTGTCGAGCATGCGCTTGAACTGCTGCGCCATGTGTGCTATTTCGTCTTGGCCGCCGATTTGCATGCTGCCGGTCAGGTCGCCGCGGGCGGCGCGCTCAGACACGCCGGTGAGCTGGCGCAAGCCGTCGAGCGTGGCCATATACAGCGACGCCATGCCGTAAACCAGCGCCAGCAGCACCAGCACACTGGCCAGCACCAAGCCTGCCAGCTGCCACAGCAGCCGGCTTTGGCGCAGCTCGAGCTGCTCTTGCAGTTGTGCAGTCAGCTGGCGGTTCAAGTCCATTTGTGCCACCAGCAACAGGCCGCCTTGCTCCAGGAGTGGCTGCGCTGGGCCATCAAGTGTCCCGGTGCCTATGCCCGCGCGCACGCGTGCGCTGTAGTCGGTAGCGGCGGCTTGCAGGGTTGGCCAAGCGGCCGGTACGGGCTGCCCGAGGGAGCGCAAGGTAGCCAGGCGCTGTTCGATCTGGCCCAAAACAAGGTTGATGTTTTCAGTCTGTACCCCCAGTCGCATGGCGCGCGCGATCAGCTCGGCGTTTACCCCCTGGGCCTCATGCTGCAGCAGCAGCGCAGCGCCTTCGTGGCGCACATGCGCGCTGGCTTGCAGCAGCGGCAACTGGCGCTGCACCAAGGCATCGACGAGGAAGAACACGGCGCGCTCGCCGTCGAGCAGCAGGGCCGAGATTTCGCCGTTGAGCAAGGCAAAATCGTGCAAGCGCTCCATTGCGCTTTGGTGTGCGCTGTACCAGTCGCTGGCACTGCGCGCGGTGGGCGTGAGGTTGATCAGAGTTTGGATATCGTCGCGCAGCGGCTGCCACTTTTGTATTAGATCGGCAGCGCCATGGCGTTGCACCTGCTGCTCCAATGCCTGCAATGCGGGGCGCAGTTGCGTGCGCGCGGCATCGAGCGCGGCCGTGGCAGGCGCATGGCCGGCCAGCAGCAGATACCCCTGACCTTGCTGTTCGAGCAAGGGCCGCGCCAACCCCATCAGGCTTTGTTGCAGTTCCAGCCCTTGCAGTTGGCGTTGCGTGTAGCTGCGCTCGCCCCAGAGGTTGTAAATGATGAATGCCCCCGCTAGCGCGAGCGGCGCCAGCAGCACCGCGGCCATCACCAGCAGCTTAAAGCCCATGGGCAGGCGCTGCATCACCCACACACCGGGACGCAGCACAGACGGAAAACGCAGGAGAGCAGACATAAAGCGAGGCCTGATCAAAATAGACTGATCGCTATTTGATCACAAAACCCTAGATTCGGGCGCTGGTATCAAATGACTTCGGGTTTGTCCGCAGTGCGCGCTGGTTTTTGGGGTGCCCGAGCCCGATCCGAAGCCCGTCTTTAGGCCAGCGCAGCGCGCATCTGCGCGATCACGGCGGCATAGTCGCGCTGGCCAAAAATGGCGCTGCCGGCGACAAAGGTGTCGGCGCCGGCGTCGGCCACGCGGCGGATGTTGCTGGCCTTGATGCCGCCATCGACCTCAAGCCGGATGTCGCGCCCGCTGGCTTCGATGCGCCGGCGCGCCAGCTCGACCTTGCGCAGCGCCGAATCGATGAAGCCTTGGCCGCCAAAGCCGGGGTTGACGCTCATGATCAAAATCAGATCCAGGTCGTCGATCACCCAGTCGAGCACGTCCAGTGGCGTGGCCGGGTTGAACACCAGCCCGGCCTTGCAGCCGCGCGCCTTGATGGCTTGCACGCTGCGGTGCACGTGGGTGCTGGCGTCGGGGTGGAAGCTGACCAGGTCGGCCCCGGCGTCGATGAAGGCGCCGGCCAGCGCATCCACCGGCTGCACCATCAGGTGCACGTCGATCGGCACCGGGGTGCCGTCGGGCTTTTGCGCGTGGGGCTTGAGCGCCTGGCAAACCATGGGGCCAAAGGTGAGGTTGGGCACGTAGTGGTTGTCCATGACGTCGAAGTGGATCCAGTCGGCGCCGGAGGCGATGACGCTGCGCACCTCCTCGCCCAAGCGGGCAAAGTCGGCCGACAAAATAGAAGGGGCGATGCGGTAGGTGCTCATGGCTGGGGTGACGGGTGGTGGGTGGACGAGGAGGAGCGGACGAGCTGGGCAGGACGAAAGCAGCGCAATATCAAACTGAAAAAGCGCAAACGTTTTATTGTCGCACGAGCCCGACCGGCCTGCTGGCGAGCAAGGATTTGTGCCACCACTTGCCCGCTGAGGAGTGCATGAAGGCACAATCGGCTCATGCCACGCTATCAATTCACTTGCGAAGTCGAGCCCGAGTACGTGCCGGAGCAATCCGACCCGGCCGCGCCGCTGTACCTGTTTGCCTACACCGTGACCATCCGCAACAGCGGCGAGGTGGCAGCACAACTGGTGGCGCGCCACTGGGAGATCGAGGACGCGCGCGGCCAGACCCAGACCGTTGATGGCCTAGGTGTGGTCGGGCAGCAGCCGTTGCTGCAGCCCGGCGCGGCCTTTCGTTACAGCAGCAGCGTGCCGCTGCGCACGCCCATGGGGCTGATGAGCGGGCACTTCTTTTGTGTGGCGGTTGACGGCCAGCGCTTCGAGGTTCCGGTGGCGGCCTTTGTGCTGCGCGCCGAGGGCGTGGCCGGCTCGTCGTCGCTCCACTGAAGTTTGCAAGGCTGAGGGGGGCGCATGGCGCTGGGCGAATTCGATCTGATCCGGCGCTATTTCCAGCACCCCCTGGCGCAGCCCGGCGTGCACGCTGGGGTGCGGCTGGGCAATGGCGACGACTGCGCGCTGCTGCAGCCCGGCCCGGGCCAGGTGCTGGCAGTATCCACCGACATGCTGGTGGCGGGGCGGCATTTCTTCCCCGATGTGGCGCCGCGCGCGCTCGGCCACAAGGCGCTGGCGGTGAACCTGAGCGATCTGGCGGCCATGGGTGCGCGGCCGCTGGCTTTTGTGCTGGCGCTGGCGCTGCCGCAAATCGATGAACCGTGGGTGCAGGAGTTTGCCGCCGGCCTGCTGGCCCTGGCCGACGCACACGGCTGCGCGCTGGTGGGGGGCGACACCTGCGCCGGGCCGCTCAACGTGTGCATCACGGTGTTTGGCGAGCTGCCGCCGGCGCTGGCACTGCGCCGCGACGCCGCGTTGGCGGGCGACGACCTGTACGTGAGCGGTAGCCTGGGCCAGGCGCGGCTGGCGCTGGAGGCCTTGCGCGGGCGCTGGCGCTTGCCCGAGGCGGCGCTGGCGCGCTGCCGCCAGCGGCTGGAGCGCCCCGAGCCCCGGCTGGCGCTCGGGCAGGGCTTGCGCGGGCTGGCGCACGCCGCGATCGACCTGAGCGATGGCCTGCTGGCCGACCTCGGGCATGTGCTGCGCGCCTCGGGGGTGGCGGCGCAGCTCGATGTGCCCGCCCTGCTGGCCAGCCCCGCCGTGGGCCCCGACGTGCGCGCGCTCGCTTTGGTGCAGCCCGCGCTGGCGCTCACCTGTGTGCTGGCCGGGGGCGACGACTACGAGCTGCTGTACACCGCGCCGGTGGCGGCGCGCTCCGCACTCGAGCGCCTCGGGCGCGAACTGGGGCTGGAGTTGAGCCGCATCGGCCGCATCGTGGCGGCCACCGACGCGGGGCCGCAGTGCAGCCTGGTGGACGAGCGCCTGCAGCCCTACGCGCTGCCGCCCGGGGTTGAGCTAAAGGGTTTCGATCACTTTGCTTGAGCGGGGGGACTTGGCTGTGCCTGTGCTTGGCCCTCGCCCAGCGCGCTCAAGCGGCCAGGCGGCCAGGCGGCCAGGCGGCCAAGCCGCAAGGGGGCTGCCATATTCGGAGACTGCGGCGTGTTGTGCCCAGCGACGCAGACTGGTGCCGCTGACGGTGCCACAATGGCGCCATGAGCCCGAGCACAGCCCGCCCCCAAGCCGCCCCTGCCCCGGATGAGGAGGAAACCCGGCCGCCGCGCGCCTCGGCCTCGGTGCTGTTGCTGCGCGAGGGTTGCGATGGGCTGCAGGTGCTGCTGCTGCGCCGCCACCCCGGCACCGAGGTGCTGGGCGGCTACTACGTGTTTCCGGGCGGCAAGCTCGATGCGGCCGATTGCACGCCCGACTGGCTGCCGGTGCTCGACCAGCCTGAGGTCGATTTTGCTCGCCAGCTCAACGAGCCGCACACGCCCAGCGCGCAGGCGCGCGGGCTGCATCTGGCGGCGCTGCGCGAGCTGCACGAGGAGGCCGGGGTGCTGCTGGCGGCGCCTGCGGAGGGCCCGCGAGGGCGCTGGCCGCCCCTAGACCTGCAAAAGCGCCTGCAACCAGGCCAGCCTTGGCTCGAGGCGCTGCGCGCGCACGGCTTGCAGGCCCACACGGCGGCCCTGCGCCCGTGGTCGCGCTGGATCACGCCGCGCAGTCCGGTGGTGGGCACGGCGCGCTTTGACACCCGGTTTTTCCTCGCCCTGCTGCCACCGGGGCAGCAGGCGCAGCCCGATCAGCGCGAGGCGGTGGAGGCCCTCTGGCTGGCCCCGCGCGAGGCCCTGCAGCGCCACTGGGCACACGAGCTGGAGCTGATCGCGCCGCAGCTGATGGCGCTGGCCGAGCTGGCGCGCTTCGACAGCGCGGCGGCGGCGTGGCAGCAGGCACTGGCGCGGCGCGCCCCGTGCATCGAGCCCGCCCCCTTTGCCGAAGGCGCGCTGCGCGGCCTGTGCTACCCCGGCGACCCCTGCCACCCGCAGCCCGAGCGCCTGCTGCCGGGCCCCACCAGGCTGCGCGTGCTGGGCCGGCGCTTTGAGCCGGTGGATGGCTTTGAGGGCTGGTTTGCATGAATCCCGAGCCCCATTCTCCGGAGCCTGTGGCGCAACCCGCCCCGCCCAGCCCACCCCCGCACCCCGCACAGCCCACCACGGTGTCCGAGGCTGCCATCGAGCCTCTGCGCCCGCCGGGGCTGCGTTTCATGTTGGCGCATCCGGCGCACGCGCTGGCGCTGGGCTTTGGTGCCGGTCTGAGCCCGCGTGCGCCCGGCACCGTCGGCACCTTGCTGGCGTGGGCGCTGTTCGTGTGGGTCAGTCTGCTGTGGCAGCCGCCCGCTTGGGCCTGGGGGCTGATGATTGCGGCCGCGCTGCTGCTGGGCTGGTGGGCCACGGCCATCACGCTGCGCCAAAGCGGTGCCAACGATCCGGGCTACATCGTGATCGACGAGATCGTGGCCTTTTGGCTGGTGCTGTGGCTGATCGCGCCGGCTGGCTGGCTGGGGCAGTTGCTGGCGTTTGCGCTGTTTCGATTTTTTGACGCCGTCAAGCCCGAACCGGTGGCTTGGGCCGACCGCGCCTTTAAGGGCCGCGGCTGGGGCGGGGCTTGGGGGGTGATGTTCGACGATCTGGTGGCGGCTTTTTGCACGCTGCTGGTGTTGGCTTTGTGGCGGTTTTTGTTTTTTTGATGCCGGTTGAGTTTGAGGGGGACGCATGAACACGCTGGAGCCGCAACTGATTGACGTGTGCCAACAATTGGGGGCGGCGCTGCGCGCGCGCGGCTGGCGCATGGCCAGTGCCGAGAGCTGCACCGGCGGCCTGATCGCGGCCACCTGCACGGGCCTGAGCGGCGCCAGCGATTGGTTTGAATGCGGTTTTGTCTGCTATTCCAATGCCGCCAAGAGCGCGCATTTGGGCGTGAGCCCGGCGCTGATCGAGCAGTACGGAGCGGTGAGCGAACCGGTGGTGCGCGCCCTGGCCGAAGGCGCGCTGTGGCACTCGTTGGCGCAGGTGAGCGTGGCGGTGAGCGGCATCGCTGGGCCGCTGGGTGGCAGCCCTAGCAAGCCGGTGGGCACGGTGTGCTTGGGCTGGGCCACCCCGGCCGGGGTGCACAGCCAGACGCTGCACTTCGAAGGCGACCGCGCGGCGGTGCGTGCGGCGGCGGTGCGCTGTGCGCTGCAGGGGTTGTTGGAGCAGGTTGCCGGTGGTTAATTTCTGCGGCGGAGGCGGTGGATTGGGGTGGTGGGGCTTGGCTGGCTGCGGCGGGGCGCTGCGGCCGGCGGGCACGGGCCTCATACCGTCCGCTGCGCGGCCAAAAATCGGCCCACACCCACCGGCCACAGCGCCCCGCCTTCGGGGGCTGGCTGGGGGGCTCATGCCGTCTGCTGCGCGGCCAAAAATTGGCCCACACCCGCCGGCCGCAGCGCCCTGCCTTCGGGGGCTGGCTGGGGGGCTCATACCGTCTGCTGCGCGGCCAAAAATTGGCTCACACACGACGGCCGCAGCGCCCCGCCTTCGGGGCTGGCAGCGGGCCGGTGGGGGCATTATTTGCTCAGGCGCCGTGGCACTTCTTGAATTTTTTGCCGCTGCCGCAGTGGCAGGGGTCGTTGCGGCCGGGTTGTTCGGTTTTGCGCTGTGGGAGCGCGCGCGGGCCTAGGGTGAGTGCGATTTCGCGCAGGTCGTAGGCGGCCCACAGGGCGGCGCCGTAGGCGTCCATGCGCTGCTGGCTGACGCTGGGCGGCGCGTTGTCGTCGAGGGGGCTCAGGGTGGGCGGGTCGAGGTCGTCGCCGCTGAGGGCTTCGATGCAGTCCAGCGCTTCCTCCATCCACTCGGCCAGTTCGCGGTCGCGCGGCGGCTGCCATTCTTCGGGCCAGGTCTGCACCACGGCCATGAAGCCCATGGCCCACAGCTGCGCGAAGGCGGGTATGTGTTGCTCTTCACCGAGGTCGGCGCTGAATTCGGCGCGTTCTTCGGGGCTGAGTGATTGCACGACGGCGCGCAGGTCGATCAGCTCGGGCGCGTAGGCGAGTGGGTCGTCGAGGGCATCGACGGGCGCATCCAGCGCAGCCTGCACCTGCTCCCAGCGGCGCTGCCACAGCTGCATGAAACGCTGGTGCTGCGCCGGGTTCTGGAACAGCTTTGGCCCGAAGTGGCCGCTGTCGGGGTCGGCCAGCACGGCGGGCAAATACTCGTCGGCTTCGATGCGGCGGCGGCAGCACAGCAGCCCGGCCATGTAGCCTTCTAGGAATTCCCACGAGGGCCCGCCGTCGTTGCGCTGGCTGAGGTGCGCCAAGATGTCGTCGAGTTCGTCGAGCTCTTGCGGGCTCAGATCGGTATAGGCGGTGTCGGCGGTGTCGGCGGTGTCGGTGGAGTGGGATTGGCCGGCTTCGGTGGGGCGGGGGGTGTTCATGGGGTGGGCGGCTTGGGCTTGTAGGCCTCAGTGTAGCCGCTGGCCCCATTGCGCCCCCCTTTATGGACCCCTTTGGCTGCCTTCAGTCGCGCATCAGCGCCTCGATGGCGTCTGGCGCTACGGGCACGGCGCGCGTGATCAGCTCGCAGCCGTGTTCGGTGACCACGGCGTCGTCCTCGATGCGTATGCCGATATTCCAAAACGCCGGCGGCACGTCGTCGGCGGGGCGCACGTACAGGCCCGGTTCGAGCGTGAGCACCATGCCCGGGCGCAGGATGCGGCTGGGGCGGTCTTTGATGGTTTCGCCGCTGAGCGGGTCGGTGCGCTCGCTGACCTGGCCGATCTCGCCCGGTTCGACGTAGCGGCCCACGTCGTGCACGTCGAGCCCGAGCCAGTGGCCGGTGCGGTGCATGTAAAAACGAAAGTAGTGGCGCTGCTCGATCACGTCGTCGAGCGTGCCCACTTTGGCGCCATCGAGCAGGCCCAGATCCAGCAGACCTTGAGCCAGCACGCGCACGCTGGCCTGGTGCGGGTCGGTGAAGCGCTGCCCGGGCCGGGTGGCGGCGATGGCGGCTTCTTGCGCCGCCAGCACCAGTTGGTAGGCGTCGCGCTGCGGCCCGCTGAAGCGGCCGTTGGCAGGGAAGGTGCGGGTGATGTCGCTGGCGTAGCCGTCGAGTTCGCAACCGGCGTCGATCAGCACCAGCTCGCCGGGGCGCACCGGCGCGGCGTCGGCGCGGTAGTGCAGCACGCAGGCGTTGGCGCCGGCGGCGACGATGCTGCCGTAGGCCGGGCCTTGGGCGCCGTGGCGGCGAAATTCGTGCAGCAGTTCGGCCTCGAGGTGGTATTCGCGCAGCGCCCGGCCGCCACGCAGCCAGCAGGCGCATTGCTGCATGGCGCGCACGTGGGCGCCGGCGCTGATCTGCGCGGCGCGGCGCATGAGTTCGAGTTCGTGCGCGTCTTTGAACAGGCGCATCTCGTCGAGCAAGGCGCACAGGTCGCGCTGGGTGTCGGGGCACAGGGCGCCGTAGCGCGCGCGCGCACGCACTTTGTGCAGCCAGCCGTCGATGCGGCCTTCGAGGCCGGGGTGGGTGGCGAAGGGGTAGCACAGGCTGCTGCGGTTTTCGAGCAGCGCGGGCAGGCGGGCATCGAGCTCGTCGATCGAGTGGGCGGCGCTGACGCCGAGCGCGGCCGGGGCGGCTTCGGGCCCCAGGCGGTAGCCGTCCCAGATCTCGCGCTGCAGGTCTTTGGGCTGGCAAAACAGGGTGCTGTGGCCGTGCTCGTCGAGCAGCAGCCAGGCGTTGGGCTCGGTGAAGCCGGTGAGGTAGTAAAAATAGCTGTCGAAGCGGTAGGGGTGCTCGTTGTCGCGGTTGCGCTTGCGCTCGGGCGCGGTGGGGATGAGGGCGATGCCGCCGGGGCCCAGCTGGGCCGCCAAGCGAGCGCGGCGCGCGGCATAGACGCCAATGTGGGCGACTGGGGCGTCGGCCGGGGTGGATGCTGCGGGGGCAGCCGGGTCAGCATCGGGGCTGGTAGCGGGGTTGTCAACGGGATCGATGGCTTGGGGGTGGGTGGCGTTCATGTGCGGGGTTGTGCTTCGAGGGCGGCCAGGCGCTCCGGGGTGCCGACGTCGGCCCAGGGGTCGAGGTACAGCTCGGCGCTCACCAGGCCATTGTCCATGGCCCGGCGCAACAGCGGTGCCAGGGCGGCACGAATGCCCTGCGGGTTGCCGGATTCGATGGCGAGCCAGGGCGGGGCAAAGAGCGCGCGCCGGTACAGCGCCAGCCCGCTGAAGGTGTGGCGCGCCCCGGGGTGCGTGGGCGGCAGGTTGAGCGCCAGTGGGTGGCTGCATGGGTCGGGGGCAGGCCCGAGGCCGAAGTCGCCCCCGGGGTGTTGCGGCGGGTTGGGCACCAGCCACAGGTGCGCCAGCCGGCCGCTGGCGGCAAAGCGCTGCAAGGCCG
>JGI24120J20309_1000927_pt1 | contig 11493 bp, 10 predicted proteins | sample SubbioAug_CSW13A_FD_20309 | JGI IMG/M metagenome (IMG submission 20309) | reverse complement strand
GTAGGCTTCGACTCTGCGGCGGCCGGCGGCGGCGTCTCGGGCTTCGCCTCGGCGGGCTTGGTCTGCTCGGCCAGCCGCCCGCGACAGGCTTTCAAAAATTCCTGCCAGCTCTGGCCGCCGAGTTCGTTGGCGGCCTTAGCCGCCTGATATTGCGAACCGCATTCCTTTAATACATTGGCTTGCGCATACGCGTCCCCTGAGCTCGCGGCGAGGGCGACGGCGACGGCCAGAGCGCCGCCGGCCGCAGCGTAAGAAACAGCGATACGGATCCCCATATAAATCTCCATTGATGGACGGCGCGAACTGAGCCGCAACAACTGCGACGGCGCAATAGAAGCAGGACGCGCGCCATCTGCGCCCGCCGGGCCGACGATAGTCCCAACTTGGTTGTGAACGCAATCCGAACGCGCGATAAAGCCCGAGCGCGCGGCGTTTTTTCGTCCGCTTTTTAAAGGTGAGTCTTGGCAAGCGTTCGGGAACAGCCGGCAAGTTGGCGCGAACTCGCGGTCGTGTCCCATCGCGACGGGCTGAAACGCTGTCCGTGGCCCGGCGTCGATCCGCTTTATCTCGACTATCACGACAATGAGTGGGGGCGGCCCGAGCGGGACGGCCGGGCGCTCTTTGAAAAGCTGACGCTCGACGGCTTTCAGGCTGGCCTCTCGTGGATCACCATTCTGCGCAAGCGCGAGGCGTTTCGCGCCGCCTTCGACGGCTTCGATCCGGCAAAGATCGCGAGATTTGATCAGAAGCGCGTCGCGGCGCTGATGGGCAATGATGCAATCGTGCGCAACCGCGCAAAAATCGAAGGCGCCGTGCTTTCGGCGCAGGCGTGGCTGGATATTGAGGCGACGACCGGCTTTTCGGATTATCTGTGGGCTTTCGTGGACGGGCGTCCGATCGTCAATCATTGGACCCGCATGAGCGACGTGCCGACGCAAACCCCGCTTTCCGAACGGCTCTCCAAAGATCTCAAGGCGCGTGGCTTCAAATTCTGCGGACCGACGATCGTCTATGCCTTCATGCAGGCGGTCGGCATGGTGGACGATCATCTGACGGGCTGCCATCGCCACGCAGGGGGCGAGGGCGGCTAACGCGATGCGCGCTCCCCCAGCGAAAAATCGCGGGCGGCCGACGCCCGGCGAATCGCCCCGCGCCTGGCAACGCATGTTGTCCGGACGTCGCCTGGATCTGCTCGACCCTTCGCCGCTCGACGTGGAGATCGAAGATATCGCGCATGGGCTGGCGCGCGTCGCGCGCTGGAACGGTCAGACAATCGGCGCGCATATTTTCTCGGTCGCGCAACACAGCATGCTTGTGGAAAAGGTCGCAGGCGCGCTCGACCCGGCGATCGGCCGAACGGAGCGGCTTTACATGCTGCTGCATGACGCGCCGGAATATGTGATCGGCGATATGATCTCCCCGTTCAAGGCGGTGATCGGCGACGCATACAAAAGCGTCGAGGACCGCATATTGGGCGCGATTCTCCTGCGTTTCGCTCTGCCGCCGACGCCCTCTCCCGCACTGCGGCGCCTGTGCAAAGAGGCCGATCGCGCCGCCGCTTTTTTTGAGGCCGTGCAGCTTGCGGGCTTTACACGGGGCGAAGCCGAGCGCATCTTCGGCCGCCCGGCGATCCCGCCGCAGCCCTTCATTGACGAACTCGCCCCGGCTCCTATTGAGGAGGCGCAGGCGCGTTTTCTCGCTCGGTTTCGGGCGGTCGACGAAAGTTGAAGAAGAACGTCGGGGAGAAAAATGCCGAATGGGCGTTTGTACGTCTGTTCCCTGACTAAGGTGGTCGACACGGTGCGCCAAAGCGGCGCACGCTCGCTTGTCACCATTCTTACCGCCGGGGCGTCGCTTGTTCGGCCTTGCGAAATCTCCCGCGAGCGCCATTTGCGGATCGCTGTCTCCGACATCGACGCGCCGCAGGGAGGGCACATCCTCCCTGGCGAGGAACATATCAATCGGCTGCTTGCTTTCCTTGAGGAATGGGACCGCTCCGCGCCGCTCGTCATACACTGCTACGCTGGGGTGAGCCGATCGCCCGCAGCGGCCTTTGTCGCGGCCTGTGCTTTAGCGCCGCGTCGCAGCGAAATGGAGATCGCGCGCGAACTGCGCCGCGTCTCGCCGACCGCGACCCCGAACAGACGGATGGTCGCGCTCGCCGACGAAAGGCTCGGGCGGAACGGGCGAATGTCCGCCGCGATCGCCGCGATCGGACGCGGGACCGACTGCTATGAGGGAGCGCCCTTCGCCCTGGAATTCGCCGACGCCTAGCCGAGTCGCTGAAGAGCTCGCGCCCCTTTCCCCGCCCGTCGAAATCGGCCTGACCGCCGCAATCGTCGCCGTTCGAGACGACGAGCCCTTGATCCTGACGACGCGCTCGGACGGGCCGGCCAGCATCGCCGCCCTGCCCTCCGGACCTTTCGATCCGATCCGCCATCGCACCTTCGAGATCGGCCTGCGCGAATGGGTCGCCGAGCAGACCGGCGCTCCGCTGGGCTATGTCGAACAGCTCTATACATTCGGCGATCGCGGACGCCACGCCCGCGCCGGCGACCGCGATCCGCACGTCGTCTCGGTCGGCTATCTGGCGTTGACGCGCATCCGCGACGACGCCGATCGCCGCGCAAGCGTCTGGCGGAGCTGGCATGATTTCTTTCCCTGGGAGGATTGGCGCAAAGGTCCGCCCGTAGTGCTCGAGGAAACGATCGCGCCCGGGTTGGCGGACTGGGTGGCCGAGGCGCCGGACGCCGTCTCCTCCTCGGGCGTCTCGCGCCGGGTGCGGGTCAATCTTCTCTTCGGCGGCAAGGGACGCGCATTCAATGAGGAGAACGTCCTTGAGCGCTACGAGCTTCTTTACGAGGCCGGGCTTCTCGAGGAGGCGCTGCGCGATGGTCGCGAATCGGCGGAGAAACGGGCGCCGCTGACGCCGCTCGGGACCCCGATGCGCCATGATCATCGCCGCATTCTCGCCACAGCCATGGGCAGACTGCGCGCCAAAATGAAATATCGTCCCGTGATCTTCGAGTTGATGGCGTCGGAGTTCACGCTGACGGAGCTGCAGCGGACAGTAGAAGCCATCGCTGGCCGACATCTGCACAAGCAGAACTTCCGCCGTCTGGTGGAATCAACGGCCATTGTCGAGCCGACGGGGGAAATGTCCTTAAAGACAGGCGGACGCCCGGCTGCTCTATTCCATTTTCGCCGCAATGTTCTGCAAGAAAGGCCCGCGCCAGGGCTTCGCGTCGGCATCCGAGGCTGATGTCGCGCCTTTAAGGCGATGTTCACCGCGACATGGTGAATGTTTGCTGAAGCGAAGCCCGCCATGCGTAGAGTAGAGGTGCGTCTTGGGCTATTTGTCGCCGCCCCCCATGCCGGCGCCGGTCGTCGTCTACAAGGACGTCGGGGGCCTGGTCAGCGATTATGAAGCGCTTACCGAACGATATCGCCGCGAGAACCGTGAGGTCAGGCTGCATGAATGCCGCTCGGCCTGCACGCTGGCGCTGAGCCTGCCGAACGTCTGCGTCTATCCAGACGCAAAGGTCAAATTTCATCAGGCCTATAACGCCATCAACCGGGAGGTCGACCTCGGCGTCTCGTCGCAGCTGTTCGCCTCCTACCCGGCCGCCGTGCAGGCCCGCCTTGGCAATCTGACCAGGGAATATCGCGTATTGACCGGGACGGAGCTGATCGCCCTTGGCATGCGCAATTGCGAGGGCGGCCCGACCATGATCGCAAGCCGCAAGCAGCGCGCGCCTTCGACCAGCGTCGCCAGCGCGCGGCCCGATGGGCAGTCCGGCGCGAGCCTCGCCTCCTTTGGCGACATCGCGCAGAAGGTGCAGTCCGCCGTCGCCACCGCCCTCGCGAGCACAGGCGGCCGGACCGATCCGATCCATGTCGCCGTCGCCGACCGGCAACAGCTGACCGGGTTGGCGCGCGGCGGCGAAGAAGCGAATGCGCTTCCCGAGCCCGCGCCGCTGCCCCCGCGCCGGCCGCCGTCCGATGTTTTCGCGGCCCAGGATCGGGCGCCGATGTCTCCGGCCTATCTGCAACTCATCAGTGGAGCGCAGCCCATCCTTGGGCCACAGCTCGTGCGCACGGTGGCTTCGAACTGAGCGGCGACAACGTAGACTGAGGCCTCGCGCAGCTGTGAGCGGCATTCCATATGTCGTGCTTGGCGGTTTGGCCACGTCCAACAAAGTCGCGCTTGTGATCTGCCGCGCGCGGTTGCGCGTCACCGCCGTCATTAGCGGCCTTTGAGCGCCTCCGTGCGTGAGTGACTGGTCTCCGGAAACGACTTTAAATCAAGCACGGCAAACTTTTCACGAGCTGCAAGAGCGGCATATACGTTTTATGTTCTTCTTTCGCGCAATGAGGTTCTTATCGAGCCGCGAATACTGCGCGTCGCGGGGCTGAATCGAATCAATAAACGGAAGTTATGGCGTCGGATTCCCGATTTCCCATCGTTGGCATTGGCGCTTCCGCCGGGGGGCTGCGGGCCCTCGAGCAATTCTTCCAAGCGGTCCCGGCCGATTTCGGCATGGCCTTTGTGATTATCACCCACCTCGCCCCAGATCGCGAAAGCTTCCTCACGGACATACTGGCGCGCCACACCAGCCTGACCGTCCATGTCGCGAGCGAGGGCCAGCAGGTTGAGCCGAACAGCATTTATGTTTTGCCGCCCAACGCATCGCTGACGATCGAGGGCGGGACTCTCCGCCTCCATGAGATCGAGCCCGGCCACGCCGAGCGCAGCCCCGTCGACGTGTTTTTCAGTTCGCTCGCTCAAGATTGCGGGGACTATGCAGTCGGCGTCGTGCTCTCGGGAAGCGGCAGCGACGGGGTGCTCGGCATCAAGGCGATCAAGGAACAGGGCGGCCTTGTCCTGGCTCAGACCAGCGACGGCACGAAGCCGAGTTTCACCGGCATGCCCGACAGCGCCATCGCGAGCGGCCTCGTCGACTATGCCGTCCCCGTTGAGGACATGGCCGCGAAGCTGTCCGAGAACAGGCAAAGCATCCGATTGGTCGATGCGCTTGAGGAAAGCGGCGCCGCTGAACGCGACCATCCCGACGCCAAGTCGATCGGAATGCTCTACGCCGTTCTTCGTTCACAGCTGGGACACGATTTCAGCGGCTACAAAAAGCGCACGTTCATACGACGCGTTCATCGCCGCATGCAGATCAATCATTGCGATTCGCTTCAGTCTTACGTCATGTTCCTGCAACGTGACCATGAGGAGCCGACGCGGCTGTTTCGCGATCTCTTGATCAATGTAACGAGTTTCTTCCGTGACGCCGAAGCTTTCGACGCTTTGGAGAAGGAAGTTGTTCCTCGTCTCTTCGAGGGCCGCGGCGCCGCAGACATGCTGCGCGTTTGGGTCCCGGGCTGCTCAACCGGAGAGGAAGTCTATTCGATCGCGATCCTGCTCCGCGAGCATATGGACAAAACAACCGCTTCGCCGCGCGTCACGGTCTTTGCGACGGACATCGACGAACGAGCGTTATCAGTGGCGCGCGCCGCCCGTTATCCGTCCGCGCTGATGAAAGGCGTGTCGCCCGAGCGGCGAGAGCGGTTCTTTACGAATAACTCCGGCAGTTTTGTCGTGGCCAAATCGGTACGCGATCTTTGCGTGTTCTCGGTCCACAGCATATTGCGCGATCCGCCCTTCTCGCGCATGGACATGATCTCCTGCCGCAATCTGCTGATCTATTTCGGCGCCGATGCGCAGCGCCAGGCGTTGCCGACTCTCCATTACGCGCTGCGACCGGGTGGCTTTCTCTTTCTTGGAAAAGCCGAAACGGTCGGCCGCTTTTCGGAATTATTTGCGCCGGTCGACAAGACGAGCTGCCTCTTCCAAGCGCGCGACATCGGCGCCCGGGCTCGCATGCCAACGTTCGTTAACGGCCTGCGCCCGGCTCCCTTCGTCTCGCATCGAAGCGATCATGTCCCGGCAGGAGGCATGGGCGCCCGGCAGTCGGCGGAGGCGCGCATCGCCGATCGTTTTGGACCGCCGCATGTGATCGTCAATGAGGATGGCGACATCGTCCATTATTCCGCGCGGACGGCAAAATATCTCGAAGCGCCCTATGGCGTGCCGACTCGGCAGTTGCTGACCTCGGCGCGCAAGGAGCTGCGTCTCGATTTACGCAGCGCGCTACGTGAAGCGATGGAGACGCGACGGGCCGCGACACGCGATAATATCGCATTCGAAACTGATCATCATGTCGAACATGTCTCAGTTTCGGTCGAACCTCTGCCGGGCGGAGCCGATGGCCGATCCGCGTTTCTCATTGCCTTCGAAGAGAAAGAACTTGCGAAAGATGGGTTGGTCGATGCGAACGAAGCCCCTCAACCGCAGGAGTCTGCTGGCGCATCGCTGATCGAAGCGGAATTGCGCGACACGCGCGAAAGACTGCAAGGAACGATCGAGGAATATGAGACGGCGCTGGAAGAGCTGAAATCCGCTAACGAGGAACTTATTTCCCTCAACGAAGAGTTTCAGTCGAGCAATGAAGAGCTCGAATCCACAAAAGAGGAATTGCAGTCGCTGAACGAGGAGCTGCAGACCGTCAATCAGGAATTGCTGGCCAAGGTGGAGGATCTCGACCGCGTGAACAGCGACCTCACCAATTTATTCGCGAGCACCAACGTCGCCACGATTTTTCTTGACCGTGATCTCGTGATCCGAAGCTTTACGCCCGCGGTCACGAGCCTCTTCAATATTATTGCGACTGACCAAGGCCGTCCTTTAGGAGACCTCGCGATCAGGCTCGATTATCCCGAGTTGCAAGACGACATCAACAGCGTCATGAGGACAGGAACGCTGATCGAGCGCCGGGTGAACCAGAACGTGGCCGGAACGCCGCATTTTCTCTGCCGTTTGACAGCCTACCGCGACGCAGAAGGAAAAATCGATGGCGTTGTGGCGACGTTCGTCGATATCACGATCCTTGCCAGATCAGAGGATCGCCAAAAGACACTCGTCGCCGAGCTCAATCACCGCGTAAAAAATATCCTGACCGTCGTCTTGGCCCTCGCCAAACAGACGCTGGCTCGGACGCAGGGGTCGGAAGCCTTTCTAACCAGACTTTACGCCTTGGCGAGAAGTCACGAGCTGCTGGCGCGGGAAAGCTACGGCGCCGTCAGTCTGGAAGAGGTGGTGCGCCAGGCGCTCGCGCCCTATTTCTCCGAGGACAGTCAGCGGCTTTCCCTTTCGGGACCATCGATCGCGCTGCCGCCCAAGGTGGCGATGAGCTTTGGCATGATCCTGGATGAACTCGCGACCAATGCGGTCAAATATGGCGCGCTGTCGAACGGTTCGGGCCATGTCTCCATCGACTGGTCTTTGATGGCGGCGCCGGATGATCGAACGTCGACGTTGACCCTGAGATGGCGGGAGGACGGCGGGCCTCGTGTGGCGGATCCAAAGAAGCGGGGTTTTGGCCTGACGCTCGTTGATCGCGAAGTGAGTTACGGGCTCTCCGGCCGCGCGGCCTATGACTTTGGCGAGACCGGATTTTCAGGAACGTTCGAAATTCCCTTGAAACAGAGGCCGGAATAGCGTGGGAGATCATGGCGAGTTCAACGATAGCGGGAAAGCGCGTCCTCGTCGTCGAGGATGAATCGATCATCGCGATGATGCTTGAATGCGAATTGAACGACAGCGGTTGTGAAGTCATCGGCCCCACGCCCTCCGTTGAAGCCGCATTGCGGCTCATCGACAAGGAGCGTCTGGACTGCGCCCTGCTCGATTACCGGCTTGTCGACGAGACCAGCGGAAAAATTGCTTCCGTTCTGTCCGAACGGAATATCCCGTTTTTGCTGATGACAGGACATTGCGCGGGCGACTTGCCGTCTGAATTGCGAGATAGGACTCTCCTGCAGAAGCCGGTGACGGGTAAAGCTCTTCGCGCCGCTCTCGAAGCCATCCTAGACATTGCTGCGTGAACCGTGCGGCGAAGCTTGAGCAATTTTTCGCCACGATGTTGCCCTAGCCTCTGAATTGGTGGGGAATCAGGCGGTAACGCCGCCGAGGGGCAAAGCCGTCTAACTGCGTATTCCGCACCGGATTTTCGCCGCGCCTTGCGCCACAGGGCGAAAGGCGTCTTCTGGCCGAACGGCCAGAAGTCTTGTTAGTTTCACGGGCGACGTCGGTTCAGGCGCGCTTCAAGCTGGACGGGAAGCAGCTATTGACGACGCCTCGCTCCAGCGCGCGCCTGATTTCCGCTCCGCTTTCGACAGTTCTAGGCCTTTTGGTCTTTTGCCTGGCGACGCTCGCGCCAAAGGTGACCGAAACCGCGGTCGCCAATGGCGACACAAGAACCATTCATCTCTACCACGCCCATACGCATGAATCGATTTCGGCGACGTATCTCGTCAACGGGCAATATGACGCCCAAGTCCTTCAGCAGTTGAACTGGTTCCTGCGCGACTGGCGGCGGGACGAGCCGACGAACATGGACCCGCGCCTCTTCGATGTCGTCTGGGAGGCCTATCGCCATGCGGGCGCCGGCGATCAGGTCGTGCATGTCGTCTCCGCCTATCGCTCTCCAGAGACAAACGCCATGCTGCGCGCCCGGTCGCGCGCCGTCGCCAAATATTCCCAGCACATGCTGGGCAAGGCGATGGACACCACCATGCCGGGAATGCCGATGTCGCAAATTCGTGAAATCGGCATGCGCATGCAGCGCGGCGGCGTCGGCTATTATCCGACGGCCGGCACGCCTTTCGTCCATCTCGACGTCGGCAATGTGCGGGCCTGGCCGCGCATGAACTACGACGAGCTCGTGCGTCTCTTCCCCGACGGCAAAACGGTGCATTTGCCGTCCAACGGCCAGCCGCTCGCGCGCTATGAAGAGGCGCGCGCCGAGATCGAGGCGCGCGGCGACGGCGCTTACGTCGTTGCGCCTCGCCGCACGTTCGGCGGCTTCTTCGCCATGCTGTTTGGCGGCGGCGCCGCAGGCGGCGAAGAAGACGACGCCGAGATCACTGCGCCGGCGCCCAGCACCCGCAAGCAGTGGGCTTCGCTCGCGCCGCGGCGGGCGCGCGGGACAAGCGGCGAAATGGAAGAGCAAAGCCCGGCGGCCGCCCCGACCGACGCCTATCGCTACGGCGCGAAAGAACTTTCGCGGGCGGAGTCCGATTTGCCGCGTGGCGAGACGAGCCTATCAGCGCCGGGCGCAGAAGCGCCGGAGCAAGAGCCGCCCGCCGCGAAGCTCCCAACAGTTCGAGCGCCGCTGCCACCGCAGCGTCCGGCCTCGCTCGCCGCTCGCGCCGATGGGCGGGGGGCGCATGACAGGTCGGCCGAACTGCAAAGCACGGTCGATTTTCAGGACGCCGACGGCGCTGAACGCCGTTCGGGCACAGTGCCGGCAGCTGACGCTCCGCCACGCCGTTCAAAGCTCGCGTCTGCGCCCCTGCCTCCCACTCGGCCGGGGATCCCCCACGCGAAGGCGACGAGCGCGATCGCGCGGCTGGTCGACTCGCCCAAGAATGAGACGAGCAAGAATGAGACGAGAAAGTCGAGAGCGGCGGCCCGGCACGAGTCGCTCGCCTATGCGCCAGAGCCGCCGGGCGCCGAGCCTTCGGACGCCGCCGTAGCGGAAAAAAATGCGAGCGCGGCGCCCAATGAGGCAGCTGCTCGCGGCGCAACCCCACTCCTCGGCTCATCGACCGGCCTTCGAGCGGCCGCGCGCTCCCGCGGACGCAGTCACTTGAAACAGGATGTCTCAACCGGACAGGACGTGGAAACCCACGCTCAGTGAAACGGCGCATGGGAGCGATTTTTTCGAAGTTTTAGAATTGCGCCGGACGAGCCACGCTGTGACGCCAGACGTATAGATCTGGCCTTGACGTTAAAAACTCAGGGTAAAAGAGCAACGGCGTTTATCGCCGCGGCGCCGATAAGAATTGCCGCGCGCGCCGCAAAGTAAAGCGTGCCGGCGATGGCGAGTATTTTAATAAAGCCAAAAGCGTCAGGGTCGAACATGGCTTCGTGTCCACTGGAGCAAGCCTGAACCTCTCCGGGAGAATCAGTCTTCAGACAGTCTAACCCCTAACTTGCAAAGAATGTTCCTACGGTCGCGCCCAAGCGCCAGTGGCCGGGAATCGCCGTTCCAGCTTGCGCCGCAAGCAAATTGCCGCCTGGATCGGCGGGCGCGGTCAGAGAAGCGTCAGGCGAAAGCCGGATCGAGCGCCTTGGCGGCTTCCAGCAGCGTCCGAACCGAAGCGACGGATTTTTCAAACATCGCCCGCTCGGCCGCGTCGAGCTTTATCTCCATCACCCTCTCGACGCCATTCGCGCCGATGACCACGGGAACGCCGACATAGAGTCCGTTCACGCCATACTGGCCGGTGAGATAGGCCGCGCATGGCATGACCCGCCGCTTGTCCTTGAGATAGCTCTCGGCCATGGCGATCGCCGCGGTCGCCGGCGCATAATATGCGGAGCCGGTCTTGAGAAGGCCGACGATCTCGCCACCGCCCTTGCGCGTGCGCTCGACGATCGCGTCGATGCGCGCCTGCGTGGTCCAACCCATGGCCACGAGATCCGGCAAGGGCACGCCGGCCACCGTCGAATAGCGCACCGACGGCACCATGTCGTCGCCATGGCCGCCCAGAACGAAGGCGCTCACGTCTTCGACCGAAACATTGAGCTCCTCGGCCAGGAAATAGCGAAAGCGCGAAGAATCGAGCATGCCCGCCATGCCGACGATGCGCTGCGTCGGCAGGCCGGACGCCTTTTGCAGCGCCCACACCATGACGTCGAGCGGATTGGTGATGCAGATGACAAAGGCGTTCGGCGCGTAGCGCTTGATGCCCGCGCCGACCTTGGCGATGACGCCGAGATTGACCGACAGAAGATCGTCGCGGCTCATCCCCGGCTGGCGCGGCACGCCGGCCGTCACGATGACGACGTCCGCCCCCTCGATCGCCGAATAGTCGGAGCCGCCGGTGAGTTTGGCGTCGAAACCCGCGACGGGAGACGATTGGGCGATGTCGAGCGCCTTGCCTTGCGGCACGCCGTCGACGATGTCGAAAAGAACAATGTCGCCGAGTTCCTTGAGGCCGGCGAGATGGGCAAGCGTTCCGCCGATATTGCCGGCGCCAATCAAAGCGATTTTTCTTCGCGACATAATCAAACTCGTTCTTTGCTTCTGGGAAACAGCTACCGCGCTTTTGCGGCGGTGGGAAGACTTCTCGGCGCTTGTCGTAAGCAGAGCCTTACAAGGAGGCGCGGAGTCTCCGCGACCCAACAGCGCGCCCCGCGGTTTCCTGGCGCGCGCGAATGTCGCAGGGATTGCGGGCTGTCGGGGCGCTCCTTACCTGCGAAGCTCGAGGGGAGCGGGCAAAGAGCCGCTTGGCGGAAGGGCGACCATGAAAAGCGAATTTTTGTTGAAACGCCTGTGCGCCGCCGCGATTGTGGCAGGCGCCTGTTTCGTTGGGCCGGCCGCGGCGCAGGGGGCGGACGCGGACGAATCCGAGCTTCTG
>JGI24120J20309_1000922_pt1 | contig 11538 bp, 12 predicted proteins | sample SubbioAug_CSW13A_FD_20309 | JGI IMG/M metagenome (IMG submission 20309) | reverse complement strand
CCATTACGCTGTCCAAGCCGCTGGTGCTCGCGCTCGGCGCCGAGGGCAAGGGATTGCGGCGCCTCACGCGCGAACGTTGCGACGCCGTGGCGCGGCTCGATCTTCCGGGCCCGATCAAGAGCCTCAATGTGTCGAACGCCTGCGCCGCCGCGTTGAGCGTCGTGACGACGCGGCTCGGGTGAGCGTGGGGCTGGGGATGAGGTTCGGGTGAGCGCCGGCGCGGGATTGACCTCTGCGCCGGCTTGGACGCATAGAGAAGTCGCGCGATGCGCCTCGATGACGCCACGGGCCGGTTTAGCTCAGCTGGTAGAGCAACTGATTTGTAATCAGTAGGTCAGGGGTTCGAATCCTCTAACCGGCACCAGAAATCGAAGAATACAGCTATCTATGAAAAAGACGGAGGCGGCGGACACGAGGCTCTTCTCTTGTGTCCGCACAGTGTCCGCAAACCACTCCATCCCTCGCAATCGAAAAAAAGCCCCGCGCCAGTTCATCCGTGCTCGGGGCATTATCGGGCGCCCCCTCCCTCACGAAAAAGCCCGGTCGTCGTCTATGCTCCCCGGATGCAGCGTCCCGCCCCGCCGACGATCGCCGACCTTCGCGCCGAGAGCGTCCAAGGCGCGCGGGTATGGTGCTTAATCGCGACTGCCGGACGCGACGCTTCATCGCCGGGAATCGGCGCCCGTGAGGTGCAGGTCATGCCGGATTGGCCGCCGTATCTGGCTTCCAGCTAGATTGCGCCAAGCATGCGGACGATGGACATCAGCGACATTCCCATGCGGCGCGGCTTCGTGTATCTGGCGGCGACAATCGACGTGTCCAGTCGGCGGATGCTGGCGCATCGTGTTTCGTGAGAGGAAAATTAATGTTCAATAGTTGTGCACTGCCCTCCGGCGCTGTCCGCTTCTTTCTAATGTTCGCCTCGGCCTTCGCGCCATTTGGCGCCCCTGCGTCTGCCCAAGATGCTCCCGCTGGAAAGCCGTCCGCCACAGTGACGATCGAGCAAATCCAGGTCGCGTTCATTGGCTCCGGCTCGCTTGGCGGAGGGACACTAGAATACGCCGGAAAATCCTATCCCATCACTGTTGGGGGATTGGGAATTGGCGGTATAGGAGCTTCCAAATTGACGGCCTCTGGCGCCGTTTATGGCCTTACGAAGCTTTCGGATTTCCCTGGGGCTTACGTTCAGGTGCGACGAGGTTGGGCTATTGCTGAGCAGGGGCGAGGGACGATGTGGCTAACGAATGGGAATGGCGTCACCATGAAATTGAGCGCAAGCCGCCAAGGATTGCAGGTTGCGCTGGGGGCAGACGGCGTGCTGATTGAATTCAAGTAGCCCAAGCCAAAACAAGAACGCCCCGCAGTTACATCCACGGTCGGGGCGTTCTATGGGCGACGACGATCGGGGGCGCTCGTCGCTCAGCGTAATGTCGCCGGAGTATGGCGGCTAATCGCCGTCCGGCGCCCCTCCCCCTGCCGCGCCCTCAAGCACTATTCGGCCGGTGGGATCCTGCGGCTCGGCATGAGGCAGCGCATACCCCCAATACGTCATGCCCTCTACGTAGTACGGCGGGGGTGGGCCGCAGGGAGCGCTGACGTAACCTTCAACACATCTGGGGCTCTTCGCGAGAGCCGAACCTGAACCAAACAGCACAACAAAAAGTGCGGCCACGATTACTTTCGACATCTTACTCTCCCAGCAGCGCCGCTAAGAAGTGAGCGCATGCGGGGAGTTATATTTCTGTCACTGAGTTGTGGTAGGGGCCGCGCCGCAATTTTAATGACGCCCTGAGCTCTACAATTTCGTCTTAAAGCGATGTTGACCCGGCGCTCTCCGACAACTGACAGTCATCGGCTTCACACGCGCAGTGTTGAGCGTCGAGCTAGGCGCGCGAGGATTTCTCGGGGCGATCGCCGGCAATGTCCGGCGGCGCTGCTTCTTCGCGACTGTCTTTACCCTCACCGACGATTGGCACGAACCGCGGCTCACGGGGCTCATCTCTGCCGTCCTGCAGAGGCCGCGATCGAGAGAGGAAGTCGAGCAACGTCACATAGGCGAGATCGAGCATGAAATGTCTCCACACAGACACAAATGGTCCGCGTGGCGAAAAGGAGAAGCGCCAGTGTGGCTGCAACATCGGATGATCGTTGAACGTTCGCGCGCTTGGGCGACAGCGATCATGCGAAGACTCGTGTTCAGGTGAAGCGCGCGCATTAAATGCGCGCATCCTGATTGATCATCCGGGCGCATCCGGACGAGACATTTGCGCCGATCGTTTCCGGTTTGTCGCGCCGTGAATGCGGTAGCCGACATCTCGCCCCTCACACTCCGCGAGGCGTGCGTTCCAATTGGGCGACGATTAGAGAATGCAGCTAGCTGTTCTCAGGGATTGAGCACTGACGTAAAAGAAAGAGATTGCCGCCGAAAAAAGCTGGAAACTCGACAGCCCCCGAATGAACCAACCTGCGTGTTGGCGGCGGCGGTCATCATAAAACGGCCGCCGCGCAAATGGCGAATCGCCGCTATTACCATCCGTAGCCGTCGGGATACCCGTAAGCTGGGTAGCCATAGGCTGGATAACCATAATAATACGGTTGCTGCGCGTAAGCGCCTGCCGCTGCGGCGGCCCCGAGGACGCCCACGGCGGCTGCAGCCGCTGCAGCTGCGCCCGGATTATACCCAGGCCGATAATAGCCGCCCCGATAGCGCCGATAGTAGATCTGATCCGTTAAAGATGGTGGCGCCATGCCCTCGGAACGCACGACGTTCGTCGGGCCTGCCCAAGCATTGGCTGACAAGGTCGTCGCGATCAGGCCGCTGCACAGGGCGCCCGTGACGATCGATTTCAATGTAATACGCATGTCTGCCTCCGCTCGCCTTTAACCAACTGCGACGCCCCACGCGAGAAGCTGGATCGTCGCCTTATATTTGGGGCTCAAGACGTTTTTGTCGAGGCCAAGGTGCTCGCTCGAGCGACGAAGGTCCTGTAGAGCGCGAAAAAAGAAGGGCGAGACGGCCAGCGTCTCGCCCTAGACATACGCTGCGAAATTCGGTCCAATCAATGAGACCAAGCCGCAGCCCACTGCAACTGTTGTCATTGCCACAATGTTCAGATCAATGGTTTCTTCCTAGCCTTCGGCGCAGCAGTGCTCCACCTGTGGGAAATACCTAGTTGGTAAAGGGTTAGACGACCGGGGAAACGAGCGCCGGTCTCTCCAAGCCCTCAACCGCTTGACGCATCTCCCGAGGCGAACTCGCGCCATGCCGACCGCTCGGCCGTCATGGCCGTGCTCAGCCTCGGCGGCCCTGCGCTCCGCCTTCGCGGCCAGGAAGCTATCGGCTATAAGGCTGGATCGGACCGACACCGAATTTCGAGAGGCGCATCGTGAGGATCTCGTTGAAAAGCACTTGTCTCGCGGTCTCAGCTGTACGCCGCCAGCGAAAACAGCATCGAAGCGTGTGCGCCAGGTTCGACAGAGGAGCCCTTGCTATTGCCATTGCTGCTTTGGCCGTTGCGCTCTCGAGCGCCGCCGAGGCGAAGCAGAAGCATGCGGCTCCTCCGCCAATTTCAGCGGGCGCAGAGACGTCGCCGCCCGTGGATCAATGCGGCCATCCAATCGTCACGGACAACGTCGGAAAACCCTACATCGACCCTGTCTGCATCGCCCTCTCCGATCACCTGCAACCCCCGCTCTATATTCCCCGGCCCGAATGCAACAGGGGCGTGGAGCCTTATGATTCGAGTTGCTTCTTTGAGCGACTCTATACGGTGATGACGTCTTCGCCGGGTCCCCGGCCTCTCAATACGCCGCCTGTTCCACATCACTTCAAGTAATCCTTGATCGATTCGCGCCGGGCGACGCTCTCAACTCCTGCCTGAACCGCCGCAGCATAAGGCGCAGCAGCGCAAAAGAATCGACGCCATTTCGCCGCGATTCAAGCGCATGCAGGAATCCTCCGCCCTATTCCGAAGGTGGGATTCCACGCATGAACGACATCATCATTCCGCCGGAGCCGAAAAGACACGGCCCGCCAGCTAAACTGCCGGTGGAGATCGTCATCGACCGCCGCGGCGCTCGGCCGGTCCGCTATGGACTGATCGCCGCGTTGATCGGCCTTGCCGGACTTGCGGCCACGCATTTTTATACGCCGGACCGTTCCAAGGACGCGGCGGTTCAAAAGGCTGAGACGCCGGCTCCCCAACAGGTCGCGATCCCGGTGTTGGACGAAGCGTCGAAGCGTCGGATCGTCGCCCTTCAAGGTGAAGTGCAGGAACTGCGCGCAAAACTCGACGCCGTGGCGAAACAACAACAGGCCGACCGCGATCGCGCGAAGGCCGCCAGCGCCCCTCCGCCCGCTGTCGAAAACCAGGCTGCCGCCGTCGCTGCGAAAGCTGCGCCCGCGACGCGTTTGCCCGAAAAGGGTCAGGCCAAAGTCGCGCGCGCCGCCAGTAGCGAAAACGCCAAAGTCGACATGACGCCCGTTCAGTCGATCGCGCCGGCTTCAAAAATCGTTGGCGGCTACAGGGTGCGCGACGTTTATCAAGGCGCCGCGCTTATTGAATCGGACAGGGGCATGATCGGCGTCGAGCCCGGCGAAGTCGTGCCGGGCGTTGGTCGGGTAATCGCCATTCAGGAACGCGGCGGTCGTTGGGTGGTCGTCACGGAGAGCGGAGAAATTCTTGGGAATGCGCGTGGACAGTCGCGTGCGATTCCGCGTCAGCGCCAATTCGCGCGAGAACTCGACGGCTTCGAGCCCGGCCCCTTCGAACCGCCGATGTATCCTCGCTACTGATTATCGGCGCGGTCGCAATCAGTCGTTGCGGCGCGCCGGCAAGAGGCGAAGCGTTTCGAACGGTCCCCAGGCGAATTTGCCATTTTCGACGGCGAAATCGCCGTCAATGACATATTCGACGACGAGTTCGGAAATCCTCCGCCATTCTTCTGGCGTAGGCGCCTCCCAAATCGCTTCCGGCGTTCGCTCGTTATTGGATAGAGCGAAGATCGCTTGGGTGATCGCAGGATGGGTTTGCCGGTTGACGCTCCATCCGACCGGCGGCGGGATGCAAGAGCATATTCGATTGTTCATCGTCGCCTCCTCGGGCTCGTTTCGCCCGGCGCGAGGCGCGCCGTGTTGAATGTTAGCATAGAACGCGGCAGGCCGGAGAGATCTTCGCCCATAATTTCGCTGGCTCGATCACAGCTGCGCCTTGTCTGATTGGCGCGCAGGCGCGATGTTTGAGGCTGGGCGATTGGGCCTATCCCTTCGTGCCGGCGCTGCTTTCGCTTCGCTTGCAACGGGATTTGAGGCGGCGAGCATGCAAGCGAGAGGCGATGCATCCAAGCGAGAGAACGAACGCCGCGGCGCGTCGACTCAAACTCGTCTTGCCGACTTGTCCTAAACCTGATGTTCTGCTTCGGGCGCCATCTGGCTCAGGCGTCACGTCCCGCTGCTTGCCGGCGCCCTCTCGTCGCGGCGCTCCGCTATTATCGCGGCGATAACCCCCGAGCGCGCCAGCGATGCGCTCGGAAGACGGAGGCGACGATGCGGATATTTCGGCTAGCGGTTCTTCTGCCCTTTACGCCCGTGTTTGTTTCCCCAGCGTCGGGGCAAGCCACGGCCGCGGACATTGTCGCTGCGCATATTCGGAGCCAGGGATACCCCTGCGATTCGGCGCAAGCCGCAAAGCGCGACCCGCGTGCTTCCAGACCGGACGAGCAGGTCTGGCTGCTGACCTGCGCGAACGCCCGCTATCGCGTGCGATTGGTCCCCGACATGGCCGCGGCAGTCGAGCAAATTCATTGAGGTGACGCGACTCGCGCGTGATTTTGCCTCGGGGCTCGGCGGGACGCCCTAAAAGGCGTTCTCTTGCCATTGCGCCGGGGCTTTGGCATATGTCCTTTGCGCTCCGCGGCATTATTGCGGGCGCATGGAGACGTGGCCGAGAGGCTGAAGGCGACGGTTTGCTAAATCGTTATAGGGGAAACCCTATCGTGGGTTCGAATCCCACCGTCTCCGCCAGTCAAAATACGGTTTTGGGCCTTTGGACGACTCGGTTGACGCGTCGCCGCGGCGACCCTGCTCCCGTCCGCCCCAAATATGTCAGCCGCGCCCGACGCTCAGGTTCAGGACCTGAAGCGCGTTCTGCGGGTTTTTCCCCCCGGCATGTCCAAGGATGAAGCGGCGGGGCTCGCCCGGTCGAGGTGCAACAACTTCCAGGGGTGCTAGGATTGCGCCGCTCATCCTCTCAACGCCCGGAATCCGATGTCGCAACGTTTTGCCGTCCGCGCCTTTTCGCTCTCCATCAGAAGAAAGATTATGGGCATCGCTCTGGCGCTGATCGTTTTGATGGTCCTGACGTCCCTTCTCTCCATGATTATGGTTCAACGCACCGGCGAGCACTTCGCGCAACTGTCGTCGAACTACATGCCCGCCTACGGCAATCTGGCGCGCGCCAATATTCGTTCTCTGGAGCGAGCGCTGACGCTCCGTCGAATGGTGATTGCGCGAACGGACTCGTCGAATGATCGCGGCAATTTTGAAGCTCTGAAGAAGGTGCTTGAAGAGAAGGGCGCGGCTGTTGAGAGCGAAATCCGCTTCGCGCGCGCCCTGATTGGCGGACTTATCCAGGACCGCAGCACCTTCGGCGACGAGTCCGCGCTGGTGCGCATCGACAGTCGTCTCGATAGCCTCTTAAGAGATTCGCGCCGCCATCTGAACGAAGAGATCGACCGCTTGCTAAAGGCGCTGGAAGCCAACGACGCGCGCGCCGTATCGGAAAACCTCGTGCGCGTCGACGAGTTCCGTGACGACGTCAATCGAAGCCTGGACGCCGTCCGCAGCGATATGCTCGCCCTGCTGCAAGCCGACAGCGCGGTCACGGTCGATATGCAACGTCGGGTCATGGTCGTCGCGGCCGCGCTAACGCTGTTCGCCGCGGCGCTAGGCGTTTTGTTCGCCATGTTGGTCAGCAATGGCGTCACGGTTCCGGTTCGACGGCTCCTCGAAGGGACACGCGCTGTCGAGGCGGGCCAACTTGACGAAGTGATCGCCGTAACCACCTTCGACGAGATTGGTCATTTGACCGCCGCGTTCAACCGCATGGTCGAGCAACTGCGATTGAAAAAGCGCATCCTCGACACTTTCGGCAGATATATCGATCCGCGCGTGGTGAAGGGACTAATCGACGCCCCGACGCTGGCGGCCGAAGGTCAGCGCCGAGTCATGACGGTTCTCTTTTGCGACGTCGCCGGCTTCACCACGACGAGCGAACGCATGACGCCGCAGGGCCTCGTAAAAATCCTCAACCAATATTTCTCGACGATGTCGGCCCCGGTCAGAGAGCACGAGGGGATCATCGATAAATACATCGGCGACGCGATTATGGCCTATTGGGGTCCGCCCTTTAACGAGGATAGCGAGCAGACGCGTCTCGCCGCTCTTGCAGCAATCGACATGCTCAATCGCCTTGCGAGATTGCGTGATTCCTTTCCTGAGATAATCGGCATGCGCAATGCGCCGATATCTTTTGATCTGCGCATTGGCGTTGCGACGGGAGAGGCGCTCGTCGGCAGCATCGGCTCCGAGCACATGATGAATTATACGGTGATCGGGGACACCGCCAACCTCGCTGCGCGTCTGGAGGGCGCCAATAAGATCTACGGATCGCGGATACTCGCATCGGAAGCGACTGCGAAGGGCGCCGCCGATGTCGTCGAAACGCGCGAGATCGATCTCGTCGCGATGGCCGGTCAGGCCAGGCCTGAGCGGATTTACGAGATCATGGCTCGCAAGGGTTGCTTGACCAGCGAGCAGGAGGAGCTGCGCGCGCGCTTCTTAGAGGGCCTTGAAGCCTATCGCGAACGATCCTGGGACGCGGCGCGGCGCGCATTTTTGCAAGCTCTCGCGATTGCGCCGGAGGACGGGCCCTCGCTGACTTTCATCCGGCGAATCGACGCTCTGATCGCCGCGCCGCCGGATAACGACTGGGATGGGTCCTGGAGGTTGGAACAAAAGTGAAGCTCACGCGATCGCGAGATAGGCGCTAAACGCGGCGATCGTGAGCAGCAGCACGGCGAGGAAATACAGGCTGACGCTCGTCGCGCGCGCCGTATAGGGCTCGTCGCGCGCGAGCAATCGTGCGGTATGGATAAAGCGGATCGTCGAAATGACGATCAGCATCACGCCCGCGCCAATGAGCGCCTCGCCGCCGTAGCGGCCCGCCGGATGATCCAAACGATGGAGGTGCAGTCGTATGGCGTCGACGCTCACCGCGCCGGCGATGGTCAACAGGAAGAGATTGAATCGCTCAATGACGAAGCCGAGAGCGATGACCGCAATGCCGGTCCGCACCCACGCGAGGAAGGTCCGCTCATTGGCCGCGATATTGGTGTAATCGCGAATCATGCCCCCTCCTCCGCACGAGCGCTAATCGGTCGCGTCATTGCCGCAGCGCCGGCGAATGCCTATAACATTGCCAAACGCGGCGCGAGCGCCGCCCATTCCTCTTTATGCGAGACGACATGCCCTGGAGCGATCAAGGCGGGCCGCGCAATCAGAATAACAATCCGTGGGGTCAGCCCGGAGGTCCCTGGGGACAGGGTTCCGGCGGGCAGCCCCCGGACCTCGAAGAGATGCTGCGCCGTAGCCAGGAAGGCTTGAAAAAGGTTCTGCCAAGCGGATTCGGCGGACGCGGGCTCGCGATACTTGTGCTGGTCGCCGTGCTCGCATGGCTGCTCTCCGGGCTTTACACCGTCGGACCCAACGAGATCGGCCTCAACCTGATCTTCGGCAAATATATGGGAAAGACTCAGGCGGGCCTGAACTACAATCTTCCGGGTCCGATCGGATCCGTTGTCAAGCTGGCGGTTACCGACCGTAACATCACCGACGTCGGTTTTCGCGAAGAGCCTAGCGTCGTCTCGGATGGGCGTCGCCGTGGGTCGGTCTCCGCGCCTCGAGGCCCCGAAGCGCCCGAAGAAAGCCTGATGCTGACCGGCGACGAGAACATCGCCGACGTCAAGTTTCGCGTCATCTGGCAAATTGATCCCGCGAAGCCGGAAGATTACGCCTTCAACGTCGCCAATCAGCCAGGAACAGTGAAAGCCGTGGCCGAAAGCGCCATGCGCGAGATCGTCGGCCAGACGCAAATTCAAAAGATTCTAACCGCCGATCGCAAGTTGATCGAGCCCGCCAGTCAGGCGTTGATGCAGAAGGTGCTCGAGGACTATCACGCCGGGGTGCTGGTGCTGCAGGTCCTCTTGCTTTCGGTCGATCCGCCGCAGCAGGTGATCGCGGCTTTTCGCGACGTGACCGCCGCCCAGCAGGATCTGCAGCGTCTCGGCAACGAGGCCGAAGCATACGCCAATCGAGTTGTTCCGGAAGCGCGCGGCGGCGCCGCCCGCATTCTGCAGGAGGCCGAGGGCTACCGAGAACAGATCGTCGCAGAGGCCCGCGGCCAGGCGTCGCGTTTCGAGCAAATTTACGCTCAGTACAAAAACGCGCCCGCGATCACCCGCCAGCGTCTTTATCTTGAAACGATGGAGCGCGTGCTGGGCGGCTCAGAGAAAATCATTCTCGACGATCCATCAAAAGCAGGCGGCGGGGTGACGCCCTTCGTGCCCCTGCCCGCCTTTACGCCCTTCCAAGGAGGCCGCAAATGAGGTCTGGCCTTCTCTTCGCGCTCGCCGTCGCGCTACTTATCGGCGTCATCGCCGTCGGCGGAGCCCTCTTCACCGTATCGCAAACCGAACAAGCGGTGGTGCTGCGGTTCGGCGAACCCGTACCCGGCCGAGGACTTATCACCGAGCCCGGACTCCACTTCAAATTTCCGCTTGTCGAAAATGTCGTCACCTTCGACAACCGCATTCTCGACGTTGAGAGCCCTAATCTGGAAGTGCTCGCCGCCGACAATCAGCGACTCGAGGTCGACAGCTTCATCCGCTATCGCATCGTCGACGCGCTACGGTTCTATCAGACCGTTAACAGCGTCATGGGCGCGAATAATCAGCTTGGTTCAGTGTTGAACTCCGCCGTCCGACGCGTGCTGAGCGAAGCAAACCAGCAGCAGATCGTGCGCGACGAGCGCGCCGGATTGATGGTGAAGATCAAGGAGCAGGCGGATCGCGAGGCGCGAAAGTTCGGCGTGCAGGTCGTCGACGCGCGCATCCGCCGCGTCGATCTCCCGCAGCAGATCTCCGAAAAGGTTTTTGGGCGCATGCAGACCGAGCGCCAGCGCGAGGCCGCCGAATATCGCGCCCAAGGTTCGGAGCAGGCGCAAAAAATCACCGCCAGGGCCGACCGCGACGTCGTTGTGCTGAAAGCCGAAGCGCAACAAAAGGCCGACCAGATGAAGGGCGAAGGCGACGCCGAGCGCAACCGCATCTTCGCCGAAGCTTTCGGCCGGGATCCCGACTTCTTCGCTTTCTATCGGTCGATGCAAGCCTATGAGAGCGCTTTCAAGCCGGGGGAGACGCGATTCTTGATCAGTCCACGATCGGAATTCTTCCGTTTTTTCTCAGCTCCGGAGGCGAGCGCCGCGCTGAGCGCGGACCAATCGGAACCGGAGCGAAACCAAAAAAAGTGACCCGCAAGCGCGTGCGTTGAGCCGCGCCCGGGCATATCTTGTCCCTGACAGGAGACATAACGCATGACGTCCGCACTTCGTCGCGCCGCGAGAGCGATCCTCGCGACCGCGCCCGTACTCTACCTCGTCGTCGCTCCGGCGCAGGCGAAAGGTCCCGATTCGCTGTCCGAACTCTCCACCCAGGTTTCGGACGCCGTGGTCAATATTTCCGCCACCACGGTGGATGCGAAACGCAGCTCCCGGAACGAAGGCGGCCCCAACCTGCCGCCCGGAGTCGGACCGGGCGCTCCCTTCGATGATCTCTTCGAGGAATTCTTCCGGCGGCGTGGCCAGGGAATGCCGGAACTGCCGCGTCAGCGCAGATCAAGTTCGCTCGGCTCCGGTTTCGTCATCGACCCCTCCGGCATCGTGATCACCAACAACCATGTCATCGCCGACGCCAATGAGGTGACGGTGATCCTCAACGATGGTCAGAAGCTCAAGGCGGAAGTCCTGGGCAAAGATCAGAAAGTGGACGTTGCGGTTCTAAGGGTAAAGCCGGAAAAACCGCTGAAGGCGGTGAAGTTCGGCGACAGCGACAAGGCGAAGGTGGGCGATTGGGTGCTCGCCGTCGGCAACCCGTTCGGACTCGGCGGATCGGTGACGGCCGGCATCGTTTCGGCGCGCAACCGCAACATCGATAGCGGTCCCTACGACAACTACATTCAGACCGACGCCTCCATCAACAAGGGGAACTCCGGCGGACCGCTGTTCAACATGGACGGCGAAGTCATCGGCATCAACACAGCGATCCTGTCGCCGTCGGGCGGCTCGGTCGGCATCGGTTTCGCGACGCCGGCGAATACCGTGGAGCCCGTCATCGAGCAGCTGCAAGCCTTCGGCGAGACCCGCCGCGGCTGGCTCGGGGTCCGGATTCAAAATATCGACGACGCCATCGCCGAAACGCTCAACC
>JGI24120J20309_1000917_pt1 | contig 11591 bp, 11 predicted proteins | sample SubbioAug_CSW13A_FD_20309 | JGI IMG/M metagenome (IMG submission 20309) | reverse complement strand
TTATAATCTTTCTCAATTCTTGTTTTCCAATCTTTCGTTACTGTTTGCTTTTGACGTTTCATGCTGATTGCATCGCTTAACACATCATAATTGAGGGATGTTCCTTGTTTATCACTGTGATAACGTACTGCTTTATCTCTATGGATACCAAAGGATTCTGCTTGACTTAACGCATCCATGTTAGCTCCTAAGAAAATAAACTCCCAATTGTAAAGCATTTTTTGTCGCTCAATGAGTTGTTTCACTTGCTCAATAGTAAAATGAGTACTGGCATTCTCACATCCATCAGTTGTGATCACAATCATCACTTCTTCTGCTCTTAAATGAGCTGGACGTTCTCTTTGAGCAATATCCGTATTTAAAATAGTATGCCCTACCGCATCCAGAAGCGCAGTTGATCCTCTAACATAATACTCTTCTCTAGTCATTGGATTTAGTTTTTGAATATTGACATGACGATGAAGAACTTCAATTTGATCATCAAACAGCACGGTTGTCACAGTACAAGGACTCTCCAATTTTTTCTGTTTTTCAATGAGTGAATTAAAACCACCAATGGTATCCTCTTCTAATCCATGCATAGAACCACTACGATCAAGTATAAATATAATTTCGCTTCGATTTGTCATAAAGACCTCCTTGTTAGATTCATCATACAAGATGCAAAACAAAGAAAGGTCGCTTGTTAGGCGACACTTTTATGATCCAAGAAGGGGTTGTTGAAAATCAAACAATACTTCATTCACTTGGAAAACATTATAATTTTTATGTCGAATGCAATATTCAATGATCAAATCAAAACGTTGTGAGGGGGACAAACTGTACCCTGCACTCTGTAGTAAATCCTTGGTTTCATCAAGATTGAGTTGCAATGCAATCGCAAAGGCACATACAGTTGGTTTACTTGGTTGATAATGCATATTGTTTCTGATTTTTGAAAACAATCGTCGATCAATGTTAGCTGCACGATATACATGTGAATCAATCATTGCACGCTCATCAATGAGTCGTAGCAGTTTTTGAGTAAATGTTTCTTCCATGTGTTCAAGCAATTCATCAAGCGATTCAACTCTGGAATAGGATCTTTGAGTTCTTAATGCATCACGTTGAGCAAGATTAACTCTCATTTCCCTTAAATTCATTTCAGGTTCTTCTAAACGATCATGAATGTAATTTTTGACTAAAACATTAAGCTTCTGAGAGATAAAATAGGATGTTTCATCATATAGCACCAGATACACCAAGATATCATGATTAAGCACAAAACGTTGAATGGTTGACATAGCAATCTTGATGGCTTTTTCCTTAGGAAAACGATGATGACCTGAAGACAAGAGTGGAAATGCAATGCTTTCACATTTCATCTCAAATGCTTTAATAAGACATCGCTCATACACCTTGATTAATTCATCCATTTCCTGATTAAATCCACCTTGCCATAGAGGAGTTTGTGTATGGTAAATCAATTTTGTGTGCAAATTAAACCCAGGAGTGACTAGAATATCTTCAGAATGATGAAAGGATAAATGAGAAATAGTCTCTTTCAAATGTTCACCAGCTTGAGCTTGAATCTGATAATCCACACCACTTCCTAAACTCAAATCCCGATTGACAGCATTCACAATCACATCGACATCCAATTGAGTTATATCTTGTCTTATGAGTTCAAAAGGCATATCATTCCCTCCATTGCTTACACCTCTCATTATAATTGATTCTCAAGGAAAGTCTGAAATAACTTTGTGCTTTAAAGAACTAATCTCATTATTCATTCATAATGATGCAGTTAAATTTTGTCTTTGTCCAAATCTTGACTCAATAAAATGGAGTAGTAATAATCAATAAGCCATGCACCTAGTGGGGCAGCAATCAAAATAGAGAGCACTGCTGTGGATAATATCAGTTGACCCGAGGGATGATTTAAACTTAAAGCTATGCCTCCTATCGCAGCTTGAACAGTCGCTTTTGGAATGTATGCTAGCCCAATGAAAATTCTTTCCTTGAATGAGTAGTTTGTTTTAATCAAACTGATCAGAACACCACTGATTCGAATCATAAGACTTAATCCTATTAAAAGAATCGAATTTAGCCCCACACCCGATAAGTGAGCGAGTGAAACACTAGCTCCAACCTACACAAACAATATGACTTTTGATGCCAGCCACAACTTAGAGAATTTAATTGATAAGCGACGTGCTACTTCTGGTTTTTCAATCTGAAATGTCGCACCTAACATCATAATTGCAATTAACCCTGAAAAGGCCAAATATGAAAGTTTAATTTGTTCAAGCGCAAGCAATAGAAATGCAACAGAAACCATAATCATGACTTTTCCACTGTCACGAATATGAAAACGAGTAAACCACCATGAAAGCAGTTTACCAACTACGATTCCTCCAATGATCCCCATGATGATGGATGAAGGAAGTTGTATCCAAGTTAAAGATGTGATACTTCCCGTGATTGATAATGATAAAAGTGATGTAAATAAAACAATCACAAATACATCATCCATGGATGCACCCGCCATCACAAGCTGTGGTACAAGTTGTCTAGTCCCTATCCTTTTTCTTTTAGTTTAAGCATTTTGGGTACAATAACCGCAGGCGAAACAGCCGCAATCACACTTCCAAGTAAGCCGCGTCAACTAGAGATAACCCCAATAATAGGGGTCCTAATATCATGTATCCTATGATTTCAAATAAAGCAGGAATAAAACTTAACAGCATGGCGGGTCTTCCTACACGCTTTAAATCTTTTATATCCAAGTTTAGCCCAGCACGAATAAGTATAATCACTAAAGCCAATTGTCTTAAATCCGATGAAATCAACAGAATTTTATCATCCAATAGATTCAAAGCATGTGGCCCTAATATCATACCTGTGAGTATCATTCCGATAAGTTTAGGTAGTTTTATTTTTTCAAAGATTTTCCCCAATCCAAGACCAATTAGAAACATAAGCGCAAGCGAGAATAACATAGGTTTCCCTTTCATAAAAAAAACTTGGTTGCTTAAAGACAAGAAGTCATCAGCACCAAGGCGGTTTAGGTTTCCCAAGGAAGATTTCATTTCCTTTATTAGTTTAAAATGTTCAAGGTCTTAAGTCAAGATTCATTAAATAGGATGAGTGAATATTGAAATCATTTAGACCGTTTAAAAGAAACGAATCTTTGGTCTAAGCATGATCATCATGTTTTTCTGATAACTGCTTTAAAAGAAGGTCTTGTTGTTGCTTAACAATTTCAAGCTCCATTAGAATCGTTTCTATCAGATGGGCTGCTTTCACATCCACTTCATAATCTTGCTGTGAACGAAGTCGATCTTTACTCTCTTGTCTTTTCTGTGACATCATAATAATGGGAGCTTGTAGCGCAGCAATGCAAGATAACACTAAATTAAGTAGGATGAAAGGATAAGGATCATATGGCTTAAACAAAACTACCCAAGAATTAAGACTAATCCAAGTAAGCAAGATAACGATGAATGAGATAATAAAAGTCCAACTTCCTGCAAAATCAGCCATCTTATCAGCTACTTTTTCACCAAATGTTAGTTGGTTTGCATGCAGTTCATTGATGTTCTTAACATGACTTTCAATTTCTTTGGTTTTTTCGTTAGTATCCATGGTTTACTCTATTTCCCTTGATGAAATAACCCATGAACTTCAGCTGCTTCTTGTACAAACAAGATACCTTGTCCAGGTTCATCAATCTTTAATTCACTTTTGATATTATCTATGATGTTTTGTGATTGATCTGCTTGAGCAACAATAATCACGATCTCTTTCTCAGGTTCAATCTCCATATTAAAAATTCGTGTTGTTTCATTGACACCCGATCCTCGTGCATTAATGATGGTGCCTCCTCTTGCTCCTGCATCTTTAGATGCATTGACAACTTCTTCTCCTTTGCCTTTATCAACAATCGTAGTAATAATATGATACATTTTTTTCACCTCTTTATTGTTTTCTCTTTCATTGCATTCATTGAATCGTGACCCTATCATCTTGCATGAATTAACTCTAAATAAGATGCCATGATTGGGCTTATGAAATTTGAATACGTGATTGAGATGAATGATGACCTGATCAACAACAGTCGAATCTCCCCCCATCAATACAATTTCTTTATGCTCATCATACAATGCTAATAGATTCAATAAAGGATGTCTTACCGTTCCTAATCCAAAGAAGATGGTACCACCATGAATGCCTTTTTCTTTCGCTTTTTGCAAAACTTTACTTCCTAAACCTTGATTGATAATCACATAAACTAAATCGTAGGTGGTGTTAATGCTAGATTGATTCATGAGGTTTAGCACCTCCCTTCTTTTGAGTGATCTTTTTAAATATTAAGCCTAATATTTGTAATGTGATGATTGGAATCATGGCTACCATAGCAATCATTCCAAAGCCATCGATGAGTAAATCTGCACCTTCATAGGTGAACGCTGCTCCTTGAACAAAAGCTAAGATGAATGTCGCTGTGACAGGACCTGTCGCAACACCTCCCGCATCAAAGGCAATCCCAATAAATAGTTTAGGAACAAAAAACATCAAACCTAAACTAATGATATACCCTGGAAGTAGATAATGCCATAACTGAATGGATGGGACTAGAATTCTAATGACTGAAAGGGCGATTGCCAGTCCTACTCCTAAAGATAGAGGGAGTAAAACCGCTAATCGAGGAATGTAACCACTGGTAACTTCTTCGATTTGATGGGTTAACACATACACAGCTGGTTCAGCTAAGATAGTGAGTGCTCCTAATATGAATCCAACCATGATAATGATGATAGGTTGTTTCAAAACAAGTGTTTGTCCTAAATAAGTACCCACATCCATAAAACCTGCATTGACACCCATTAAGAAAAGCAACAAACCAATGAGAACATAGACAAAACCTGTAATCATCTTGCGCACCGCAAGGCGTTTAAGTTTAAAGAATAGCTTTTGTAAAACCATAAAGATGACTGCCAAAGGAAATATGGCCATTAAACTCTCAAAGAGTGATGCTGAAATGACATTGAAGAAAGGCGCAATCACTGAAGTTGACGTCTCAAGAGATGATGTTAAGGTTGCAGTAAAGGTTTGATCTGGTGTAAAGACATCAAAGATTAAGACTGATAATATCGCACCTATTGATGCAATCGCAACCAAACCAAAACTGTCTTTTTCAGACGCTTTACTGTCTTTCTTGAGCTTTGAAATCCCAAAAGATAAAGTTAGAATAAAAGGAACAGCCAATATCCCTGTGGTTGCACCAGAGGCATCAAAAGCAATAGCTAAGAATGCTCTTGAAGTAAACAATGAAAACACAAAAACCAAGCCATACAACACTAACAGTAATTTAAATAGTGGAATATTAAAGAAGATACGAAGAAAACCAACCGAAATCATGATGGCCATTCCAATGGAAACGATGATTAAGATGGAGTGGCTGCTGATTGATCCTGATGATACAACATTCACTTGATTGGCTAAGACAAGCAGTCCTGGTTCGGCAATCGAAATAAAGAAACCTAAGATTAGACCTGATATGAGTAGGACAAACAGGGATTTACTCTTTGACAATGCTTTACCGGTCAAACTTCCTAACGGAGTGATACCTAACTCAACACCCAACAAAAACAAGGTAAGTCCAAAAATCACTAACAAGGTTCCAATCAAGAATCGCCACAACATCACACTTGGAAGAGGAACAACCCAAAAATGCAATCCAAGAACCAATCCTAGTATTGGCAAGACTGATCCACTAACCTCTTTTAGTTTTGTAGTGATAATATTCAAAGCATACCTCCAATAACATTAATGTTTATATTATCACATAAACCCTGTTTTTATCCAATGTTGAACCATATAAGAAAGGAAGAATGGGTTAATGACTTTGAGTCAAAACCCATTCTTCCTTGATGATAATCAGTTTTTTCTTCATGATTTGAATGAGCTTTAAGATTTCAATGTCTAAGCTCTGATTCGAATCGTTGCACCATTGTTCCCTAGCTAAGGCTAAGACACCATAATATGCAATACCCATCGCATGACGTTGACTGTGGATGGTTGAACACCCATGAGCTACTGCACGTAGACATCCCATAATGATGAGTTGCTCATTGTTATGTCTTGCTTGTTCATGAAGTTTTAGTATTAAAGGTTTCACCTGAGTGAGTTTGACTTCCTTCTTCATCCACCGTCTCACTCCATTAATGGTGACTAAGGACGTTTCTAAAGGAAAATGTTGACGAACTAAACAAGGAAGAATCATGGTTTCTAACACATCCAAAACCCACAGTAAACATAGTTCTTTACTGATTAAAGATACTTCATGATTGAGTTCAATCAGTTGAGGATGGTGAATAGAAAGCATGGTTTTGTGCTTCATATGTCATTGTCCTTCTCAGTTGTTTCTTTTTGCCAGGTTAGAATATGGACATTTCATATTAATCTAATGCTTTGAGTTGAGTCAACATAGAATCAACCCACTGTTTAATGTGGTGTTGATTGTTTTTTCTTGACCAATTGAATATTTTGGTAGTTTTCACAACATGCCCTTTCATTAATACATGTTTTGATAATTGCTTCATTGCATTAGTACCCCCCATCCATTCAAAAGGAAAATGATGGGTTAAAAACAAATGGGTTTCTTTAGCTTGAATGTTCAATTGGTGATTAATGTAATGATTTAGACCACGACATAAACTAAAGGCTTGAACCCATCCTCCGATGATCAGTACATCCACATTGGATTTAACTTCTTCCACAACAGTCACAAGACGTTCTGGATGTTGCATACTCACATTCACATCTTCATCTTTAATGTGAGTCAAAACGACATCATGACCCTGTATTTTAAGTTGATCCATACATTTTTGTGCAACATAGAGTGTATTACCACTTTGAGAATGTACAATGAAGCCAATCTTCATAAATCCTCCTTCATTCACTTCTTGTGAATGTTTTCATAAGTTAATCCTATCATTGTCATCATTGATTCACAAGAGATATTCACTTATGAAGTAAGGATGAGAAATCACTTTGATTCACGTTTTAGCTTTTTTGCTTGTTGTTTTAAAGAGGGAGATACTCGATAAGACTCTTGAATCTTTTGAATGGTTTTTCGTTGTGTCCAATCAAAAAGATTTTGTGACATAAGCAAGCTGATTGCATGCTCTGGGTATTGAACCATTATGGTTGCTATAGCCCAAGCTATTGCCATTTGTGTATAGTAACCTTCACATTTAAGTTGGAGTAACAGTGATGATACCTCATTAATGTATTCATCATTGAGAAAATGACTCAAACACATGACCGCAACACAGCGTTGAACAAACTCATCTGAAGAAGAAGAAAGTTCGACTAAGACGTCAAATACTTGTTTAGGATACACCTTAGCAATCACAAATCGTTGGCACAGTGAATCCACCACACTCCACTCCTTCGCAATATTACAATAAACTTTAAAATAATGGATTGCTAGATCAATGTCTTTGACACGTTTTAAAACCATGGTATGAATGATGTGCAACTCATACACTTCACTGGTGTTGGAATCAAGAAATTGAATGGGATTTTGTATCTGCTTAGCAATCGTACTCATTTGAGGATAACTTAATCCATAAGTAGGAATATTATGATTAACACTCTTAATTGGAGTTAGATGTTTAGACTGATGTTTAATCAGACCAAGAATATCATTGGCTAGCATGTGAACCTCACAAAAAAGACCAATTAAAAATTGATCTTTCTAAATCGTTTTTTAGTATAAAGATTTTGATCTGCTTCTTTAATCAATACATCCAATGATGAATGAATGGTTTCATCATAGCATGCAACACCAGCTTCTAAAGAGAGTTGATAATAGGTGTTGCTTTGAATATTAAACTGATTGATTCGCTCATTTAACACAAGATTAATGTGTTCTAGCAGTGAGAACGAACATTCAGAAATATAAATCACAAACTCATCTCCCCCCATACGTGCTAACACATCATCTTTAAATACATTGGCTAAGATGGATGCTGTATCCATGATCATTTGATCCCCTACTTCATGCCCAAAATGATCGTTTACTTTCTTTAAACCATTCACATCACAAAAGATGATACCTGGAGTTTTCTTTGCACGGATGTCTTGTCTGAAAGCAATATCCACAGTTTCAAAGAAACCACGTCGGTTCAAGATTCCAGTCAACATGTCTGTTTCCGCAAGCTTCTCCATTTGCTTGGTGTAGGATTGAATTTGAGCCATTAAGTCAAGACGACTCAAGGTTGTGGTAATTTCTCTTTTCATCGATGTGAATATACGATGTTTTGCAGTGTTGGAATCAGTTACCATGTAACCATATAGAATATGGTTTTGATGAATAGGATAGAATAGAAAGGCATGTTCATCACTTAATGACATGACTTCAATAGGAAGTCCATGGAATGTAGGAAAAACTTGTTGATCAAGACGTTTCCCTTTACGATGGCCATAGGCATACTGCATACGTGATGGCCAATTAAACTCAATGGCATGATTGATCAATTGACGATGATCTTCAAATAAACATAAATGCAGTTCATGACCCTCCAGTTTTTTCATGTATTCATCAATCACATCATAGAGTTGTTGATGACTGCTAACTTGATCAAAAGAAGAACGTAAACGAAGCGTTAATGTGTATTCATGCAAACTTTGGGAATACTTGCTCATGTAGAAACGTTTTTCATGTTCTTCATGCTCAAGACTTTGAAAAGCTTTTGGACATCCACATGATTCTCTTACAATAAGCTGAGCTGGGACCTTTTTATCATCTCGACAATCATGTTTAAGTAAATCAAATGCTTTGCATGCCATGTCACCAAAAGGTTGTTTCACAGTGGTGAATGGAAGTTCCAACAATCGAACTTGTTCAATATCATCAAAACCAACGACCGCAATGTCTTTAGCAACTCTTAAACCTTTTTCTTTCATGGCTCGAATGACACCCATGGCCATTTGATCATTGGCACACATGATAGCATCCAGTGGATGAAGCAGAAGTTGCTTAGCTTGCTCATATCCTGATGTTTCAGAAAAATCACCTTCACAACATTGAAAATCATGAATATCATGTTCTTTTAAAGCATCAAAATACCCTTTAAAACGTGCACTGGATTCAGGAGAATATGAAGGACCATTGATGATTCCAAATCGTCTATATCCATGACTTAAAAGATGCTTACACACCTCATAAGAACCAATGTAATTATCACATTGAACAAGAGTTGCTCCTTCAATTGGAACCGATAAACTAACCACAGGTGCTTGCGTAAGATGATTTAAATAGGTCTTATAAGCATCTGATCCGACATAATAGTTCAGTGATCCTGTCAGTGAAATACACCCTTTTAAAGGCATTAATTTCATTAGATTAAAAATGACGTTACTATACGCTTCATCTTCGTAAGTTGAATCAATGGGTCTTCCACAAAAAAAAAGCATCCGATCATGATCATCACTTACATAATCACTTAATTTAGACCAGATTTCTTCTTCGTAGAGATTTTCTGTTGTTGAAAGCATCATGCCATACAGTGAAATCATACTATTCCTCATGTGTCATGCGATTCTTAAATGCAACCGCTTTCTATTAAAGACATTATAACGAGACTTCCTTTTTAAATCAAACATGCATGAGAATTATTAAAAAAATGTTAGAAATCTATCCAAATCATCATAAAAAGTTTAAACATGTTTCAAACTAGTTTATCAATGCGTTCTCTTTTTTGAATGTGTGAACACCACTGCGAATAAGGACAATTAATTCAGTGCAAATAAACGCGAACCAAACACCACGCATTTCAAAAAGAGAGCTTAAAATAAACACAAGAGGAACAAGAATCACAAAACCACGAAGAACTGTGAGCGTAAGCGACTGATGTGATTTCTCTTGTGCATTCAACATTAGGGCTAAAACAACATTAATTCCCGCAAACAGAAATCCAACAAAATACAGTCGAAGTCCTTCATTCGCAAGCAAAGATACAATTTTATTGTTGTCATGATTAAAGAATTGAACTAAGGTATCTGAGAATAGATTAACCATGATCACAAGGATGAATGATGTCATTGTTGTAATCATTAGAATGAGTTTCATCACTGATGAAAGATGGTGGTATTGTTTTGATCCATAAAGATGACTGATGAATGGTTGTGAGCCTTGGCCAATTCCTACAAAAAGCGCTAATGTAACTAAGGCTAGATTAGCAATGATTCCATATGCAGCCACTCCTTCGTACCCATTCAGATTAAAGATGATAAGATTAAACACAATCAAACCCATCGCCGTTGAAAGTTCAATGATGAATGATGCATTACCAGCATACAGGATGGATTTAAATGTTTTAAACTTAAGTGGTGTAAGTACCCATTTAAATGAAGGATTTCCCCAGATAACATGCTTAGAAAGAATGCATAAACTCATTAATGGTGCAATTGATGTGGCTAAAGCTGCTCCCATCATGCCCCATTTGAACACTATGATGAAGATGGCATCTAACATGATGTTGGCTAAACTTCCAATGATCATGGCTAACATTGCCAATCTAGGACGATCATCGTTTCTTACAAAAGCTAAGAAGATGTTATTTAAGATAAACAATGGCGAAAAAATCAGTAAGATCATAATGTAGTTTGAGGATAAACTGTGAATGATATGACGAGCACCAAAAAGTGTGGTGAGAAAAGATGAGAAGAAACTCATGATCATCAACACAGTACTGGCTAAACAACCAATAAGCAGTGTGCTTGAAAAGATTTGATGAGAAACATGTTTTTCCTTTTTTGATAAAGCAATTTTAAACAGTGATCCACCACCTATTCCAACCATTAATCCAAAGCCATGAATCACACTGTAAACAGGTATAGCCACATTAAGCGCAGCTAATCCTTGCGCTCCCATGGCATAGGCAATAAAGTACGTGTCCGCTAGAATGTACATAGATAAGGCTAACATCCCTAGACTATTCATGCTGATGGCTTTTAGTAATCGTTTAATCATATCAATTTCTCCTTAAAAACATAAAAAGGTGCATTCCTTTTCCTTCTAAGACCTAATGGAAAAGGGATACACCTTACACATTAACCCGGTGGCTAATGATGCAGTTGATTTAATTCTCAGCCAATGCTTTGATGCGCTTTAAAGCCAATGGAAGGCGTTCATTAAAAACATCTACTAGTTCAATTACAACTTGAGTGGTTAGCATAAGTTTGGTTTGTCCATTGAATTCACTCAACTCATAGGACTCAATGCTTCCACTCCATTCATCATCACGCTCTTGTTGTCCAAAGGATTGGGTGTCCGTATGATGGAAAAAGACGACTAATTCATTTGGAACACATGTTTTCACAAGACTGTTGACACCATATCCACCATTCATCGACATGAAGACAACTTGTTCACCCTCCTCAATTTTTCCCTTTTTGATGGTTCCTTCATCAATGATGCTTGCCCAATCTTCAAAGGAAGCATCTTCCCAAAGAATGGACCAAACACGCTCTTTTGATGAACTGATTAAAAGTGAAAAACAAAGGGTTTCCATGACTAATTACGCTTCTTTCTTGAC
>JGI24120J20309_1000908_pt1 | contig 11678 bp, 12 predicted proteins | sample SubbioAug_CSW13A_FD_20309 | JGI IMG/M metagenome (IMG submission 20309) | reverse complement strand
GGCCAGCACGCCCCGGCCCGTTGCAAGGTCTGTCACTAGAACGCTGATGTATCCGCCCCGCAACGCAGCAAGTATGGCAGGAACCTTGTCGATCCCTCCCGCAATGGCGATACGCTGTGGGATCTGGCGCAACTGCTCCAGACTCAGCCCGATCGTACGGTCATGCATTGGCCCGATAACCGGTTCCCCGCGCGGTGAGATGAAGCGACCTACCAAGCTGCCCACGGCACCCTGATAATGCATCTGCTGCATCGCGCCTTCCAGAAAGCCGCTGGTATGGATCGTGCTTTCGGGCCGCAGCGAGGAAATGCCCATCACGATCTTGTTGGCCTCGCCAAGGATCGTCAGCTGCTCGGCCAGAACGGCCTCCTGCATCAGCATCGCCCGGATCTCGGGCGATGAGACGATGGCCGGGGCCGAGATCGGAATCGCGTTCGCCCCGATGGCCTTGGCCAGCCCGGAGGCGCAAGCCTCGGGTGTCCACGGTATCCGCGCCGTGGTGCCCCCGGTCGCTTGCACCACCCGCAGGTCCTTCAGGTTCAACGGCCCGATCTGATCGGCAAGGGATAGCACGGTGCGGCCCCAAGTGACCGCCAACGTATCGCCCGATCGCATCGTCCTTGTCAGCACACGCGCCGCCGCCTCGCCGAGCCGGGGGATCAGGGGCCGATCTACGCCTTCGGTCGGGATGATCAGGCAATCCTGCAAGCCGAACCGGTCGCGCAGGGCCCTGGCGATGCTGAGGCTGCTGAACTTCTCGGGAACAATTTCGACTGTCACGATCCCGCGCGCGCGTGCCTCGGCAAGATAGGCATTCACGGTAGGCCGCGACACGCCCATCTGTTCCGCGATTGTGCCTTGCGTCAGCCCTTCTTCGTAATACAGCCAAGACGCCCAGAGTAGCGGGTCCTCGCCAAAGCGCATGGGCATCCGCGCCTCGTCCTTCTCCGAAGATCTGCAGGTCTGCTCCGGCAGCATCAGCCTGCCCCTTCCGCGCGCGCATCGTCCTGTCGCGCCAGCCATTCCTGCAGCGCAGCGATGATGATTGCGGCCGAGGCCGCGCCGGGATCGACATGGCCGAGACTGCGCGCCCCAAGCCGCGCCGCACGCCCGACCGAGGCGACCATCGCCCGCGTGGACTCACAGCCTTCGCGCGCCGCCGCGTCGGCCCGCGCCATGCACTGCTGTGCCGGAAGACACATGTTCAACGCCTCTACCGCCGCCCGTGCGGCAGGGCCCCAGGCATCCATCATTGTCTTGTCGCCGGCCTGTGCCTTGCCCCGTTGGGCAATTCCGCGTGCAAAGGAGGGTACAAGTCGCACAACGTCTGTCGCGTCCAGCGCGGCCTTCCCCTCGAGATCAACACCCGCCGCCATCATCGCGCTGGCATATAGCGGCCCCGTGGTCGCCCCCACCGCCGAATGGAACGACCGCGCCGCCAGCATGAAAAGCTCGGCCGGGCTGGCGTTGGACGTGGCTGAGGTTGCGCGCACCACCGCAGCGAACCCCTCAGCCATGGAGTTGCCGTGGTCCGCATCGCCTATCGCGCCGTCCAGCGCCCCAAGCTCCACCCGTGCTTCGGAAAGACGGAGGGCGATCAGGCGGAAAATTTCGGTGATGTGGCTGCTGGTGATCTTGTCCATGACCGAGCATGGGCTCAATTCGCGGCGCGTTTCAAGCCATGACTGAGCCTGCCGCAACGGCCCCGCCGTCAGGCAATGCGCTGAAGGATGGAACTTCCCAGACTGGTCAGGATCATGCAGCATGACGTGGCCCCCGCATCCAGCACCCCACGGGATCTTTCGCCAAGACGGCTCGATCGCCCGATCCGCGCCACGAGGTCGATGGTGCTGTCACGGCCCTTCTCCGCCGCCGCGGTCATCGCTGCCAGCGCCGGGGCAAAGCCCTGTGACTTTGCCGCCTCGAAGGCAGCCACGGCCGGCACCAGTGTATCGATCAGCGTCTTGTCGCCAACCTGTGCGTTCCCGACGCTCTGCACGCCCTTAAGGCCAGCATTGAGCATGGCCGAAAAGACCTCGGCATCGATCTCCACGCGTCCCTTGATCGCGCCAGCCATGTCCTCGAACATTAGCCCGTAGAGCGGTCCCATCGAACCGCCGATCTCGCTCATCAAGACATCCGACAGCACGAGCATCGCCGCGTCCAGTGTCATGTCCTTGCCGTGAATGCGTTCTGCCGCACGGCCAAAGCCCTTGGCCATGTTGCTGCCATGGTCGCCGTCGCCGATCTTTCCGTCGATCTCGGAAAGCCACGCCTTGTTGGCGACGATCACCTCCGCGAGTTCTTCGATGATGGCGGCCTGACCGGAGTTGGGGATATATGTCATCGGGTCCTCAAAGCGCGGGCGACGCGCAATCCATGTCTAGAAGCGCCTTCAACTCGTCGTCCAGTGCCATCACGGTAAGCGTGGCGCCGACCATCTCCAGCGACGTGAAATAGTTGCCAACATAGGCCCGGTGCACCGTCATACCCATCTGGGCCAGCTGCGACTCGATCCGGTCATAAAGGACGTAGAGCTCGTTCACCGGCGTCGCGCCCAGCCCCGACACCAGAACAGCAAGCTCGCGTCCTCTGGGAAGGGCGTGGTCCTCCATGACAATGCGAACCATATCATCGGCCACGTCCTTGGCCGGTCGCAGTGCCTCGACCCGAGTGCCCGGTTCGCCATGGTGGCCGATGCCTACCTCCATCTGCCCCGGTGTGATCTGGAAGTTCGGATGCCCCACGGCCGGCAGGGTACAGGGGCCAAGGCCGACCCCGACCGAACGGCAGGCATCAATGGCCTTCTGCGCGGCGGCCTGTACCTCGGCCAGGGTCGCGCCAGTGGCAGCCTTTGCGCCACCAATCTTCCACATGAAGATCTCACCTGCCACACCCCGGCGCTTTTCCCGCTCGCTCGCCGGAGCTGAACAGACATCGTCATTGGCCACGACGGTCGCGACCTCGACCCCGTCCTTTGCCACCATCCGGGCGGCCATCTTAACGTTCATGTTGTCGCCGGCGTAATTGCCGTACAGAACCACCACCCCGGCCCCGCCATCTGCGGCCTTGATCGCATCGGCGAAGCTCTTGGCCGTTGGCGACGAGAAAATCTCGCCCACGGCGACGGCATCCACCAGATTGCGCCCGGTGTAGCCGATGAAGGCCGGCTCGTGCCCCGAACCTCCTCCCGTCACGATCCCGACCCGCCCGGCCTGCGGCGCAAAGTTCGACACCACAACGCGCGCGTTATCGGGCGACAGATGTACGAGATCGCGATGGGCCTTCACAAAGCCCGCCACCGTCTCATCCACCAGATCGTCCGGATCGTTAAGAAATCTCTGCATCTTCGTCCTCACTTCACCGTATAGCCGCCATCGACGAGCAGATCGGCACCGTTGATCATTGCCGCCTCGTCCGAGGCGAGGAACAACACCGCCGAGGCGATCTCTTCCGGTTCGGCAAAGCGCCCGGTCGGGATCAGTGCCTTCATTGCCTCGCCCTTGGGGCCATCCCACGCCTTGCGGCCCAATTCCGTCAGCACCACCGTTGGCGAGACGGAATTGACGGTGATGCCGTGACGGCCCCACTCCAGCGCCAGGGTCTTGGTCAAGCCGATCACCCCGAACTTTGACGCGCAATAGGCGACATGCTCTTCGATTGCGACTGACCCGGCCTGACTGGCAAGGTTCACGATCCGCCCGCCCTTGCCTTCGGCAATCATCATGCGTCCCGCAGCCTGCGCCACCAGGAAGGTGCCGGTCAAGTTCACTGCCATCGTGCGGTCCCACGCGCCCTGGGACAGATCCTGTGCTGGTGCCAGATCGACGATCCCGGCGCTGTTTACCACGATATCAGGTGCGCCCAGTTGCGCCCGCACCTCGGTCAGTGCACCGTCCACGCTTTTCGCATCGGTCACGTTGCAGGCTATGGCCACTGCACCGGTCAGGCCGGCCGCTCGGCTAAGCGCCGCATCAAGGTTCATATCCAGAAGCGCAACACGCGCGCCGCGATCGGCAAAGGTCTCGGCAATCGCTGCGCCAATCCCCGAGGCGGCACCCGTCACGACGGCGACCTTGCCCGATAGGGAAAATGGAAGAGTGCCAGCGGTCATTTCGTTCACCTCTTGTCTGTCGGTGATGGATTTCCCCGAAGGCGCGGGAGCAGGCGCCTCCGGGGAAACCCGTTGGCCTTACTGCCGGGTTGCCAGCAGAGCGTCGACGTTCTCGGCGGTGACCGGCGTCCACGGAACCATGTACATCTTGTCGGACCCGCCGTTCCACGGCATGTCGGGATACTGTTCCCAGATCGCGGACATCGGTTCGTAATCCGGCATGACCTGTTTGATCGCGATGTCGATGGACCCATGGGCCTGCGCCGCGCCATCCTGCAGGATCGATGCCATGTCGCCAGCCTTCACCGCCAGAAGCGCATCGGTCACGCCGTCGATGCCCACGATTGCGAAGTCTGTCGGAGCTTTGCCCGCAGCCTTGATCGCCTCGATCGCGCCGAGGGCCATCTCGTCATTCTGGCCGATCACACCATCGATGGCATCGCCATGCTTGGTCAGCCAGTTCTCCATCAGGGTCTGGCCTTCGGCGCGGCTCCAGTTGGCGGTCTGCTGTTCGAGCACCTTCACTTCCGGGCACTCGGCCAGTGCCTTCATATTCCCTTCCAGACGCTGGATCTGGGCCGACTGGCCGATCGGGCCTTCGATGATGACGACATTGCCGGTGCAGCCGATCTGGTCCAGCAGGTAGCGCGCTTCCATGTAGCCCGATTGCACGTCGTCGGACCCGACATACGAGGTCAGCTTGTCGGTGTTCGCCATGGTGTTGGTACCGATGACCGGGATTCCAGCAGCATGCGCGGCTTCGACGGCGGCTGCGCCGGCATCCGCGTCGATCGGGGCGAAGATGATCGCATCATAGCCCTGGGTGATCATGGTTTCGAACTGCTCTTGCTGCACCAGCGCGTCATAACGCCCGTCGAAGATCGTGAGTTCGACCAGACCCTGCTGCACGGCCGGGTGTTTCTCGGCAGCAGCGGCCCACAGCTGCATGAATTCAGCGTTGAGACCGTACAGGGCCGCGCCGATTTTGGGCTTGTCCTGGGCCATAGCAGCCCCGGCAACCAGCGACATGGCCGTCGCAAGCATAAGTGCCTTCTTCGTCATTAGCGTCTTTCCTCCCATGGATTGCGCTCGGTTGATGCGGCAGGCAGGTAGCCTGCCGCGCAAGTCACGGACCTCAGTCCTGCTTGTTCTTGGATTGGTCCAGCATCACGGCAGCCACGATCAGGATGCCCTTGATCACTTGCTGGTAGTAGGATTCGACCCCCAGTAGATCGAGCCCGTTGTTCATCACTCCGATCAACAGGGCCCCGATCAGCGTCCCGGTCACGCGCCCCACTCCTCCGGCCAGCGACGTGCCGCCGATTACGACCGCAGCGATGGCGTCGAGTTCATAGGCGATACCCGCCTGCGGCAGCCCAGAGCCCGTCCGCGCGGCAAGCACCATGCCCGCCAGACCGGCCAAGGCCCCCGAAATCACATAGACAGAGAAGCGGATCTTCCGGAGGGGCAGGCCCGACACCTTGGCCGCATGCGGGTTGCCGCCGACGGCATATACGTGGCGCCCGAACCGTGTTTGCGTCAGCACGAAATGTGCAATGGCAAAGGTTCCGAGCAGAAGGAAGATTGGGACCGGAATGCCCCAAATGCTTCCTGTGCCGATCCAGCGGAATTCTTCGGTCAGGTTCGGGATCGGACGGCCGGCTGCATAAATCAGGGTCATCCCGCGCGCGGCCGAAAGCATGCCCAGCGTTACCACGAAGGCAGGAACACCAAACCGCGCGACGATGGCCCCAGAAACCGACCCGCAAGCCATGCCCGCCGCAAGCCCGGCAAGGATGGCTATCACCGCGGGATATGGCCCACCTGCCACCATTCCGGCCGAGGAGGTCGTGGCCAAGGACGCCGCCACTACCCCTGCAAGAGCCGCCACCGACCCGACCGAAAGGTCGATCCCACGCGTCAGGATGACAAAGGTCATTCCGATGGCGAGGATGCCGTTGATCGAGGTCTGGCGAAGCACGTTCAGGATGTTGCGCGTCGTCAGGAAGTTTTCGCTAATCAGCGCCAGGACAAGGCACAGCAGAAGCAGTGCAAGGAAGATGCCGTAGCGCTGAACGAACATCCCTGCGGACCATTGCGGTGGGGTGATAGTTGTCTTCTGCATGTTGCTTTCCATCGCGTTCAAGGGTCCGTGTCATGCAGCCAGATGCAGGAGTTCTTCGGCGCTCAGCTGGTCGCGCGCCAGCTCGCCGGCCTTCACGCCGTCCTTCAGGACGATCACCCGGTCAGCCATACCCAGGATCTCGTCGCTTTCGGACGAGACCATGATCACCGCTCCGCCCGCCCGGGCGAAATCCGAGATGACACGGTAGATTTCGCGCTTGGCACCCACATCAACCCCGCGGGTCGGCTCGTCCAGCAGCAGGATCTTGGGCGCGATCATGAACCACTTGCCAAGAACCACCTTCTGCTGGTTTCCCCCCGAGAGGTTCGTCACCTCCAAGGCATCGCTGGCGGCCTTGATCTTCAGCTCTGCGATCATACCGGCAGCACCAGCGGCCTCTTGTCGTGCCCGCATCACGCCCAGTCGGGAAAGCTGGCCCAAGCTGGACAGGCACAGGTTGTCACGGACTGTTGAACTCAGGACAAGTCCGGTCTGCTTTCGGTCCTCGGTCACATAGGCGATGCCGGCTGCAATCGCATCTGACGGCCGCTTGATCCGGGCCTCTTGCCCGTTGAGGAGGATGCTTCCCCCAGTTTCGGTCGACAGGCCAAAAAGTCGGTCCAGGACCTCTGTCCGCCCGGCCCCCATAAGGCCAAACAGGCCCAGGATTTCGCCCTCGCGCAGTTCAAAAGACAGGTCATGCACTCCGCGCTGCGCGCGCAGTCCTTCCACTTGCAGGACTACACGCTTGCCCGGCGTGTTCTCCTTAACGAATTCTTCGTTCAACGGGCGGCCAACGATCAGCTGGATCAACTGCTCTTTAGTGATATCGGCAGTCGTACCGTCCTGAATGAAGCGGCCGTCACGGAACACGGTGTAGTGGTCGGTGATCGAGAAGATTTCGGACAAGCGGTGACTTACATAGATCAGCCCCTTGCCGCGGGCCTTGAGTGTGGCGATCGCATCGAACAAATGCTCTGCCTCTGCTTCGCCCAAAGCTGAGGTCGGCTCGTCTAGAATGATCACTTCCGCATCGTAGCTCAGCGCCTTGGCGATTTCGACCAACTGCGTCTGCGCCACCGTGAGATCCATCATCAGGTCGGTGGCCCGGATCGCAAATCCGAAGCCATCAAGCAGGTCCTGCGTCTGTCGGTTCAGGGTGGCAAAGTCGATTCGCCCGAAACTGCGCAGCGGTTCGCGCCCCATGTAGATATTCTCGGCGACAGTCATCGCCGGCACTGGCGACAATTCCTGCTCGACGATGGCGATACCGTTCTTCAGCGCTTCCGACGGGTTCGAAAAGGTTACCTCGTGCCCATTGCGCCGGATCGTACCGCTATCTCGGTCGTGGATTCCCATGACGATTTTCAGGAATGTCGACTTCCCCGCGCCGTTGCCCCCGCAAAGCGCATGGACGGTTCCGGCCTCAAGCCGGAACTTTCCCTCAATCAGCGCAGGCACGCCCGAGAAGCTTTTGCTAAGCCCCTCGACCTCCAGCAGCGGTGGCATGGCCGTCTCCTCCCCTTGCCGCGACAAATGTCAGAACTGTCTTGGCATCTGTAACTTAGGCGGCATATTTCATCTGTCAACAGCTGTCTGACAATTGCAAACAGGGCGAGGCCGAAGTGAGCGCCACAAAAGATAAAATGTTGAAAAAGCACAAGTATCTGGGATGCCCTCTTCTCATATGGCTGGAAGTGCCGTGCCTCGCAGGCACCTGAGACGATTCGTGAGCTGGGCGTTGTAGCGCGGTAAACCGCAAGATCTGAACCGACGAGAAAGGACGAAACGCAATGAAACTGGCGATAGCAGGCGACAGCGCTGGAGAGGGGATGGCAAAGGTTCTGGCCGATTACCTGAAGGACAGGTTCGAGGTGGTTGAAATCAGCCGTGTCGACGGCTCGGCAGAGCCCTTCTATGCAAATTTGTCAGACCGCGTGGCCAGCGCGGTCGCGGCAGGAACCTATGACCGCGCCATTCTTGTCTGTGGCACAGGAATCGGCGTCTGCATTGCAGCAAACAAGGTTCCCGGCATCCGGGCCGCGCTGACGCACGACACCTATTCCGCTGAACGCGCTGCGCTGTCCAACAATGCACAGATCATCACCATGGGCGCCCGCGTGATCGGTTTGGAACTTGCCAAGGCGATCGCGGATGCCTGGCTGGTGCGGACGATGCAGTTTGACGCCGCTGGGCGTTCTGCGGGCAATGTCGCAGCGATCAATGCCGTGGACGCAAAATACAACCGGCCATAGACATCACGCTTAGACTCGCGCCGGGCGCCAAGCAATCCGGCGTTTTGCTTGGGGATCGCCCTCCCTCCCTCGGCGCAGCGGCGCCTATCGTCGCAGCGGTATCCGATGCCGTGCCTCCGTTGCGGCTCGGGTGGCCGAGGGGCTAATCCCCGATGATCCATCCGCTCTGGTGGAGGTGATCGCCGTGTTGAACCCCGACGGAGCATCAGACGTTGCGATCAATCCCATCAACGGCTCGGGCGCAATAGGGATCTGCGTGGGACTTGGCCCTTTGTTCGCGATCCTGCCAGCCTTTGGTCAGATGGCGTAATCGGGACTCGCTTCCGGTCTGCCGGTGCTTTCGTTTCTGGCAGCGATCATAGCCAGCGAGGACGGAAGATAGCTGGGCCTTATGCAGGACTGGACGTTTCGCTGGTACTGACCAGCATCTGTGTTGTCGATGAAAAGGGTCGGATGGTCAGAGAGGCAAAGGTGTCCTCAGTACCGGATGCGAACATTCGTGAGCTTCGCTCGGCTTCGGGCGACTTTATGCGGGTCGGTCTGGAAGATGGGCCGCTTTCGCAATGGCTGTGTCTCGGGCTTAAGGATGCCGGTCTGCCGGTAGTGTGCGTCGAGGCGCGTCGTGCAAAGGCCGCAATGGGACCGATGAACCGGAACAAGAATGACCGCAACGACGTCTGATCAATCGCTCAGGTGGTTCGCTCCGGCTGGTTCAAGGCTGGCCATGTGAAGTCACGTCCCAGCTTGGAGTTCCGCACGCTGCCGGTAAGCGTCCAGTCTGACCGCTATCCGTTCCAGCGCCATGGCAGCAGGTCGTCGACCTTGGTGATCTTGTAGTCCGGGATGCGTGCGAGGGTGTCGACGAGCCAGGCGTGGGGATCGACGGCGTTGAGTTTGGCCGTTTCAATCAGGGTGTAGGCGATAGCGGCGGCTTTGCCGCCCGCCTCCGAGCCTACGAAGAGGTAGTTCTTGCGGCCGAGGGCGATGGGGCGCATGCCGCGTTCGGCGGCGTTGTTATCCAGCTCAAGAATGCCATGGTCGAGGTAGGGGCGCAGGCGGTCCATGCGGGTCAGGGCATAGCGTATGGCGGCCGCGAGCGGGGATTTGCCCGAGATCGTGGTGAGTTGCATGGCCAGCCAGACCTCCAGATCGTCGAAGACCGGGGCGGCATGGGCACGGCGAAGTTCGACTCGGATATCCGGTGGCGACCCTCTGGCCTCTTTTTCGACGGCATAGAGCTGGGCGATCCGGCCGATGGCATCCTCGGCAATCGGCGAGCCCTGGGACCGGTGGATGTCGACGAACTTGCGCCTGACGTGTGCCATGCAGGCGACCTCGCGGATCGCGCCCGAGCGGTAGAGATCCTCGAAGCCCGCATAGCCATCGGCATGCATCCAGCCGCGGTAGCGGGCGAGATGGTCCTTGGGGTGCTGGCCTTTGCGGTCGCCGGAGAACCTATACCAAGCGGCGGGCGGGGCAGCGCCGCCCCAGGGGCGTTCGTCGCGGGCATAGGTCCATAGCCGTGCGGTCTGGGTCTTGCCGGTGCCGGGAGCGAGCATGCTGATGGGCGTGTCGTCGGCGAAGATCGCCTCGGCCGACAGGACATGGCGACCAATGGCGTCAGCAAGGGGTTCCAGCAGGGTTGTGGTCTTGCCGACCCAGTCAGCCAGCGTGGAACGATCAAGATCAAGGCCTTCGCGGTCGAAGATCTGGCTTTGCCGGTAAAGTGGAAGATGATCGGCATACTTGCTGACCAGCACATGGGCCAGCAGACCCGGTCCCGGACGTCCACGTTCGATGGGCCGCGACGGCAGCGGCGACTGAACAAACTTCTCGCAGCAGGAGCATGTCAATCGGGGCCGGACGATGCGGTTCACGATGAAGCGGCCGGGGACATACTCCAACTCCTCGGTGACATCCTCCCCGATCCGGCGCAGGCGACCACCACAGTCGGCACAGGCAACGGCGCCTGGGGTCAGTTCAACCTCCATGCGCGGGATGTGGTCCGGGATCGGACGGCGCTTGGGTTTGTCCTTCTCCTCGATGTCGGGCAGCTTCATCCGCGCGGTCATTGCGGCGGCAGCAATCTCGCTGGTCTCAAGTGCCAGTTGCAGTTGCTCGGCCGTCTCGGATGACGCGCCAAACCGGTGCGCCCGGTGCCCGGCTAACTGGTGACGCAGCTTCTCGATCAGGATCGCCTGCGCCTTGACCTCGGCCAAGAGGCGCGCGGTGAAGCTGCGCAGCTCCTCGGGGTCTTCCGGCAAGGTCAAGGCTTGATCCAGCATGCGGGAAGTTTATCCCACTGTATTCCTTGTGGGAATCCTTCTCTTGCGGGACGGCAGACTATCCCGCGGCCAAAGGTCGCCAGGTCCTCTGCGGCGCCCGCCAATCGATCCCTTCGAGCAGCATCGACAGTTGCGCCGGGGACAGCGCAACCTTGCCCTCCTTGGCCGAGGGCCAGACGAAGCGCCCCTTCTCCAGCCGCTTCATGAACATGCACGCGCCTTGGCCGTCCCACCAGATCACCTTCACCAGGTCACCCCGACGGCCCCTGAACACGAAGAGATGCCCGCCAAACGGGTCCTGCTTCAGAACCGCCTCGGCCTGAGCCGCCAAGGCCGCAAAGCCCTTGCGCATGTCCGTCACCCCGGCCGCCAGCCAGACCCTCGTAGTGGCCGGAACCGGGATCACGCCGTGAGATCACGGATGAGCCGCGCCAATGCCGCGGGATCATAGCTGCCGCTGATCCGCATCCGGTGACCGCCTGCCAGGTCGATCTCGATGCGGCTATCGGCGACAGGTGCCGCCACTGGCGCCTTCGCCTCCGCGACGATCTCCACCGGCAGAAAGCGCGCCTCCTCTGGCGGGGGCAGAGCCGAGGAAGGGTCCGGCGCAAAACGGCGATCGCGCAGCCACTTGAAGATCAGGTTCGCATTCACCGTGTAGCGAAGCGCTACCTGAGCCACAGAAACGCCGGGCGCAGTCGTCTGCAGGCAGATCGACCGCTTCTCCTCATCCGTCCAAAGCCGCCTCGTCCGACGCGCCATCAAGCACCATAGTGTCCACTATCCTTCGTGGACACTAGCCGGCACCAGCATCACGCGGCAGTGCGCTCAGCCCGGACGGTTACCTACGTCATTCAGCTTCGGGCCAGCCTGGTTAGCCCGAAACGCGCTTTCTTGCG
>JGI24120J20309_1000903_pt1 | contig 11753 bp, 6 predicted proteins | sample SubbioAug_CSW13A_FD_20309 | JGI IMG/M metagenome (IMG submission 20309) | reverse complement strand
CCGCTCGGCGCGCGCGCGCTCTATCTCGGCTCGAGCCAATATCGCATTCACGGCTCCAACGAGCCGGACACGATCGGCGCCGCCGTGTCATCGGGCTGCATCCGCATGACCAACAAGGACGTCGTCGATCTCTACAGTCGCGTTAAGGTCGGGACGAAAGTCGTCGTGCTCGATTAAGGGCGCCCGGCGTCCATCTTGTCTCCGGGCTCGACGGCTTCGCAGACCAAGCGCTGGCGCCAGACGCCGTAGCGCCAGGGCGTCAGCGGGCTGGCGTCGGCGCGAAGGGTTGCGGGCACGGGATCGAAACCCGCGCCGCCGCCCGGACGGCAGCGGCAGATGCGCGCGAACCCCATCCAGCCGCCGGCCCAAAAGCCATGTTTCGCGATGGCTTCATCGGCGTATTCGGAGCATGTCGGCGCATAGCGGCAGAAGCGTCCCGCGAAGGCCGAGAAGGTGACGCGGTAGACGAATATCAGCGCGCGCGCACCGCGGGCGGGCAGGGACAGCAAAGAGGAGGACAGTGGGGACGACACGGACAGCAATCTATGTCGTCGACGACACGATCGGAAGGGATGGCGTGTTCGCAGGACGGGACTCGCAATGTGCGCCCCCGTCCGTCCAACAAAAAAGGCCGCCCGGCGAGGGCGGCCTTTTCGAATTTAGCGTGTAGGCGATCTCATTCCGCCGGCGGCAGCGCCGGCGCAGGCTCGGCCGCTTCGGCGCGCTGCTCGATGATGAGTTCGTCGCGCCCGCCCGCGACGGCGCGGAACTTGGACATCGCAGCGCCGGTGCCGGCCGGAATGAGCCGGCCAACGATGACGTTCTCCTTGAGGCCGACCAGCGGGTCGATCTTGCCGTTGACGGCGGCCTCGGTGAGAACGCGCGTCGTCTCCTGGAAGGAGGCGGCCGAGAAGAAGGAGCGCGTCTGCAGCGACGCCTTGGTGATGCCGAGAAGCACCGGCGTGCCTGTCGCAGGCTTGCCGCCATTCTCGAGCGCCTTGGCGTTCGCCTCTTCGAGCTCCAGCTTGTCGACCTGCTCGCCTTCGAGGAAGCCGGTGTCGCCCGGATCGACGATGTCGATCTTCTGCAACATCTGACGCACGATCACTTCGATGTGCTTGTCGTTGATGTTGACGCCCTGCAGCCGGTAGACCTCCTGGATCTCGTTGACGAGGTAAGCTGCAAGCTCCTCCACGCCCTTGATCGCCAGAATGTCATGCGGCGCCGGATTGCCGTCGACGATGTAATCGCCCTTCTCGACGACGTCGCCATCCTGAAGATGGATGTGCTTGCCCTTCGGGATCAGATATTCGACCGGATCCGCGCCTTCCTCGGTCGGCGTGATGGTGATGCGCTGCTTGTTCTTGTAGTCCTTGCCGAACGCGACCGTGCCGGAGATTTCCGCGATGATCGCGTGATCTTTCGGACGGCGCGCCTCGAACAGCTCCGCGACGCGCGGCAGACCGCCGGTGATGTCGCGGGTCTTGGCGCTCTCCACCGAAATACGCGCGACAATGTCGCCGGCCTTCACCGTGCCGCCGGGTTCGACGGCGATGATCGAGTCGACGGGCAGCAAGTAGCGAGCGTCGCCGCCGCGGGCCAGCTTGACGATCTTGCCATCGGCGCCCTTGATCAGGATCGAGGGCTTCAGGCTCGCCGAACGCAGGTTGAGGCGGTAGTCCATGACCATGCGCTTGGTGATGCCGGTCGATTCGTCGACCGTCTCCGACATCGATTGCCCTTCGACGAGTTCCTCGAAGCCGATGACGCCGTCGACTTCGCTGATGATCGGACGCGTGTAGGGGTCCCACTCGGCCAGTCGCTGGCCGCGCTTCACCTTGTCGCCCTCGTCGACCTTCATCTTGGCGCCATACAGGAGGCGGTTCACCGCCCGCTCTTCGCCATTCGGGCCGAGGATCACGATGGCGACGTTACGCGCCATGACGATGAGATCGCCGTCCGAGTTGCGGGCGAGATGGCGATTGCGCACATGCACCTTGCCCTCGAAGTTCGACTCGATGAACGACTGGTCAGCCAGCTGCGCCGCGCCGCCGATATGGAAGGTGCGCATGGTGAGCTGCGTGCCCGGTTCGCCGATCGACTGCGCCGCGATGACGCCGACGGCTTCGCCCATATTGACGGGCGTGCCGCGCGCGAGATCGCGTCCATAGCACTTGCCGCAGACGCCGTTCTTGGCCTCGCAGGTCAGGACCGAGCGGATCTTCACCTCCTGAATGCCGGCGGCGTTGATCGCGTCGATGTGCTGCTCCTGGATCATCTCGCCGGCCGGCACGATCACGGTCTTGCCGTCCTGCGACATCAGAGGCTCCGCCGCGGTGCGGCCGAGGATGCGCGACGTCAACGAGGCGACGACCTGTCCCGCGTCGATGATCGCGCGCATGCGGATGCCGTTCTGCGAGCCGCAGTCGGTCGACGAGATGATGGAATCCTGCGCGACGTCAACGAGGCGGCGCGTGAGATAGCCCGAGTTCGCGGTCTTCAACGCCGTGTCGGCGAGACCCTTGCGGGCGCCGTGCGTGGAGTTGAAGTATTCAAGGACGGTGAGGCCTTCCTTGAAGTTCGAGATGATCGGGCTCTCGATGATCTCGCCCGAGGGCTTGGCCATCAGTCCGCGCATCGCCGCGAGCTGCTTCATCTGCTGCGGCGAGCCGCGCGCGCCGGAATGCGACATCATATAGATCGAGTTGATCGGCATGTCGCGGCCATGCTCGTCCTTGCCCACCGACGAGATGCGCTGCATCATCTCCTCGGCGAGCTTGTCGGTGCACTTCATCCAGGCGTCGACGACCTTGTTGTATTTTTCGCCCTGGGTAATCAGGCCGTCGTTATATTGCTGCTCATACTCTTTGGCCGCCGCCCGCGTCTCGGAGACGATCTCCTCCTTGTTTTCCGGCACGACCATGTCGTCCTTGCCGAAGGAGATTCCCGCCTTGAAGGCTTCGCGGAAGCCAAGCGACATGATGCGATCGCAGAAGATGACCGTCTCCTTCTGACCGCAGTTGCGGTAGACGGTGTCAATCATGTTCGAGATTTCCTTCTTGGTCATCAGTTTGTTGACGACGTCAAAGGGAATCTTGTCGTGTCTCGGCATGAGCTGGCCGAGCATCATGCGGCCGGGCGTCGTGTCGAAAATCTTCGATACGCGCTTGCCCTTCTCATCATAGGTCCAGGCGCGGCCCTTGATCTTCGTATGAAGCGTGACAGCCTTGGCGGCGATCGCGTGCTCGATCTCGCCCTGGCTTGAGAAAGCCATGCCCTGTCCGGGTTCGCCGTCGCGCTCGAGCGTGAGATAATAGAGGCCGAGAACGATATCCTGCGACGGCACGATGATCGGCTGACCATTGGCCGGGTGCAAGATGTTGTTCGTCGACATCATCAGCACGCGCGCTTCGAGCTGCGCTTCAAGCGACAGCGGCACGTGAACGGCCATCTGGTCGCCGTCGAAGTCGGCGTTGAAGGCGGCGCAGACGAGCGGATGCAGCTGGATCGCCTTGCCCTCGATCAGCACGGGCTCGAACGCCTGAATGCCGAGACGATGCAGAGTGGGCGCGCGATTCAGCAGCACCGGATGCTCGCGAATAACCTCGTCGAGGATGTCCCAGACTTCCGGCTTTTCCTTTTCGACGAGCTTCTTCGCCTGCTTGACGGTCGCCGAATAGCCCTTGGCGTCGAGACGCGAATAGATGAATGGCTTGAACAGCTCGAGCGCCATCTTCTTGGGCAGGCCGCACTGATGCAGCTTCAGCTCCGGACCGACGACGATCACCGAGCGGCCGGAATAATCGACGCGCTTGCCGAGCAGGTTCTGACGGAAGCGGCCCTGCTTGCCCTTTAGCATGTCGGCGAGCGACTTCAGCGGACGCTTGTTGGCGCCCGTGATCACGCGTCCGCGGCGGCCGTTGTCGAACAGCGCGTCGACGGCCTCCTGCAACATGCGCTTCTCGTTGCGGATGATGATGTCCGGCGCGCGCAATTCGATCAGCCGCTTCAGACGATTGTTGCGGTTGATGACGCGGCGGTAGAGATCGTTCAGATCCGAGGTCGCGAAGCGGCCGCCGTCCAGCGGCACGAGCGGACGCAGATCCGGCGGAATGACCGGAACTTCCTTGAGGATCATCCATTCGGGGCGATTGCCCGACTGGAGGAAAGCCTCGATGATCTTGAGGCGCTTGGCCAGCTTCTTGGGCTTGAGCTCGGTCTTCGCTTCGGAGATCTCGATGCGCAGCGACGCGGCGATCGCTTCCAGGTCCATCGACTCAAGAAGTTTGCGGATCGCTTCCGCGCCGATCATGGCCGTGAACGTGTCTTGGCCATATTCGTCTTGCGCGCGCACATATTCGTCTTCCGACAGCAACTGACGCTCTTTGAGCGGCGTCAGGCCCGCGTCGAGGACGATATAGGACTCGAAATAGAGGATTCGCTCAAGATCCTTGAGCGTCATGTCGAGCAACAGGCCGATGCGCGAGGGCAGCGACTTCAGAAACCAGATGTGGGCGACGGGCGCGGCGAGCGAGATGTGGCCCATGCGGTCGCGCCGCACGCGCGCGAGGGTGACCTCGACGCCGCACTTTTCGCAAATGACGCCCTTGTATTTCATCCGCTTATATTTGCCGCACAGGCACTCATAGTCCTTGATCGGACCGAAGATGCGCGCGCAGAATAGTCCGTCGCGCTCAGGCTTGAACGTGCGGTAGTTGATCGTCTCGGGCTTTTTGATCTCGCCGTAAGACCAGGAAAGAATCTTCTCCGGGCTTGCGATCGAAATCTGAATCTGGTCGAAGGCCTGCGTCGCCACGACCGGATTGAAGAGATTCATGACCTCTTGCTGATTCATGGTCTTCTCCTAGGGCGCTGCGAATGCGGCTTCGAGCCCTTTCCGCGCGCCGTGAAATCCTTATTCAGAACGTCACCGCGAGACGCGAAACGGCGAAGCAATCCAGGATTGCTTCGCTTCGTTCGCAATGACGTTCTGCAGCTTCATCGGCAGGGATTACTCCGCCGCCTCGGCCGCTGTGGGCGGCGCTTCCTCTTCCGGCTCCGCGTTGGTCAGTTCGACGTTCAGCGCCAGCGAGCGCATCTCCTTGATGAGCACGTTGAAGCTCTCCGGAATGCCCGATTCGAAGGTGTCGTCGCCGCGCACGATCGACTCATAGACCTTGGTGCGGCCGGCGACGTCGTCCGACTTCACGGTCAGCATCTCCTGCAGCGTGTACGCGGCGCCGTAGGCTTCGAGCGCCCAGACCTCCATTTCGCCGAAGCGCTGACCGCCGAACTGCGCCTTGCCGCCCAGCGGCTGCTGGGTGACGAGCGAGTAGGGGCCGATGGAGCGCGCGTGGATCTTATCGTCGACGAGATGATGCAGCTTCAGCATATAGATGTAGCCGACGGTCACCTTACGGTCGAAGGTCTCGCCGGTGCGTCCGTCGAAGAGCCGCACCTGACCTGACGAGGCCAGTCCCGCCTTCTCCAGCATTTCGACGATGTCCTTCTCGCGCGCGCCGTCGAACACTGGCGTCGCGATCGGAACCCCGCGCTTCAGATCCTTGCCGACTTCCACGAGGCTCGCCTCGCTGAGCGAGGCGAGTTCCGGATCGTCGCCGTAGATTTCCGTCAACGCTTTGCGCAAAGGCTTGATGTCTTTGCTGCGATAATACGCGTCGACGGCCTGGCCGACCTGCTTGCCGAGACCGGCGCAGGCCCAGCCGAGATGCGTCTCGAGAATCTGTCCGACGTTCATCCGGCTCGGCACGCCGAGCGGATTGAGCACGATGTCGACAGGCGTGCCGTCCTCGAGGAACGGCATGTCTTCCTGCGGCACGATGCGCGAAACGACGCCCTTGTTGCCATGGCGGCCAGCCATCTTGTCGCCGGGCTGAATCTTGCGCTTCACCGCGACGAAGACTTTGACCATCTTCATCACGCCGGGCGGCAGTTCGTCGCCGCGCTGCAGTTTTTCGACCTTGTCGAGGAAGCGGTTCTCAAGCCCCTTCTTCGACTCGTCATATTGCTTGCGCACGGCTTCGATCGACGCCATCAGCGCGTCATCCTCAACGACGAAGGTCCACCACTGCGAGCGGGGATATTCATCGAGGATCGCCTGAGTCAGCTTCTCGCCCTTCTTGAAGGACTTCGGGCCGGCGATGCCGACCTTGCCGATCAGCGTTTCACACAGACGCGTATAGACGTTGCGGTCCAGGATCGCGAGCTCATCGTCGCGGTCCTTGGCGAGACGCTCGATCTCCTCGCGTTCGATCGCCTGGGCGCGCTCGTCCTTCTCGACGCCGTGGCGATTGAACACGCGCACTTCGACGATCGTTCCCTGAACGCCCGGCGGCACGCGCAGCGACGTGTCGCGCACGTCGGAGGCCTTTTCGCCGAAGATGGCGCGCAGGAGTTTCTCTTCCGGCGTCATCGGGCTTTCGCCCTTGGGCGTGATCTTGCCGACGAGAATGTCGCCCGCCTGCACTTCGGCGCCGATATAAACGATCCCCGCCTCGTCGAGATTCTTCAACGTCTCTTCCGAAACGTTGGGAATATCGCGGGTGATCTCTTCCGGACCGAGCTTCGTGTCGCGCGCCATCACCTCGAATTCATCGATGTGAATCGAGGTGAACACGTCGTCCTTGACGATGCGTTCGTTCAGGAGGATCGAATCCTCGAAGTTGTAGCCGTTCCAAGGCATGAAGGCGACGAGCACATTGCGCCCGAGCGCCAGATCGCCAAGGTCGGTCGACGGACCGTCGGCGATGATGTCGCCCTTCACCACAAGATCGCCGACGCGAACGAGCGGCTTCTGGTTGATGCAGGTCGACTGGTTCGAGCGCTGGAACTTCATCAGCCGATAAATGTCGACGCCGGGCTTGCCCGGATCAAGTTCTTCGGTCGCGCGGATGACGATACGGGTCGCGTCGATCTGATCGACCACGCCGGTCCGGCGCGCCGAGATGGCGGCGCCAGAGTCGCGCGCCACGATCGGCTCCATGCCGGTGCCGACGAGCGGCGCGTCGGCCTTGACGAGCGGCACGGCCTGGCGCTGCATGTTCGAGCCCATCAGCGCGCGGTTGGCGTCATCGTTCTCAAGGAACGGAATGAGCGCCGCGGCCACCGACACGAGCTGCTTGGGCGACACGTCCATCGCGTCGACCTTCTCGCGCGGCACGAGCATGACGTCGCCGGCGTGGCGGCAGAGCACAAGGTCTTCCGTCAGATTGCCGTCCTTGTCGACCTGCGCGTTCGCCTGAGCGACGTGATATTTCGCCTCCTCCATCGCCGACAGATAGGCGACTTCGCCGGTCACCTTGCTGTCGCGCACGCGGCGATAAGGCGCTTCGATGAAGCCGTATTTGTTGACGCGGGCGAAGGTCGCGAGCGAATTGATCAGGCCGATGTTCGGACCTTCCGGCGTCTCGATCGGACAGATGCGGCCGTAATGCGTCGGGTGCACGTCGCGCACCTCGAAGCCCGCTCTTTCACGAGTCAGTCCGCCCGGGCCAAGCGCCGAGAGACGACGCTTATGCGTGATCTCCGACAGAGGATTGGTCTGGTCCATGAACTGCGACAGCTGCGACGAACCGAAGAATTCGCGCACGGCGGCCGCCGCCGGCTTGGCGTTGATCAGATCCTGCGGCATGACCGTGTCGATATCGACCGACGACATGCGTTCCTTGATGGCGCGCTCCATGCGCAGCAGGCCGAGGCGATACTGATTCTCCATCAGCTCGCCGACCGAACGCACGCGGCGATTGCCGAGATGGTCAATGTCGTCGATTTCGCCGCGACCATCGCGCAGATCGACGAGCGCCTTGACGACCGCGAGGATATCCTCGCGACGCAGCGTCCGCGTCGTATCCGGCGCGTCGAGATCGAGGCGCATGTTCATCTTCACGCGGCCGACGGCCGAGAGATCGTAGCGCTCCGGATCGAAGAACAGCGAGTGGAACATGTTTTCCGCCGTGTCCATCGTCGGCGGCTCGCCGGGACGCATGACGCGGTAGATGTCGAACAGCGCCTCTTCGCGAATCGAGTTCTTGTCGACGGCGAGCGTATTGCGGATGTACGGACCGATATTGATGTGGTCGATGTCGAGCACCGGCAGCTCGTCGAAGCCTTTTTCGATCAGCAGCGGCAGCGTCTTTACAGTGATCTCCTCGCCCGCTTCCGCGAAGATCTCGCCGGTGGCGGGGTCGAAGAGGTCCTGCGCGAGATATTGGCCGTAGAGCTCTTCGGGCGCGACGCGAATCGCCTTCACGCCCTTCTCGGCGAGTTGGCGCGCGGCGCGCACGGCGAGCTTCTTGCCGGCCTCGAGAATCACCTGGCCGGTGTCGGCGTCGACCATATCGGCGACAGCCTTCACGCCCTTGATGCGCTCGGCGTCGAACGGCATGCGCCAGTTCTCGCCGTCCTGCGTGTAAAGGATGGTCTTGTAGAAGGTCGACAGAATCTCTTCGCCGTCGAGGCCGAGCGCGAACAGGAGCGACGTCACCGGAATCTTGCGGCGGCGGTCGATACGCGCATAGACGATGTCCTTGGCGTCGAACTCGATGTCGAGCCAGGATCCGCGATACGGAATGATGCGGGCGGCGAACAGCAGCTTGCCCGAAGAATGGCTTTTGCCCTTGTCGTGGTCGAAGAACACGCCCGGCGAGCGATGCATCTGCGAGACGATGACGCGCTCGGTGCCGTTGACGACGAAGGTGCCGTTCGACGTCATGAAGGGCATGTCGCCCATGTAGACGTCCTGCTCCTTGATGTCCTTGACCGACTTCGCCTGCGTATCGGGATCGACGTCGAACACGATGAGGCGCAGCGTCACTTTGAGCGGCGCAGCGTAGGTCATGCCGCGCTGGCGGCACTCGTCGACGTCATATTTCGGCTGTTCGAACTCGTAGCGCACGAATTCGAGCAGGGAGACCTGTGAGAAGTCGGAGATCGGAAAGACGGACTTGAAGACGGACTGCAGCCCCTCGTCAGGACGGCCGCCTTTCGGCTCGTCGACAAGGAGGAACTGATCGTAGGAGGCCTTTTGGACCTCGATCAGATTCGGCATCTCCGCCGCTTCGCGGATATGTCCGAAGAATTTGCGGATGCGCTTGCGACCGGTGAACTTTCTCGCCGACGTCTGAGCCATGTCGCTTTTCGAGCCTCTTTCTTCGTTGGCCGACCATCCCGCTGCGAGAGGTCCTTGCCCGTCAGGCGCTCGTCTTGCGGCGGGTTCCCGCGTCCGTGAGCGCCTTTTGTTTATTGGTCGCAGCCCCGGTGCGCCGGGGCTGCGACGATCGCAACGCCGCCAAAGGCGGCGGACGCGTTACTTGAGTTCGACCTTGGCGCCGACCTTTTCGAGGGCGGCCTTGATCTTCTCGGCCTCGTCCTTGGTCGCGCCTTCCTTGACGGGCTTGGGCGCGCCTTCGACCAGGTCCTTGGCTTCCTTCAGGCCGAGGCCGGTGATCGCGCGGACCTCCTTGATGACCTCGATCTTCTTCTCGCCGGCCGCGGCCAGGATCACGTTGAACTCGGTCTTCTCTTCCACGGCCGGCGCAGCGGCGGCGGCGCCAGGAGCGGCGGCGACGGCGACGGCGGCGGCGGCGGAAACGCCCCACTTCTCTTCGAGGAGCTTCGCGAGTTCAGCCGCCTCGAGGACGGTCAGCGCCGAGAGGTCTTCGACGATCTTTTCAAGATTTGCCATTTGTTGCGTCCTTTGAATTTGGTTTGTCTGGTTCTCGGCCTCTTAGGCCGCGTCTCGATTGGCGTAGGCTCCGAAAACGCGCGCGAGCTTGGCGGCTGGCGCGGTCGAGAGCTGAGCGATCTTGGTCGCGGGCGCCTGGATAAGGCCCACGAGCTTGGCGCGCAGTTCGTCGAGGGACGGCATCGTCGCAAGCGACTTGACGCTGTCCGGATTCAGAGCAGTCTTGCCCATGGCGCCGCCCAGGATGACAAACTTGTTGTTGTCCTTGGCGAAGGCCACGGCGACTTTCGGCGCCGCCACCGGATCGTCCGAATAGGCGATCAGGGTCGGCCCCTTGAGCAGGGGCGCGATGGAGGCGACGTCGGCGCCATCGAGAGCGATCTTGGCGAGGCGGTTCTTCGCGACCTGGACCGTCGCGCCAGCGTTGCGGGCCTGCTTGCGCAGGTTTTGCAGCTGGGCCACGGTCAGGCCGGAGTAGTGAGCGACGACGACGACGCCGGTCTTCGAAAAGACTTCGCGTAACGCCGCGACCGCTTCCTTTTTCTCCGCTCTGTCCACGGTTGCTCTCTCTACTGGCGGGAAATCCCGCCGGTTGCGACATGCCGCTCGCTTGAGGCGAGCGGCGCCGTAGATCCTGTCCCCGTCACGGCGCAACGCCGCGGCGGTTGAAGGGGCGCGAACCAAATTCGAAGGACGCACGCGGGAAGCCCGTTTGCGGCCTCTAAAATTCCGGTTTCCCCGTCTGTGCAGGCCGCCTTCGAGAAGACGGATCGCTCCGCTTTCCTTGGGCCGATTGAGCCGCTACAGGGTTGAAGCCCCTTGCGTGCGCCGGCAGTCTCGGACAGGACATGGCCGGACGGGACACGAGGGAGAACCCCCGGGTCCGCCGGCCTATCCACCGCCTTTTCCTAAGCCCTGGAAGGACTTGAGTCGAGGCGGAAGCTCAAAACTGAAAAGGGGGCCGCAGGTCGATTGGCCAGCCCCGGATCGTCTATTTAAGGGGAGTGGAGCAGTTTGCCAAGGGGAAAAACGACGTTTCTCACCCAGTTCAGCCGCGTTACCGCCGTCCCGGCGTGAACTCCATCCGAACGCGGCCGCCCCGGCTGGCGGAAAGCCGCGCGGCGCCAGTGCGAGACGGCGAGCGAGAGGCGCTGCGGCCCGAGGCCTTTCCGCTGTGTCCGCCCTCGCTGGCGACGCCGGGGTAGGTCGCTCCATGTTGGCCGCGCATCGGCCCGAAGGAGGCGAGGCAGCGGTTATAGGAGTCCGCCTCCTTGATCGCTTCGCAATCGTCGATGCTTCGCGGCGCGGCGAGCGCCGGCGCAGCGAGGACAGCAAGGAATGCCGCAACCGCCAGGGTCAAGCCGCGAGGAGCTTCGCGAAAAAGCCGTCCAGCGGCCGCTTCACGGCTCTCGACGGCTTCATGTCGCTGGAGACGACGGTCCCTCATCCCCTCAGCGCCGCGCCGCATTTTTTTTGCGCTTCCGCCACGATCTTCTGGGCCACCGCTTCGATCTCCGCGTCGGTCAGGGTTTTTTCGCGCGGCTGCAGGGTGACGGCGAGACCGATCGATTTTTTGCCCTCGGGGACGCCCTTGCCTTCATAGACGTCGAAGACGGCGACATCGGCGATCAGTGTCCGGTCGGCGCCCTGCGCCGCCTTTGCTAGATCGCCGGCCGCCGCCGTGCGATCGACGATGAAGGCGAAATCGCGCGAAACCGGCTGAAGATCCGAAATATCGAGCTTCGGCTTGATCTTCGTCGGCTTCACCTTGGGCGCGGGGAGCGCGTCGAGAATGATCTCGAAAGCCGCCACCGGCCCCTCGACGTCCATGATTTTCAACGCGCGCGGATGCAGTTCGCCGAAATGGCCGACGATCGTCTTCGGCCCAAATTGCAGCGTCGCCGAGCGGCCGGGATGAAACCACGGCGGACCGCCGGAAACGATCTGCAAGCCGCCGACAGCGACGCCGAGCGCATTCAGCAGCGCCATGGCGTCGGCCTTGGCGTCGTAAGCGCCGGCCTCCCGCGCGGGCGCTGACCAGTGACGCCCG
>JGI24120J20309_1000902_pt1 | contig 11764 bp, 10 predicted proteins | sample SubbioAug_CSW13A_FD_20309 | JGI IMG/M metagenome (IMG submission 20309) | reverse complement strand
AAACGGCAGAAATTGCGATTCGTGCTGCGATTACAGGTCACTTTGTGTTATCCACCATCCATACCAATGACGCCTTATCCACTGTTGTTCGTTTAACAGACATGGGGATTGAACCTTTCTTGGTCGCTTCTTCTGTGAAATGTGTTATCTCACAACGTTTGGTTAAAAAGATTTGTACTCATTGTAAAATGGAAGTTGAAGTTGAAAGTGCTGACAATTTATTGTTAGGGACACACTTAACTCATGCTCATATTGGTAAAGGATGTAAGTTTTGCAACAACACTGGATATTCTGGACGAACAGCGGTATTTGAAACCATTCTTATTGACTCTGCTCTTGAACAACTCATCTCTCATAACGCAAGCATGGATGAGTTGAAGAAATATGCGAAAGAAAAGAACATGAGAATGCTTGCGGATGAAGTGATAGATTTAATTAAAGAAGGCATAACCAGTGTTGAGGAAGGTGTCAATATCCTTTACTCCACGGATTGAGGCACGTTATGTTAGATGATATCTTACAATATGCTTTCAATCATGATTGCTCAGACATTCATTTAGTGGCGAAGATGCCACCTATTGTTCGCAAACTTGGAAAATTAGTGAGATTGGAGTATCCTGAGTTAACCGCTCATGAAGTGACAAGTTGGATCAATGGGATGTTGAATCATGATCAACAACGCCTTTATAATGAAGGTCATGACATAGATACAGCATACACGGATCAACTTAAAAATCGTTATCGTTTGAATATCTTTAGAGCTCAAGGTCAACCAGCCATTGCGATGCGACTCTTAAGAAATAAGATACCAACCATTGATCAATTAGGATTACCTCAGATTCTCAAGTCATTAGCCGATGAACCTCGTGGAATGGTTCTGGTCACAGGTCCAACAGGAAGTGGTAAATCCACCACCTTAGCCGCGATGATTGATTACATCAATGAGCGTCATGCTAAGCATATTCTTACATTAGAAGATCCAATTGAATACATTCATCAACCAAAGAAAGCACTGATTAATCAACGTGAAGTGCATCGTGATGTTCATGGCTTTGATGCAGCACTACGTTCAGCTTTGCGTGAAGATCCAGATGTGATTTTAGTGGGTGAGATGAGAGACTTTGAAACAATCTCTTTAGCACTGACAGCTGCGGAAACGGGACACTTGGTGTTCTCTACATTGCATACCACAGGAGCTGCAAGTACCATTGATCGTATCATTGATGTCTTTCCACCTCATCAACAAGCACAAATCAGAACTCAACTTGCTTCAGTTTTAAAAGGGGTGGTATCACAAGCTTTAATTCCACGCATTGATGAGCCAAAACGAGTTGCGGTGCACGAGATCATGATCATGACTGATGCGATTGGAAACCTCATTCGTGAAAACAAGATTGTGCAAATTAACTCGAGTATTCAGACAGGAGCAAGACTAGGTATGCAGTCACTTGAGACATGTTTAGCTTCTTATATCAAAGAAGGTGCCATTAACTTAGAAACAGCGTTAGAATTCAGTAGCAACAAAGAATTCCTTAAACGTTTAATCTAGGTTAGAAATCACATATTTGATACTATATTCACATACTTATATCAAACTATATTGACAATTAAAGATTAAAGATGTTTAATTAAAATAACAAAAGGAGACATACATCATGTTCAAAAAGATTAAGAATCGTAAAGGGTTTACCCTCATTGAATTAATCGTCGTCATCGCTATCTTAGCGGTATTAGCAGCTATTATTATTCCTACGGTTTCTTCAAGTTTAACTAGAGCAAACGAAGCTAGAGATTTAGCTAATTCACGTTCTATCTATGCACAAGTTTCTATTGCTGTTGTGTCTGCGTCAACGCCTCCTGCTGCTGCTAACTATGCAGCAGATGGAGAACCTACAGGCACTGAATGCAGATACACAGTTGGTGCGCTAGGAAATGTATCGGCTTTTGAATGTAATACACCGACAGGATATTACGTGTTAACCAGTGGGCAAGTAATTAGACCTACTACTCAACCAGGAGATTTCTCTATTGCATTACCAGTAGCTCCTTAACACTTGATTTCTAGTTAACCAATGCCTTACCGCATTGGTTTTTTTTATGTTCATTTTATGTAAATAAATTGATATAAAGTTGATATTTCTTGTATTTGTTTGAAGATAGAAGTATCATAATTTTACGGAGAAAACATTATGCGACTACTATCAGAGAAACATGATATTGAGTACTGGCAATATAGTAAACAAGCAAACAATGTGTACTTAAGTACACTTGCTTCTTATGTATTTATTCTTCCTTTATTTTACTTTGTAGGAAATACAATGATATTTAATATCAATTTCTTTACTATGTTTATTACATTGTATGTTTTGTACCTTAATCGTAAACAACGTTATGGTTATGCTTCTTTCTTGTTTATTTCAATGGTTACCATTGTTACGAGTATGGAATCCATTGCTTTTGGTATGGAAGCTGGATTTGGCTTATTTCATCTCAACATGTCCATCTTAATCGTCTATACCAATTGGAAGAATCGATATAAACTTTTAGGCGTGATTCTTCAAGGGTTAATTTTTATTGCCTCTTTCTTTTATCTTCATGTCTATCCACCATTAACCATCATTGAACCACTATACAAGGAAATCTTTTTTGTGATGAATGTAATCTTGAATGTTACCGCAGTGGCACATTCAGCTTACTACTATGAAAACATCGCAAAACGTAATCGAGAAAAACTTGAAGACATTGCTCGTCAAGATCATCTCACAGGACTTCCTAATCGTTTAAGTTTAAACCAATACCTCACTAAATCCATCGATAAAGATTATAAGGGTTTAGGTGTCATGATGATTGACATTGATCACTTCAAACAGATCAATGACACGCATGGTCATTTAGTAGGGGATGAAGTTTTGATTAAGATTTCAGAACTGTTAAAGAAGAGCATACGTGGTGAAGACTTAGTTGTACGCTATGGTGGGGAAGAGTTCTTAGTGATTATGGAAATGGAGCGAGCTCGCTTCTTTAGAGAAAAAGCTCAAAAGGTATTGGAGTTCATTCAATCAACTCCAATCCAAGCAGGAAACTTAAATCTGAATGTCACTGTAAGCATAGGAGCATTCTATAATTGTTGTAGTCAAGAGTTAAGTTTAGAGGATTGCATTCGAAGTGCGGATAACTTGCTCTATGATGCGAAGCAAGCCGGACGAAATCAAGTGATTCATAATCAAGCTATCGAAGGATAGCTTTTTTACACCTCAATAACGTGTTAAAATAAGACATAATTAACTTAACACTACATGTAATTATGGAAACTATATGTTATAATTCATGTAATAAGAAAGGACATTTGATGCAATCCACTTTACCACGTTGGGAAGAACTCCCTAAACTTGAACTTTATGCTGATCAAGTTCTCTCACTCATTAATCCTTTGTGTGAACAATACCATGTTAAACCTTTAACAAAGGCCATGATTAACAATTATGTTAAACTAGGTCTTATTCCACCTCCTAAGAAAAAACGCTACCAAAGGCTTCATATTGCTTATTTGTTTGTGATTGCTTTTCTTAAGGAAGGATTTGATATTGCTTTAATACGAGAAGGCATTTTAAGTGAAACCAAACGTTTAGGACTAAAAGAAGCGTACAACGCATTTTTAGAAACACTTATTACGGCCCTTGATGCTCCAGAAGCTGCAAACTCTTCTGTGAATGACATTAGTCCAATTATGTTTCATGCAACCCAATGCATCGCCCATCAAAAACGTGCCCAACACTGGATTTCATCTCATTCAAAACAATGATCGAAAAAATCGCTATTTTAACCGACTCAGGCAGTGATGTTCCCGCATCCATGATGCAAACACACCCTATCTTCATTCTTCCACTTCAAGTCAACTACAAAGGACGCAGCTATCGTGATGGTGTCGATATTGACTCTAAGACCGTTTTAGAAAATCTTAAAAACGAAGTGCCAACTACCTCTCTTCCTTTTGGTGAAGATTTAGAACATTTGATCTCAACTATTAAAGCGCAAGGATTCACTCGCATTGTGGGGATTATTTTATCTTCTGGTTTATCTGGAACCTTCAATATGGTTCAACTTCATGCGAAGGAAGCTGACATTCAAATGGACATCTTTGATACCAAAAACATAGGGATTGGCAGTGGATTAACCGCCATACGAGCTGCTCAGTGGGTCAAAGAAGGACTTTTATTTGAAGAACTTAAAACTAAGATAGAAGAATCTATCGCCAACACCAAAGTCTTCTTTGTGTTATCCACCTTAGAATATTTAATTAAAGGGGGACGTATTGGCAAAGTCAGTGGTTTCTTAGGCACTGCTTTAGAACTTAAGCCACTCATCACGTGTGATGAGCATGGAATCTATACGACGGTGGCTAAAGTAAGAGGACGCACTAAATCCATTAAAGCGTTACAAAGCAAAATAGAATCCTTTTATTCCACTGAAAAATCGTATCTTATCGGGATTGCTCATGCGAATGCATTAAGTGAGGCAGAAGCACTGAAAGATCAGCTTTCACTTCTTTTTAAAGATCAAGCAACCTATTTCTTCTCAGAAATCTCTCCCGCATTAGGTGTTCACACTGGTCCTGGACTATTAGGAGTTGGGATCTCTATTCTATAAACAAAGGCACTGCGATGATTCGCGGTGCCTTTATCTTATACATCGAGTTTTAAATCGTTCACTTTAATTTTCTTTTTGATAACGAGGATCTTATAGAAACCATATGTAAGTAAAGCAGGTAAGATAAAGTGTAAGAGTCCTACACTCACTAAAACATCTTGTGTCCATCCCATGGTGGATAAAGTGGTGAACTGTCCTACTAAGCCACTGGTTCCCATACCAGATCCAGCCGCAATGTTAGTCATGTTGAAGACGATGGTTGATATTGGGCCTAAAATGATGGATGTAAGCACTGGAGGAAGTAGAATCCAAGGGTTCTTCACAATATTGGAAATATGAAGCATGCTTGTGCCTAATCCTACTGAGATGAAACTGGATGGTTTGTTGTCTTTTAGTCCCATCACCGCAAATCCAATCATGTGTGCAGCACACCCAACCGTAGCAGCTCCTGCGGCTAAACCACTTAGATTAAGCATAATGCCTAAAGCAGCTGATGAAATAGGGGCAGTGAGGACTAAACCCATAATCATGGAGACAATGATACCCATAAAGAAAGGTTGATAGGTGGTGGCTTCAATGATGATGGCCCCAAGAGAGGTCATGAGTTGTGCTATGAGTGGAGAAATGGATAAGGCGATGAGTGATCCAGTCAGCAATGTCATGAATGGAGTCACTAAGATGTCCAATTGTGTTTCTTTAGAAACCATCTTCCCAGCTTCAGTGGCAACTAGAGCAGCGATGAATGAACCTGCAGGGCCACCTAAACTAGCTCCCATCATACCAGTGACAGCACTGGAGAATAAGACAAGAGAAGGAGCTTGTAAGCGATGAGCGACCGCAACACCAATGCCTGCTCCCATTAATCCCATGGCAGTAGCTCCCATGGTAGTCAAATGAGAACTGATGATGTTCGCACCAAACCATAAGGTTGTTTGATCACCTAAGGTTTTAATGATTAAGCCAATAATAAGGGTAGAAAACAACCCTAATGCCATCGCGGATAGGGCATCAATGAAATAAACTTTGGGTGACAAAGTGATGTTTTTGCGTTGAAGAAATTTTTCCATATGGACCTCATTTCCTGCTCAAAAGCGTATCGCACTTCATGTCATGTGTCAAGTGAAGTGTTGTGCAGTTAGAGTAGGTGTTTAGATGCAAAAACTTATACCTAAGTTACAAGGGAAAAATTGACATTATGTGATAAAATGTTCATTGGGGAAACTTCATGCGTTAGAAATGAGAACACTATGACCATTACCGATTTACTTAAACAAAACCGTAAACAGTTTATCTTCTACATGGTAGGAGCCTTTTTAACCACTCTCAATGGTTTGTTTTCTACTTTTGCCTTATCCAATGCATTTGGCATCATTGAAGAAGCCGATTGGAATGGTATACGAACACGCATACTACTCGTGGTGATTTTCGCATTCACCCCCATTGTTGTGCAAATGCTATCACGTTTCTTAAGAATTGGGTTCATGAGAGACATTTTGATTCAAGTCAGAACCTTAGCCTATCAAAAGATCATGAGTCATACGTATGAAAGTTATCGTAAAACACCTAAGGAACACTATATGTCCATGTTGGTGTCAGACATTAACTTGTTTGAAAAGGATTTCTTCTTATCTTTACTGAATATCATCTTTAGTTTTGGTAGTTTCTTCTTAGGTACCATTGTCTTACTGACCATCTCACCTTTGATTGCGGGAGCCACAATCTTAGTGACCATTCTTCTGTATGGAATCACTTCTTTCTTTAAACCCATTGCCCGTAAAAATAAAGCAGAAACCCAAGAGGCCAATGCGTCTTACAACACCCAGTTAAGTAACATTCTACAAGGATTGGAAGTCATTAAGTTGTACCATGTGGAAGAATTCTTTAAGCCTCCATTTCAATCCATCATCACTGTTTTAGAACAGATCAAGAAGAAAGCCTTTCAAATTGATGAACTTCAATCCAATCTCAATCATTGGATTGCGGCTTCGTATCAAACAGTGATTTACATCTATGCTACTTTCTTGTTTGTTCAAGATCAAATCTCATTAACGGCGTTAATTTTAGTCTTTAACCTCATTGGACAATTGGTGTGGAGCATGATCAGTGGATTTAACTTCATTAACCGCTATCGCACTTCAGTGGATATCTTCAATCGCATCACTCAAACTTCACCAACATTACACGGTGAAGAGAAGATGCGCTTTAATGAAGAACTCTCTGTGGTGTCATTAACCTTCAACTATGAACACAAGCCTGTGTTAGATCAACTCAGCTTCACCATTAAACCCTATCAAAAGGTGTTGGTCATTGGGCCATCAGGGGCAGGAAAGACCACCCTTGTAAGTTGTTTAGCTCAAAATTTATCCAGTTATGAAGGGGATGTGAATGTGGATCAGGTAGAGCTGCGTCATATCCAACACGAAAGTTTCTTAGAAGAAGCAGGGTATATTCGTCAATCTCATTTCTTATTCAATGATTCCATTAAAAACAACATCATTCTTGCCCAAGAATTGGATGAAGCAAAACTCACACAAGTGTTGAAGGATGTGGATTTGTACGATTGGATTCAGACCCTTGAACTGAAAGAAGATCATGTTTTAACCCAAGATGGCTCAAACATCTCAGGGGGACAAAGACAACGCATTTCCATTGCTCGTGAGTTGTACCATGACTTTCCTATGATGTTTGTGGATGAACCATCTGCTTCCTTGGATGACATGACATCTCAAAAGATCTATGACACACTTCTTGGATTAAACAAAACGTTGATTTGTGTGACGCATCGTCATATTGAGTATTTAAAACCATACTTTGATCAGGTGATTGAATTAGAACCATTAGGAGGTCAAGCATGAAACAACTTCATTTAGGCCACCGTGGTTGGTTGTTCATCAACATCATTAATATGATGTTCATGACATCACTGAATGGATTAAGCATTTACTTACTTCGCTTTATTACTGATTATGGGTTAAGTAAGCAGTTGGACTTGATGCTTCAAACAGCACAATGGATGTTACTGTTGTTGGTGTTCTTGCTGATAGCGGATGTGATAGGTACTTACTTACGATCACGCTACATTGAATCCAGTTTGATCATGATGAAGAAAGCTTACATCAATCAATTGCTTAATCAAGACATCACTCAACTTCAAAAAGAAAAAGTGAGTGTCTATCGCTCTAATCTCACCAATGATTTTGATCGCTTTCAAGATAAGTACTTGCTCAATTTACTTCAAATGATTCGTATGACACTGCAGTTTCTGATGGCAGTCATCTTAGTCGCAACCGTCTCCTATTACTTGGTGATTGTGGCCTTTATTCTCTTGTTCTTATTCCTGTTCATTACCTCCCAAAACAGTAAACCTGTACAAAAAAGTGAAGCTAAAAAATCGGCATCCTTACAAAAGTACACTTCTTATGTGGAAGAAACATTACAAGGATTTGACATCATTAAACAACACCAACTTGAACCGCTTCGTCTTAAACAATTCCTTCACCATGCCACTTCCGTTCAAAAAGACAATTATCAAGTGGATGTGAAAGAAACTCAAGTATCAGCACTCAATCAATTCATTCAAAACTTAGTCTTGTTTGGATTGGTCGTCACGGGTATTTTATTTGCCCGCTCCACCAGTGCAGGACTTGGAAGCATCATTGTGGTGGCTTCCAGTTTTGGAAATGTTATGTGGCCATTATCGCAGTTCTCGCCGGTCCTCACACAAATGAAGGGTATTGTTAAAGTGTTAGATGAGTTTGATGCTAACCTTAAAGTGCCTGTCTTAAATCGTCACCAAAGTGTTGATCATTTTGACACCTTATCCTTCAATGATTCAGATTTAGGCTATATGGATGAAGAGAAATCCATCTTAACCCATGTGAATCTAGATATAAAAAAAGATGAAAAAATCTTGATAGTTGGTCGCAGTGGAGCAGGTAAATCGACCATCTTAAAAACCATTCGTCAAAACATTCAACCCAAACAGGGAAGTGTCACCCTCAATGATCATGACATCTTTGATTTGATTCCAATCGATTACTATTCCTTATTCACAACCGTAGATCAAATTGGATTCATCTTCTCAGGTACGGTTAAAGAAAACCTTACCTTATACCAAGACCTCAGTGATGAACACTGCCTTCAAGCCTTGAAGCACGTTGGCTTGGCTCATTTGAAACTGAATGATGTCTTAGTGAACAACGGCTCTAACGTCTCAGGAGGACAGCGAGCCCGGTTGATGTTAGCACGAGCTTTATGTTTAGAAACCAGTGTCATCCTCTGTGATGAAATCTTTGCCTCACTTGAACTTGAGATTGCACAAAGCATTGAAAAAGACTTGTTGTCGTTGCCTAAAACCATCATCAATGTCAGTCATATCATCTTTAAAGAAACCTTACCTCTCTATGATAAAATCTACATCGTAGAAGAAGGAGAATGTCTTCTTGCTTCATCCCAACAAGAAGTGTGGGAACGCATGATCTTATCTCAATCCTAAGCAAACAAAAGCGCAATCATGCGCTTTTGTTTATAGGGAGAGAGAATGAAAATGGGCCAATAGTTCGTTTGGTTGTAAGCGTTGTTTAGCCTCTGCACAGACATCCAACACCACATGTCCTTCATGAAGCATGATGCAACGATCACCATAAGCCAAAGCATCCTGTATTTGATGTGTAATCATTAAGGTGGTGATCTTAAATTGTCGAATCAAATACTGTGTGAGATGCATGATGTGCTGGCTTGTTTTTGGATCTAGAGCAGCAGTATGCTCATCCAGTAACAACAGCTTAGGGTGTGACACCACAGCCATCAATAGACTTAAAGCTTGACGTTGTCCACCTGATAAATAGGCAACCTTGACATCCAACTTCTCTTCAAGTCCCATGTTGAGTTGAGTAAGGATGCTTGCGATGTGAGTGCGAGAAGTTGAATCAACCCCTTGTTTGAGGTTATAAGGTTGGCCTTTGTTCAGTGCTAAACTCATATTTTGCACAATGCTTAGTTGAGGTGAGGTTCCTAATGAAGGATCTTGATACACTCTTGAAATGCTTTGAGCTCGCCTGAATGAAGGAAGATGAGTCATCTCTTGATCATTGAAGAGAATCTTTCCATGATCAACAGCCAATTGTCCATCAATTAAATTAAGTAAGGTGGACTTTCCACTGCCATTGCTTCCTAACACCACCACAAATTCACCTTCCTGAACATTAAAATTGAACGATTTAAACAATGGTTGTTCATTTAGGGTGTTTAAGTGAAATGTTTTTTGAATGTCTTGAAGCACTAACATGATTATCTCCTCCTTTCAGTGACGTTAAGATGGTTTTACCATAAGTTGGTTTAATCACTAAGGCAATCACAAAGATAAGGGCTGTAATGAGTCTTAATGAACTAGGATGCAAACGCAGAGCTAAAGCAGAGGCAATGGTGAATCGATATAAGAGCGATCCAACAATGGCCATGGTGGTTAACTTAGCACCAGTGGAGGACAACAAAGAGTCACCTAACACCACTGATGCTAAAGCAGCCACAAGGATGCCAAATCCCATCGACAGATCATAGAAACGTGTCATCATCACAACCAAGGCTCCACACAAGGCGATGATGGCATTGGAAAGTGAATATCCTAATGCTTGATAAGCACTGAGGTTTTCACCAAGTGCTAATACAAGTTTTGGATTATCACCAGCAACCTGTAATATCATCCCTTTTTTAGTTTGTAGAAACCAGTCCAGCAGTAACTTAAGACTGAAGACAATAAGAAGGAGAAGGATAAGATGATACCAACGGGTTAAAGACACACTCATCCATGATGGGAGAGTAAACAACGTTGAGGTTTGAAACAAAGGTAAATTAGAGCGATTACCCGCAATCATAAGATTGAGTGTATACAAGGCACTCATGGTGAGGATACCACTTAAAAGTGGTTGAATCTTCAACTTGGTTTGAAGCCATGCTGTTAATTGACCTGCACACCATCCACCCAATGAAGCCATGATGAGGGCGATAGGAACGGGAAGTCCTAAAGTCAGTGCCATCGCACTAATCACAGCCCCAAGAGGGAAACTGCCTTCTACGCTAAGATCGGGACGTTGTAAGACTTTGAAAGTCAATGCTACACCCATAGCAAGGACACTGTACAATAGTCCTTGGATGAGGACATCGAGCCAGAAATTCATGTTATTCGCTTAAACGATCAAGAACACTTTGCGGGAAGGTAATTCCTAGTTCTTGGGCCATTGTTTGATTTACAAATAAACGAGTTGAAATGGGTGTACCAACTGGAATATCGGAAGGAAGGATATCATTGAAAAGAATATCAATGACTTGTAAGGCTGCACTTTGACCTAAAGCGAAGAAATCTACCCCATCCACAGCAAGTAATCCTTGAGGTAACAGTGTAGGATCTGATCCAAACACAGGTTTGTTAGCTTGTTTAGCTAAATCAACAATTTGTGAAGTGGCACTTGCTACCAGATTATCTGTAACATTGAAGACTGCATCCACTTGAGGTAACAGTTGTCCCATAGCAGCTGCCACTTCAGAAAGATTGGTAATGCCAATCACCACGGCATTCATACCTAATAGAGGGGCAATACGTTGGGCTTCTTCAATCCATACACGACCATTCACTTCACCTAAATTGAATAAAAAACCAATATTTTGAGTATTAGGAAGCACTTCTTTCACTAATTCAAGTTGTGGTTGAAGTGGAGCAGCATTGCTCATGCCAGTAACATTGTTTCCACTGGATTCAAGTGAAGCGACAAGACCAGCACTCACAGGGGCAGATACCGCATTGAACACAACAGGAATTGAGGTGTTCAGTGTGGCATTAAGAGCAGCTTGAGCAGCGGGGGTTGCGATTGCGTAAATTAAGTCTACACCATCACTGACAAATTGTTGAGCAATCGTATTCGCAACATTTGGATCACCTTGAGCATTTTGAACAATCAAGGTAATGGATGATGATTTTCCTTCAGTTTCAAGTTGATCTTTAAGTCCTTCTAGCGTTGCATCTAAAGCAGGATGAGTGACAAGTTGAATCACTCCAATGGTGAAGGTTTCTTCTTCGTTGGGTAGAGGCGTGGATACACATGCGCTTAGCATGGTGAGGGAT
>JGI24120J20309_1000879_pt1 | contig 12048 bp, 8 predicted proteins | sample SubbioAug_CSW13A_FD_20309 | JGI IMG/M metagenome (IMG submission 20309) | reverse complement strand
TATGGCGCTGCTCGTGCTGCCGCTGACGATCCCGGTGCTGATCTTCGGCGTCTCCGCCGCGGAGGCGGCGAGCGGCGGCGCCGTGCCCTTCTACGCGCCCTTCGCGATTCTCTGCGCGATCACGCTCGCCGCTCTCGCGCTCTGCCCCTTCGCGGCCGCCGCGGCGCTGCGCTATCTCGGCGAGTAGGTCGCAGCGTCAATCGATGCACACGCGCCCGCTGCTCGAGCGGCCGGTGAGGCTGTGCGTATGATTGCCGCTGCCGCTCGTCACATGAACGAAGTTCTTCATCTGGCCACGTCGTCCAAACACGCAGCGCTTGGCGTTGCCGATCTTGAATGCGCCCGGGGTCGTGCAAAAAGCCGAGTCGCCGCGCCATTCCCTGCCGGCGCCACGGGCGTAAAAGAAGTAGTTATGCGGATCGGACGTCTCGCTGCGCAAAACGACTCTTTCGCAGCCGCCGCAGGCGCGAAGCTTCCACCATCCCTCCGACGTGAATCCGCCGCTCGGACTCACCCAGGCCGATGCGACCGTGACTTGATCGGGCGTTCTGTTGCAGACGGTCAAATCCGCTTTCGCGGGCGGCGCAAAAGCGCAGGATGCGACGGCGAGCGCGATTGAAAGACGAAAAGCATTCATTTCACTCTCCAAAAAATGAGCTTTGAAAAACGCGCGATAAGTCATCGACGCCCGCTTGAAGCAGCTGACGCGTATTTCGCGCCGGCGCTCGACCGTCAGCTTGCGCGCGCCGGAAAAGCGGCGAGCGTGAAGGCGATGGCGAGCGCGAGGAGCAGCGCCAGATGCAGGGCGCGATTGCGCAATCTGGACATTTTTCTCTTCCTTCAAAAATGACGCGCCGTGCGAAACAGGCTAGGAGCGACAAACATCATTTAAGATCGAAATAGCGTGCGGCGCCTCGTCCGGTTAGCTGAGACAGGCGCAAGAAAGATCAGCGTCGCGGCGCAGCCGAGAGCTGCGCGCTCGGCATATGCCGCGACCAACTCTTCATCAGCCTGCGGCTTTCCGGCCCTGCTTCGGCGAGTTCGATCGCCATGAGCTGCTCGTTGATCGGCGCGACTTTCAGCAGCGTATAAGGCCAGTTCTACTTTTCGGCCCATGTGGGCGCACGCTTCTCCAGAAACGCCGCCACGCCTTCCTTTGCGTCTTCCGCCAGCATGTTCTCGACCATCACGGCGCTCGCCAGCTCATAGGCGTCCGAAAGCGGCTTCTCGCTCTGAGCATAGAAAGCCCGCTTGCCGAAGCGGATCGCCTGCGGGGATTTTTGCGCGATGAGGCGCGCCAGCGCCAGCGCGCCGGTCCTTGCGCCATCGGTTGACATGCGGTTGACGAGGCCGATGCGCAGAGCCTCCTCGGCGCTGATGGGAACGCCCGTAAGCAGCATCTCCATCGCCTGCTTTGGCGCCACATTGCGCGAGAGCGCCACAGCCGGCGTTGAGCAGAAAAGACCGATGTCGACGCCCGGCGTGCAGAAGCGCGCGCGCGGGCCCGCAACGGCGAGATCGCAGCTCGCGACGAGCTGGCAGCCGGCGGCCGTGGCCATCTCATCGACAGCCGCGACGACCGGCTGAGGCAGCGTCACGATTTTCTGCATTAGCGCCGAGCAGGCGCGCATCGTCTTATCGAAGAAGACTCGGCCTCGGTCGGGATCGTTGCGATGCGCCGTAAGCTCCTTGAGGTCATGGCCAGCGCAGAAGGCGAGGCCTTCCGCCTGCAGCACGACGACGCGAACGTCGTCGCTGCCGGCAAGCGCGTCGAGCCGGCTCGAGAGGGCGTCGATCATCGCGAGCGATAGAGCGTTGCGCGAAGCGGGGCTGTTGAGCGTCAGGGTCGCGACGCCAGCCGCGGTCTCCAGCGTCACGCGCGCGGTGGTTTCGGCGTCCAGGGTCATCGCTTCGAACATATAGCCCGGCGGCGGGAAACCAAAGGTCGCAAACCAAAGGCCCCGTGCCGCCGCGCGCGATTTAGTAAAGACCGCCGGTGCCGCTGCCGACCTGCTGATCCACGTCATGCGGCGTATCGAGCTGGCGCGGGCCGCCGCCGCCGGAGTAGGAGTCGGGCGGCGCCGTCCCCGGCTTGAACGCTTCGAGAATCGTGCCGGCTCCCGACGAGCGCAGCCCGGAGTGCACGTCGATGGAAATGAGCTTGATCCCCGGCGGCACACGGAACGGCGTATCGGGCTTGTCCTTCAGAGCCACGGTCATGAAGTCGCGGAAGATCGGCGCGGCGAACTGCGCGGCCTGGGCGTGGCTGCCGAGCGAGCGCGGCCGATCGTAGCCGATGAAGACGCCGACCGCGAGGTCAGGCGAGAAGCCGACGAACCAAAGATCTTTCGCGTCGTTTGTCGTGCCGGTCTTGCCGGCAAGGTGCTTGCCGACAGATCTGATCGAGACGCCGGTGCCGCGCTGGATCACGCCTTCCATGATCGAGGTGATCTGATAGGCGGTGAGCGGATCGAGCACCTGTTCGCGCTTGTCGATGAGCTTCGGTTCGAGCTGATTCTCCCATTTGCCGGAGTCGCAGCCGATGCATTGACGCTCGTCATGTCGGTAGACCGTCTTGCCCCAGCGATCCTGAATGCGGTCAATCAGCGTGGGCTTAATACGCTTGCCGCCATTCGCCAGCATCGAATAGCCGGTGACCATGCGGAGCAGCGTCGTTTCGCCGGCGCCGAGCGCCATGGAGAGATAGGGCGTCATCTCGTCGTAGACGCCAAAGCGCTTGGCGTATTCGGCGATGAGCGGCATGCCGACGTCTTTCGCCAGACGCACCGTCATCATGTTCTTGGAATGCTCGATTCCGTAGCGCAGCGGATGCGCGCCGGTACCGTGGCCGCCTTCGAAATTCTCGGGCGTCCAATAGGTGCCGTCCGCCTGCTGAATGGAAATCGGCTCGTCGAGGATGGACGACGACGGCGTATAGCCATTGTCGAGCGCCGTCGCATAGACGAAGGGCTTGAACGAGGAGCCGGGCTGGCGCAACGCCTGAGTCGCGCGATTGAATGATGACTGGTCGAAGGAAAAGCCGCCGACCATGGAGAAGACGCGACCCGTATGCGGGTCCATGGCCACCATCGCGCCGGAGATGTCGGGGATCTGGCGCAGACGATATTGGCCGGCGCGTCCCGCGAGCGGCTCGACGTAGATCACGTCGCCCGTCGTCAAGGCCGTTCGCGGCGTGCGGCCGCTCCAGCGCATGCCTTCGGCCGTTAGAAGGCCCGTCTCGCGTTCGCGCGCCACTTCGCCGAATTTTTCGCGTCCCGGCTGAAGGCCGATGCGCGCGGCGTCGCCGGTCACATCGAGCACGACGGCGAGGCGCCATGGCTTGACGTCGCCAAGCGCGGGAATGGCGGCGAGCGTCACGCCCCAGTCGGAGGAGATGTCGATGTGGTTCATCGCGCCGCGGAAGCCATGCGCCTCGTCGTAGCGAACGAGACCGTCGGCCAGGGCCTTTCGCGTGAGGGCCTGCATCTTGGGGTCGAGCGTCGTGCGAACCGACAGCCCGCCCTCATAGAGCTTCTTCTCGCTTTGTTGCTCCAGCAATTGACGGCGCACTTCTTCGGCGAAATAGCCGGCGACATAGGTGTTGGGCGAAAGAACGCGCGGATTGACGCCAAGCGGTTCGGCTTTCGCCTTCGCGCCTTCGTCGGCGGTCACATAGCCGTCGGCGATCAGTCGATCGATGACGTAGTTGCGACGCTCGAGGGCGCGCTCGCGATTTTGAAACGGGTGATAATTGCTCGGCGCCTTGGGAAGCGCCGCGAGATAGGCCGCCTCGGCGAGCGTGAGCTCATTGACCGATTTGTTGAAATAATTGAGCGCCGCGGCGGCGACGCCGTAGTTTCCGAGGCCGAGATAGATCTCGTTGAGATAAAGCTCGAGAATCTTGTCCTTGGGATAGGCCGCTTCGATGCGGAAGGCGACGAGCGCTTCGCGAATCTTGCGTTCGATCGAGCGCTCATTGCCGACAAGGAAGTTCTTGGCGACCTGCTGAGTGATGGTCGAGGCGCCTTGCACGTGGCGACCGCCCTGGGCGAGCACCGTCACGGCGCGCATCACGCCTTCCGGATCGATGCCGACATGGTTGTAGAAATTCTTGTCTTCGGCGGAGATGAACGCCTGTTTCACCAGCTGCGGAATGGCGGAGCTCGGCAGGAACAGGCGGCGTTCATGCGAATATTCGGCGAGGATCGAGCCGTCGCCGGCGTGCAGCCTTGTCGTCACTGGCGGCTCGTAGTCGCGCAACTGGGCTGTGTCGGGCAGATCCTTGGAAAAATAATAGATCAGCCCGGACCCGGCGATCGCTCCGATAAGGAAAACGATCGTCGCGGTCGCGAAGACGAAGCCCAAAAACCTTGCGAGCATTCGCATGAAATATCACCCTTAGAGCGGCCGGCGGCTGGCGTCGGCTATTGTTTCAATGCCAAAGTCCGTGTCGCAACCGCGGGCGCCTGAGCCTGTTCAGCGCGCGAGAGCGACTCGTTCAGCTCAGATATAGTGAGCGATCGCATTTTTTGGGTCGCTTTCTTTCACAACGCCCGTTTGGATCATTCCACCGTTCGGCGAATTCCCGGCGCCGGCTCGCGGCGCCTTTGGCTGCGAACGCCGCCGGTCACGAAATTGCCGCGACGCGAGAAGCGTTTATCCGCAATTGTGTGACGCCGCGTCTGCGTTTGTCGTTCTTCGGCGGCTGCGACGCGCGGGCGATCGTGCGTCGCGACTGTCTCCATGTGCCGTGATTTTGTGTTTTATTGTGGGCGCGCCGGGCCCGAGGGCGCTTCGGCGGGGGCCCGCGCTTCACGGCTCCGCGCGCTGATAAAGGCGTCAACAGCTTCGGCGGTTTTCTGCGCCGCGCGCTCGCGCCAGTCCTGGGACGTCAGCCGGGACAGATCCTTTTCGCTCGAAAGATATCCAAGTTCGAGCAGCACGGAGGGGACGTCAAAGGCTTTGAGCACAACGAAGCCCGCCGAACGGCTTGGATTTTTGTTGAGCGCGCCGACTTCCTTCCAGAATGAGATCAGCGAATGCGAAAACTGGCGACTGTAGCCGCGGGTCTCGCGCCGCGTGAGTTCAAACAATATGTCGCCAACCTCTTCAGCGTCCGCCTTGCTTTCAAGCCCGGCGGCCTGATCCGCGAGATTCTCCTTCTCGGCCATCCGCGCCGCTTCCGCGTCCGAGGCGCGCTCGGAGACCGTGTATACGGTCGCGCCCTCGACGCGGGATGCGGACAACGTGTCCGCATGAACCGAGATAAACAGCGACGCGTTGTTTTCGCGACCGATTCGCACCCGCTCGCCGAGCGGGAGAAACATGTCGTGGTCGCGGGTTAAAAGCACGCGCGCGCGCCCGGTTTCCTGGATTTTGTCCCGCAGCGCGCGCGCGAACTCGAGCACGACGTCCTTTTCCATTTCGCCGTGCTTGGAGGTTGCGCCCATATCGACCCCGCCATGGCCCGGATCGATGACCACCATGGGCTTGTCCGTTGGCGCTTTGGCGGCCGTCGCTGGCAGTTTGGGCGGTTCTGCGGGCTGCAGGCGCGCCTGTTCGGCGACGGTCGAAGCGAAATGCCCGGCGCTGGTCGGGGCAAGTTCGATGACGAGCCGCGGTCCGCCGACGGCGACCTCGCTGTCCGCCTTGAGAATCTTGGCGGGCCCCGTGAGATCGATCACGACGCGCGAGCGTCCCGGCGCGAAGGTGCCATAACGATATGATTTTATGAGCTTGTCGCCGGGCGACAGGCCGGCGTTCGCCTCCATGCGGAAGAGCACTTCCGGCAAATCGACGATGATGCGCGGCGGGTTCGCCACGGGATGCGCGGTCACCGGCGGCAGGCCGGTGAGATCGAAGAGGAGGCGGGAACGATCGGGGAGCGCCTCGATACGCGCGGTCAGCGCAGAGATCTCCTTCCGTTGCTCGTCGGCGGCGGCAGACCGCGTGAGCGGGCCCAGAGCCATGAGGAACGCGGCCGCCATTGCGATCAACGGTCGTGACGCCCCTGCGCGCAAAGCTCTCCTCCTCACCTGCGTCCCCAAATTCGCGCGGCGTTTCGATCCGGCGAACGGCATTTTGGCAAGAGCGCCGTTAACGCATCGTTAGCTTATCCGAAAGCCGTCCGTTGCGGGACCTTTCCCCATGAATTTTTCGGTGAATAGCCGAGCCGGCGCTTGCGCCGGCCTACTTCGACCGATATGTAAGGAGATAGCTGCGGAATTCTGCGGCGCGATATTTGCCGCAAAATGCGGCCGTCAAGTCGAGCCAACAGAATTTCGGACAGTTGCTTTCCGTTGCGCCGCCCCGTGCAGGTCGTGACGTTTGGTCGCCGCCACTTGGCGGTGCGAAAGGTTTTTTGACGATCTCATGGCCAGGACCGTGATAGGCGCGAGAGCAGTCGTTTCCTCCGTGTGGCTTGTCCGCGCGGGAGGGCGCAGCCTCGCAAAAAACATGTCCTCTTGGCTCGTTCGTCATTTCACGGGGACGAGGCGCGATGCGCTTTGTCCCGCCGGCTCGCAAGCCGGCAAGCGTATCGCAGGTCTCAGGCCTGTCTCCCTTATCCTCACAAGAAGCGTTCGCGCCGTCAGGATGCGCCAAAGAGCGGTCGCCGAGTCCCCTCGAGGACTCAGGCTTGCCCCGTCGGCGTTATTGAGCGCGACGCCGCAGAAGAGTCCCCCATGGCTAACAAGATGCTCATCGACGCCTCCCACCCGGAGGAGACCCGCGTAGTCGTTCTACGTGGAAGCCGCGTTCAGGAATTCGATTTCGAGGCTGCTGACAAAAAACCCCTGCGCGGCAACATTTATCTCGCGAAGGTCACGCGGGTTGAGCCGTCCCTTCAGGCCGCCTTCGTCGACTATGGCGGAAATCGTCACGGCTTTCTGGCCTTCGCCGAAATTCACCCTGACTATTATCAAATCCCCGTCGCCGACCGTCAGGCGCTGCTCGAGGAAGAGAGCCGCGCCCATCAGCAGGCCGACGAGGAAGAGCGCGTTCCGCATGGTCGCGGGCGTCGTTCGCGCCGCCGCCAACATGAGGGCGCCGAGAAGCGCGCGAGCGCCGACGAGGCTGTGACGAGCGAGCCCCTCGACGACGCGGGCGCTTCGCAGGTCGTCATTGAGGATCAGGCCGAAACAGCCTTCGCCGAATCGGGTGAGGAACGGTTTGAAGCCCCGCCGGAGTTCGCGCTCCAAGCTAAGTCTCAAGAAGGTCTTGAAGCTCAGCCAGCGGCCGCGGAGACCGAATCGAGGGGTCAAGACGTCGAGGCGGAGGAGCTCGATGCCGGGAACGCCGAAGCCGCCGAGTTTCGATCGGAGCACACGGACGTTGAGGCCGAGGCGGGCGATCAGCCGATCGCTGCGGCGCAGCATGAGCAGATTTCCATCGATCCGGCCGGTTTCGGTTCGGTCGAGACCGGCGAAGCCGAGGAGTTTGCCCTCGAGGCGCCGGAGCCTGACCACGAACTGAAAGCGCGCCGCCAGGACGAGCGCGACGAGGCGCGTGAGCGCGCGCGCGAAGATGCTGAAGGCGAAACGGCTGAGGTCAACGCCCGCGTCAACGCCCCGGCTGAGGAGCATGACGAGGAAGAGCACGACGACGAGGACGATCACGTCGAGCATATCGGCGGGGATGCGATGGACGAAGCGCCCTATCGCGCGCCGCGCTCCCGCCGCCAGTACAAGATTCAAGAGGTCATCAAGCGCCGTCAGGTGCTGCTCGTTCAGGTCGTCAAGGAAGAGCGCGGCAACAAGGGCGCCGCGCTCACGACCTATCTCTCGCTCGCCGGCCGTTATTCCGTGCTCATGCCTAACACCGCGCGTGGCGGGGGCATTTCGCGCAAGATCACGGACGGCGCGGACCGCAAGCGGTTGAAGGAGATCGTGCATGATCTCGAAGTGCCGGAGGGGATGGGCGTCATCCTGCGAACGGCGGGCGCGACGCGGACCAAGCAGGAGGTCAAGCGCGATTTTGAGTATCTGCTGCGGCTGTGGGAGAGCGTGCGCGAATTGACCCTGCGCTCCGCGGCGCCGACCCTCGTCTATGAGGAAGGCTCGCTCATCAAGCGGGCGATTCGCGACCTTTATGGGCGCGACGTCGAGGAAGTGGTCGTTTCCGGCGAAGACGCCTATCGCGAGGCCAAAGACTTCATGCGCATGCTGATGCCGAGCCACGCCAAAAACGTGCGCCTGCATCGCGAGGCCTTTCCGATCTTCGCCGAAAGCGGCGTCGAGGCCCAACTCGACGCGATGTTCTCCAATCATGTCACGCTGAAATCCGGCGGCTATCTGGTCATCAACCAGACCGAGGCGCTGGTCGCGATCGACGTGAACTCGGGACGTTCGACGCGCGAGCACAATATCGAGGACACGGCGCTTCGCACCAATCTCGAAGCCGCGGACGAAGTCGCGCGGCAGTTGCGACTGCGGGATCTCGCCGGGCTGATCGTCGTCGACTTCATTGACATGGAGGAGAGTCGCAACAATCGCGCTGTTGAGCGGCGCCTCAAGGACGCGCTGAAAAACGACCGCGCCCGCATTCAGGTCGGCCGCATCTCGCATTTCGGCTTGCTCGAAATGTCGCGCCAGCGCATCCGCGCGGGCGTCGTCGAAGGGTCGACAGTGCCATGTCCGCACTGCCTCGGCGCCGGTCATGTGCGCTCCACCGCTTCCGTCGCGCTGCACGTGCTGCGCGTGCTCGAAGAGGCGCTGGTCAAGAGCGCCGCGCATGACGTGACGCTGCGCACCCGCGCGGTGGTGGCGCTCTACATTCTCAACCAGAAGCGCGCCCATTTGCAGGAGCTGGAGCGCCGTTTCGGCGTCCACATCACGGTGGCCGCCGACGATACGCTGACGGGCGCGAACTATCATGCGCTTGAGCGCGGAGAACTCGCGACCGGTCCGCGCGTTTCCCAGCGCGACGCGCCTCTGCGGGTCGATTCGCTGCGCGCCGAACCTCTTGAGGAAGAGGCGCCGGAAGATGTGATCGGCGGCGAAATCGTCGAGGTGGAAGAGGAAGCCGTCGAATCGAACGGCGACCAGCGCGACGAGAACGGCGAACGATCGCGCTTCGGCGCGGAAGAAGACGCATCGCGCGGCCGTCGCCGTCGCCGTCGTCGCGGCCGTGGCGGCGGCGCACAGGGTGGCGAGCCCTTGCCGCCCGGCGCCGAGCAGCCGTCCGATGAAGGTCTTGCGCTCATGGCGGCGATTGAGGGCGCGCCGGCGCCTGCCGAGGAGCGGTCTGACCGCCGTGGCGGCCGACGCGGGGGCAATCGCGGTCCGGATCGCGGTTCAGATCGCGGTCCTGGTCGTTGGCGGCGATCCGCTCCCTTGCCCGAGGAATTCAAAGACCCTTCCGCAGTCTTCGCGCTCGACGAGGGTGGTGAGGACGCTCAGGCGCTGATCTCTCCGCGTGGGGCGCAGACGCCGGACTATCCGGAGAATTTGCCGGCGCCGCCGCCGGTAAACGGCGCCGAGATTGCGCCGCCCTCCCAGCCGCCCATCCAGGAGCGTGCAAGCGAGCCGGTCGCCCCCCTCGCTCCGCCTCAGGCGGCGGCGCCGACGCCCGAGCCCGCCCCGCAGCCGGTCGCCCCGCGCGAGCCAACGGAAGTGGTCATTACCCAAGCGGACCCCGACCGCCCGAAGAAGGGCGGTTGGTGGCAGCGTGTGCGCACGCCTTTCGGAAACTAGAGCGCTTCCCGATCACATGGAATCATGTGATCGATAAGGAATCGCTCAAAAATCAAAACGGTGGAGCAGGTTCTCAACGAAAAAGTCTGTCAACTTTTTCGGAACCTGTTCTTAGCGCCGCAGCCAGGCTTCTAGGCGGGCGAGGCCTTCGCGCACGTCCGCCTCCGGCCCGGCGTAAGAAAGCCGCAGCGTTTTTGCGCCGCGGCGCGGATCAAAATCGAGGCCCGGCGTCGTCGCGACGCTGGCCTCGTGCAACATCCGCCGACAGAATCCGATCGAATCGTCGGTGAAGCGCGAGATGTCGGCGTAGATGTAAAACGCGCCGTCGGGCGGCGCGAAATTGTCAAATCCCAATTTAGGTAGGCGGTCCAGCAGTAGCGCCCGGTTTCGCGCATAGGCGGCGCGGTTCGCCTCGAGTTCGTCGCCCGCGTCGAAAGCGGCGAGCGCCGCCCGCTGCGACAGGGTCGGGGCGCAGATCGCCAGCGACTGCTGCAAGCGCTCGAGCGGACGCATCAATTCGGCCGGCGCGACGAGCCAGCCGAGCCGCCATCCGGTCATCGCAAAATATTTCGAGAAGGAATTGATGACGAGGGCGCGTTGCGAGAACCGCAGCGCGGTCTCCGCGCGCATCTCATATTCGAGTCCGTGATAGATCTCGTCCGAGACGAAAACGATTTCGGCTTCGTCGCAGAAGGCGCAGATCCGCGCCAATTCATCGCGCGCGATCATCGCGCCGGTCGGATTGGCGGGACTCATGAAGAGCGCGCCGTGAAGCTTGCCGCCTCGATGGGCCACTTCGAGCATCGCCGCCGTTGGCGCAAAGCGCGTCTCTGCGCCGATGTCGAGCAGGACCGGCTCCAGGCCAAGCGCGGAAAGGATGTTCGCATAGGCCGGATAGCCAGGCGCGGTGACGGCGATCCTCGCTCCCGGATCGAACGCGGCGAGAAAGGCGAGCAGAAAGCCGCCGGATGAGCCTGTCGTGGCGATGACGCGGTCGGGCGTGACGTCGACGCCATAGCGTTCGCGATAGTGGCGCGCGATGCGGGCGCGCAGCGGCGCATCGCCGAGCGCTTCGCCATAGCCGATCGAGCCGTGGGCAAGCGACTCGGCGGCGGCCTTGCGCACGCGGCGCGGCGCGGCGACCCCGGGTTCGCCAAGCTCCAAATGGATGATGCTGCGGCCGGCGCGCTCCAAGGCCTTCGCGTCACGCAGCACGTCCATCGCCATGAAGGGCGCGATATTGGAGCGGCGGGACGGGGGTAGGGGTACGTTCATGTCAGCCTTCTATTGCCAATCTCGACAGGGCGCACGCTTTTGGCGCCGCGCGCCATATGATCCGAGCGGGCACCGCCGACTTTTATGGAGCAGACATGGCCAGCAGCGATGATTTCCGGCGCATCGCGATGTCTCTCGAAGGAACGCGCGAAGCGCCGCATTTCGACAGAACCGCATTTAAAGTCGCACGCATCTACGCCACTCTGGCGGCCGACGGACTGACCGCGAATGTGAAATTCACGCCCGAAGAACAGGCGTTCAAATCCATGATGGCGCCGCAAGCCTTTGCGGCGGTTCCCAACGCCTGGGGTCGGCAGGGATGGACGACGATTCTGCTCGCAGCGATGGATGTTTCGGAGTTGGGCGACGCGCTTGAAACGGCTTGGCGCCACGCCGCAAAGGCCTCGCGGGCGCGGTGAGCCTCTTGCAGCGCGCTCTCACGGCGTCGTGGCTGGCGGACTTCGCTGGCCTATAAGCCGCGCTCGTCGAGAGCGACCGACTTCACCAAGGCGAATACGTCTGCGCCGACGGTCAGCCGCAACTCGTCGAGCGCGAGCCGCGTGATCGCGGAGACAAGACGGTCGCCGCCGATGAGCGTCAGCGTGACGAAGGCGAGGGCGCTCTCGGTCGCATCGATCTTCTCGATGCGGCCGCGCAAGATCGTGCGCACGCTGGTGTCGCGGGGTTCGGACATCGCAAGCGCAACGTCTGTCGCGCGCATGACGACGCGCGCCTCGCGCTGCGTCGTCAGACGCGCCGCGATCAAGATCTCGCCCGCCGGATGGGCAAGCCGCGTGACGCCGTAAGCGTCGTCGACGGCGACGACGCGCGCTTTGAGCGCGTTGACTACGCCGAATCGGCCGCCTTCGACAAGACGGCTCGCGCTTGGCAGCACGTCGAGCGGCGCGCCGCGCGCGACGACATGGCCGCGATCGAGCACGACGGCCTCGTCGGCGATGCGCGTGACCTCCTCCGGCGCATGGCTGACGTAGATGATCGGGATGTCGAGTTCGTCGCGTAGCCGTTCGAGATAGGGCAACACGTCGAGACGGCGCGCAACGTCGAGCGACGCCAGCGGCTC
>JGI24120J20309_1000860_pt1 | contig 12409 bp, 15 predicted proteins | sample SubbioAug_CSW13A_FD_20309 | JGI IMG/M metagenome (IMG submission 20309) | reverse complement strand
ATCCGCCTTGCCCCGCCGTTCCTTCGCGATTTGCACCCAGACCAAAATCGTTTTCGACGCGACGAAGATCGCGGCGAGCGGCGGCCCCATCCAAACCGCCGCGCTGTTGATGCCGTGCAGGTAGTCCGCGAAAACTGGCGCAGCGGCGCCGGCGCCGGCGGCAATCCATGCGAGCTTGTCGGACGTGGTTTCAAACATGCTGTCCACGATCATCTTGGAAAGGCTATGGCAGGTCGACGTTGGCATCGTGTAGCTCATTCCTCGGTTGCAGGGCCGCCGAACAGACCGGCGAGCGGGTTGCGGAAGATCGGCGCCGACGCGACGGGCGCGGGCTCTTCCTGCTCTTTGGGCGGCTCGGGGAGGGGTTGGCCGGCGAGTCCGGCGTCGCGCGCCCGGCGCCAGGTGACGAGCGCCCCATGCCGCGCCTTGCAATCGACCAGGGAGACGCGATCCTTGCCCCAGCGGCGCTCGACAGCCCCGGCGCTCATCGACTTATCGGCGAGGCGCGCTGGCCCGGCGCAGGGGCGTTCCAAACCGCGCGGGGGTTGCGCGGCGGGCGTCGCCAGTTCAACGGGCTTTTTTGCGTCGAGCGCCGATTTTGTCGAGGCGCAGGACGCCAGGAGCGTCGAGGCAAGGAGCAGCGTCGCGGGCCTTAGAAGCATCTTCGATCTCCTGCTGGAATTTTGCGTGTTCTTCCTGCTGCGATTTGAGCGCTATTTCCGCCAACTCGGCTTCGCGGCGCGCCTTGGCGATCTCGTCATTGCGCCTGGCGTGCTCGATCAGTCCTATGCGCTCGCGCTCGGCCTCCGCCGCCGCCCATGCTTTGCGATCGATTGCCGCGCGGTAGGAGTAGCCCCAATCAAAGAAACCTGCGGCGACCGCGGCGACGATGAGCGCGCCGGCGAGCTTGCGCCCGGCGACAGGGACATAGACCCACGCGGCGCCCGCCGCGACGACCAGCAGCGCCGCGATCGCGCCGTAGCGATGGTCGCCGATGAAGTGGAAGACCGATGTAAACGGCGAGAAGACTTTGGTGAACAGCCAGATCATGGCCGCCCCCAGATCAGATATGCGAGCAGGGCGAGACACACCGCCACGCCCAGACCGGTCCGCAGCAACGGCCGCGGGTCAACGCCTCCGCACATTATCAGTCTCCAATTTTTCAGAACAAAACGTGTTCTTCTGGTTTCGTTCTCAGCCGCCCAGACGCAGCGAGCTATTCGCGTCGTTCACGCGCTTGTGCCCCTACAGCCGCAGAAGCCAGCCGAGTAGCGCGAAGCCCGCAGACAGGACGGCGAGGATGCAAAAACCCGCCACCATACGTGCTATCGTCTCCGGCTCAGGCGTCACGCGCCTCAACCTCCCAGCCGGAGAGAAGAGTTGGCGTCGTCGACTCGCGCACGCACGACGTGGTTTGCGCCTTGGTAAGCGCGCCAAATAAACCAGAGGCAGGCCAGCGATAGGACCGCGATCACGATCCACGTCCAGTGGGCCTGCGCCCACGCAAGAATTGGAGGCGCGGAATCGGCGGCGTCTTTGATGTTTTTTGCGCTTTCAGCCGCATCCCCTACTTTGGACGCCATGTCGCCGGCCTGCGAAAGCGCATCAAGGGGGCTTGGTGCTGGAGCTGGTTCCTGATTGTTGTAAACGGCGGTGCCGACTGCCGTCCCGGCGGAGATTACCCCCTTGATGACGCCGCCTTTTACTTGATCCGCTCCCGTAACAATACGCGAGCCGGCCTTGCGCAGCTCGGCTGCCGTAACCTCTTCCTCAGAAGGAGCGGCTTTCGCCTGCGGAGCAGCGAGGGCGCGCTTGGCGGCTTTGAGGTATGCCTGCCGCGCGGCGAGGCCGTTATAGCCGCCGTTGATCTTCCTGGTGACGTTGCGCACGTCGTCGGCGTCCGCATCGGCGTTGATCGCGCGCTTGCGCCAGTAGAGAGCCGCAGTAAGCGCCGCATAAGGGAAGCGCGCCGCCGTGTCGGGATTGGCGACAAGATCGACGTCGAGCGCCGACCCGAACTCGAAATAGTTGGCCTTGCCGGTGAGCTGAATCAGCCCGCGACCCTTGTAGCGCTTGCCGTCGCCCGGGCGGTTATTGCCGAGGTCCTTGCGGCCCTCATAGGCGGCGCCGCTGGCATATTCGACCGTCGTGCGGAAGCCGTCGCTCTCGTGCGCAAGCTGCGCGAGGAATTGCGCCTGGCGGCGCGTCGTGCCGAGCGCGGCGATTTCGATCACGCGCGGCATGGCGGCGGCGAGGCCGGAGATGATTGACGTTTTTCCCTTTGGCGCGATCTCGCGCAGCACCTTAACCCAATCGGTCATAGTGATTTCTCTTTCGTAAGCCGCGCGTCATTGTCGAAGCGATCGACGTAGCGGCGCAGGATGTGGAGAACGTCGGCGTGGGTCATTTGCATGCGCATGCGTCGCGCCTCGGCGACGATATCGGACAGGCCAAGCCCCTCGCGGTGCCGCGCGATGACGAAGCAGCCCCAGACGATCTTGGCGTCGGGATCGGCGGGAAGCATCAGGTGCGGTTGAATTCGATCCAGCGCTCGACGAAGACGAAGATCATCGCGAGCGCGACGACGCAGGAAAGCTCGATCATGTCAGCCTCCAAAGGATCGATAGATCGCGAGCAAGACGCGGGCGCCGTAAACCGCCGCACAGATCGCGACGGTGGCTTTCACGAGACGCATGCCGAAGTCGAATTGGTCGGGCGGGAACATCAGCGCGACCTCGCCAGTTGGTAGAGGAACCGGGCGACGGTCAGCACAGCCGCCGCCCAGAATTTTGCGCGGTAGAGGCGCGCGTGCATCAGATCGCCCAATTGAGCACGAGCGCCGCAATCAGCATCGCGGCGACCGTCCATAGAGCGACGCGAAACATGCGCGCCTCCGGCTCATAGAGCGGCGGATCAGGCGACAGGCTGTCCCGTCGCAGGATCGATCGCAGGCTGTTCGGCAGGCGCCGGAGCGGCGGCGGCACGAAAGCTGTCGAACCATTCTTTGCGCTGCGCGACGGCCGCGACGGCATCGGACGGCTGCTGAAACGCGGCGATTTGCGCGTTCAAGGAAGCGATTTCGGCGTCTTTGGCCGCATTGGCGTTGTGCAACGTCACGAGCATCGGCTGCTGTTCGTCAATAAGAGTGAGCGCAGCCTGTTCGGCTTCGGTCATTATTGTCAGTCCTTTTGCGGGGAGGTGCCGGGAGCCGCCCGGCGGCGGATTATGTAAGATTTCGGGTTTTGCAGATCTTCACTGCGCGCCGAATGCGCGGGGCATCTCAGAGCGCTCCAAATGCCAGAACCATCCGCTGTCGCGGCACCGATCGCGGATTCAGGCGCTAGTGGATCTCGCGCGGTCATAGAGAAAGAACCGCGCTGCAGTCTTCCCCATCATATTGTAGCCACGCGAGAACATATGCAGGTAATACGCCTCTGGATCCCAATATTCCTGCGGAAAGCCCGCCGTTCGCAAATACATGCGCTGAGCAGGGTCGGCGGCTACGCAAGCCATCAGATTAGTCTCGAAATAGCCATAAGCGGCAACGCCGGTCTGAGCCTCCCCGCTTATTCCGAACACGACGATCGGCGTCGTGCGCGGGAACCATCTCTGCGCCTTGAACCGCATCATGACAGTCTCGAAGTTCGAGACATAATGCTTCCGCAACGGCCCGGCGTCGCTCTCACCCTGCCACCACAGCATCGCATCGATTCGATCGGCGTCGATGGTCGCCAGTGCTATGGGAAGGTTATTCAGAATGATCTGAAAAACGTCCGGAGATTCAGCGTCGACCATCCAATGCGAAATTGCTTGGCCACCCCACGATATGTTGATCAGGTGGACCTTCCTGTTCGGAAAGCGCAGAGCGACTTCACGCGCAAAAGCCCAACTCACGTTCGTCAAGGTTGGATCGAGCGCTGTGAAAGCCGTGCCAACGCCGGCTTCAGTTCGATCCCAATTCCACAGGCTGAGATTGTCCGGCCAGACCTCGGTCGACGGCAATATTCTGCGCATGTTCGACTGGCCGGTTCCGAAAATCACAATCGGACGGCTGTCTAGACCGGGGGTCCAAACTTGCTCATGACCCTCCTTTTTCTGAGCGCGAATTCTTGAACACACCATGAAAATCAGTAATTTCCCGAACAATTCACAAGCAACCGCGCGGTTGCGCGCTCGCTGCGTCTATAGTTATCAGGGATCAGGTAACAATATGCCGGCCCAGATGTCCATCCTTCGGGCATTATTGTCTAGGCCGCTCCCATTATGGGCGGTGACGCCGGGAATCGCCGGCGGCGATTACTGTGGCAGCTTCGCTTCGAGCGCGGCGACCTTGGCGCTTAGTTCCTGCACGGCCTTGATCAGCGGCGCGATAAATTGGTCGTAGCGCAGGCCTTGGGTGCTGTCAGGGTTTGACGCATCGTCGAGCACATGGCCCGCGAAGTCGCCGGCGCCGCTGGCCTTGATCGCCTCAGCGACCTCCTGAGCGATCAACCCGTAATGTGTGCGCTTGCCCGGAGTCTTGACGATCTCCGTTCGCTTAATCGTCCGCGTGCGTTTCACCATGCGCGGGACAGCGATCGTTCTTTGAACGCGGCGCTCCGGCGTGCCTTCAATGACGAGGTCGCCGTTCTCGTCTCGGACGTCATCCGTCGCTGGTTCGATGTCGTAAACGACCGCGCCGCTCGCGTCTACAACCGGGACAAGGTCGGCTACTTCGCGCTTGACTTTGCGCTCTTTCTCGAACTCGATGGCGACGCCGTTGTCAACGACGTGATCGGTGTATTTTTCGACAATCTCCTCGGTTTCGATTTCCTCGAATTCCTCGGCGTCCTCGACCTCTACCTGCTTGGCCCCGCCCTCAATCCAGCGGTAGGAAACCGGCCGCAACGCCTTGATGAAATCGAGCCCGAGCGCACTAGGCGCTACGTCCATTTTCATCCGGCCGTCAGAGGTGTTGATCGTTCCTGTAGCTGCGTAAACTGTGCTCCAACGGAAGGACCCGTTGCCGAGCGTAAAGGCGTTGTCAGCGCCGGGCAGCACGGCGCTCGCCGAGAACGCGCAGACCTTTGTTCCGTCGCCAACAGTAGATCGGCTGATGTAGATGGCAAGACTGCTTGCGTCGAATCCGAATGTCCCGGTCCCGAGACCGGCGGCGCTCACCATGAGCATCGCGCCTGTCGACGACGAGGCGTTAGAGTTCCGCAGCCCGCCCACAATACCGCGGGCTGGGTTGCTGTCTTCAACGTAATGGCGCGTCAATGGAGACGCTGTATTGACGCCGTGGAGGCCGACGCTAGAGATAAAATATTGCAAAGTCCCGTCGGCGAGCGCCGTGCGGTTCTGGTAGATCCCGAAAGACGTGGCGCCGGGAATTTGTCCAAGAGCCCATGCGCCGCCGATGGACGCGCCGAAGCCTATCATAGAGCCGTTGGCTGCGCCGGCGGCGTCGTTATAGAACCGCGCGATGATGCCGCGCGCGGGGTCGGGCGTCGACCGCCACGGGTTGAAATCGAATGAATACGACTGCTGGCGCGTGCCATTGAAAGTCCACGCGCCTAAATCGGTATCATAGACCGCGCCGGGGAACGCGCCGCGTCCTGCTTTGCCGCGCCAGATGTTGAACGCCTGCTGCCCTGCGAGCATGTAGCCGGTGGCGAGCATGTGGATATAGCCTACGCCGCTATCCCAATAGGACTGAGGGAACGCCGCCGGATACGTAAACTTGCGACGGTCCGGGTCGAGCGCGACACACTTTTGCAGAAACCAGTTGACCAGACCAAACGCTGTGTTGCCTGTGACAGCATTCGACGTGATGCCAGAAATCATCATCGGCGTCTGCGGATCAAACCACGATTCACCGATCAACTGCGTATGAAACGTCGTAAAGTCTTCGACATAGCGGCGCGGATCGCGCGCGTTGCTTTCTCCCTGCCACCAATAGAACTGATCGATTTTCGTCACGCCCGCAGCGGCGAGCGCCGGGGTTATATTATTCGTCAGGATAGCCCAAATATCTGGCTCGCCAAGCACGAGCACGGAGTCTCCGTTCGTGAACGTCCCCGAGCCGGAAACATAGGTGACGCCAACGGTGATTTTGTCGCCGGGATCGTCCCAAACGGCCGCCAGCGATACGGTGTATGTCGCCGTCGCGCCGCTGGTCTGGTCGACCAGATAAATCTTCTGTCCAAGCAGCGTCTCGGTGAGGATGCCGCCCTTATCGATCGCGTTCTTGTCGAGCTGGTGAATGACGAGCTGCGTCGCAAGATTTGGCGCAGCGTTGAGCTTGAAATAGCCGCTTGCTGGCGACGACCCTGACGTGTCGCTTGAAAACAGATAGCTTGCGCCGTGAATGAAATGCTCGATCGGCATGCCGCCAACGGCGATTTTGACGACTCTCACATCGAGATGCGGATGCTGCTTGGCAATTTCATTGGCAAACGACCAGACGACATTCGCTTTTGTCCCGTCGAGCGCGGCGAACGCCGTTCCTATCCCTGAATACGTCCCGTCCCAATTCCAAACTTTCAGGTTCGGTTCCGGCGTCCAGCTATACGCCGGCTCCTGGACGATGTTGGACTGCCCCATCGCCAGAATGACGAACGGCCGCCGGCGGTTGCCGGGCAGCTTATCGAAAGCGATCTCCTGATGCTCGGCGGCGTCCGTGTTGTAGGCGGCGAGAGAGAATTTCGTCGGGTCAAGCGCGCTCGTATTGTTCGTCAGCGCCGGGACATCCATCGCGACAGTGACATCCTGTCCGACCTGATCAATGAGGATTCCCTCACCGCTCAGATAGTTCGGCGTGACGTTGTCATTGGCGAGCTTTTCCCATGCAGTCCCGTTGAACTTGATGCGGTCCCGCACGGCCCAGGAATTGATGCCATTGATCGACGTCGTGCCCGCAACCGAGACATCGTAGTAATCGCCCGTGGTCCCGACGCTGGAGACGAGCGTCGGCGTGTTGGTCGTCGCGTTCCATGTGCCGCGATAATTCGAGGAAGACGCCAACGAAAGATCGGTGACGTCGGTGATGGCGATTTCTTCAACGTCGGTCGTGTTCCCTGTGCCGAATGTGCGCACATAGGGGCGGGCAAATTTTGCCCCACTCGGGGCTGCAGAGAGATCGAAAGCAAACGAGCGAATCCCGTTCGCGACCGTCGCCGCACCGTCATTGTTGAGGACTTCGAGAGAGATCATCGCATACGACGCGTCGAGCCACGCGACGCCAGTTTGCACAGCATCGCTGAGTGGGTCTGAAGGATCAACGATCCGTCGATATGCGGCGCGAAATTTGTAAGACCGGTTGGGGATCGCCCAGATCGCCTCGCGAACAGCGACGACGCCAGCAACCGTAAGGCGGTAGGAGCGCCCCTCCGCGCCGACAACGACATTCACTGCCGTGAGTGGCGTGACAGAGACAGGCGCGCCGGCATGGTCGCTCGTGTAGAGGCCTGGCGAGTCGCCGGGGCGTGTTGCGGCCTCGTATGGCTGATGCTTGCTAAACTCGCCTTGCACGAAAGCCGTGTTCGCGAGCAATGTCGAGTTATCCCCCGCGGCGGCGGTCGGCGCTCTCGGGGAACCCGTTAGCGTTGGGGAAGCTTTCGGCGCTTTTGCGTCAATCTGCTCTTGAAACGACGCCGCGAGATCGACAGCCAGCCAACGCCACCCCGCGGGAGACGTCGACCATCCAAACACTCCGGAGTTGGAGACAGTCCCCCCGACGACGGGGTCCGTATGCGTTCCCGCGTCACCGTAGACTTCCGCGCGCTGTCCAGCGGCGGTTCCCGTCGTCGCGGAGAGCGCCGCCCAGGTCGCGAAGGCGACGCCTGAATCGATCATCAGTTGCGCAGCGACGACGGACCTTGTGGCGCGAACAAGCTCCGGGCCCGCGCCGCTGTCCTTATGACCGATAAACTCGTCGAGCGAGCTTTTCAGCGGCAGATCAGTCGAGCGCGTGCCTTCGGTCATTTTTGCTTCCCACATATGGTTTAGTATTTTGGCAATATTATGCCGCGACGAAGCCCTGCGCGTTCGCGTAAACAGCGCCCGTTCCGGATGCGGTCAGCGTCACGATTTCAAGCAGCGTGTTCGCTGTGCCTTTGAGCGGCGTTGGGAAGACGATGCTGCGGCCGGCAAGCAGTCCGCCCGTGCCGATCTTCATGCGCCATAGCACCGTGCCGCCCGCGCCGTCGCGGATTGCGACTTCCGTCGCTGTGCCGAGCGCCTCCGCATCGATCTGCAACGCGGTAATGTAGTTGCGCAGCCCGGCGCCCGATGCGCCTTTGATGGTGACGGCGGTGGTCGTGTTGACGATACCAGACGCACCCGCCGCGTAATTCCAGAAGATGTTTTCGAGATCGCCGTAGGACGGGTGCGCGATGCTGCGGAACGGCCCCGAGCCAACGCCGCTTTCATCAAGCGAACGAATGGCTTTGGGCGCACTATCCTTGTCAAGAATATTTATAGACGTGACGACAGCAACCATTTATGGCCACCCCAAGGTTACGTGTTGGCTGTTGCGCGGGTCATCGAACTTTAGTGACGGCGTGAATGCGCCGATCTCTTCGCCGACGCGCCCGCTCCAAGCCGGCGGCGTTTCCGCATCCGCAAGCGTTTCGATCTGCGGCGCGTGATCGACAAGCGTGAAACGGCGTGCCAGATCCTCTGCGCCCTCGACCTCGCGGACGATCAGTTCTTTCGTGACGCTGTCGGACTCGCCAAACATCGCCAGATCGCCAACATTCGGCAGCACGCCGGAGCCTGTCACGAAAACTGTGTCGTGTTCTCCCGCAACCGTCGTCACGCTGCGCAAGACGCTGAGGTCGTCGCCTTCAGATGATGGCAGTTTGCGAAAGCGGATGGCGTAGGTCTTGCTGGTTTCCATCGTGACGAATTCGTCGAGCGTCACTGAGCTGCCGTCGACCGCGCGCACCCGCGCCGATATTTGCGTGCGCGTCAGCACGTCATGATTAAACTGAATGAGGTCGCCTCGCCGCGCGCATGCGCCCTCAAAATCCATGGTGGCGAAATAGACGTCACGCCTGTGGATCAGCTCATATTGCCGGCGGCGCGCTTCGATCCAGACTTGATCTGGATCGGTGACACCGGGGAGTTCGATGCTTTCGGTGATTACTGGCGTGCCGACAAAGCCAGGCCACGGCACGACGCGCTCAGCCATTTTATAGCTGTTCGTCTCGTCATAGAATTTGACCCGAAAGGCGTCGGGGAAGCGCACATAATCCCGAGATCCTGAGAAGCCCCAGGAGTTGCGCGCTGTAATGTGCTGCATCACGATCGTCTGAGCGCGATCGATCACGACGCCCCAACGCTCGCCGTCGTCGCGCGGAGACGCGCGCCCCGCCGCCGCAATGTCGCTCCACGCGTCGAACACCGATTGTTCGAAGTCGTGAACGCGGTTGTAAGCCAGGCTCTTGGCGACGCAGTGATCGTGAAAGTCAGCAAGCCCGTCGAGATCGATTTCGTCATCCTCAAGCGGGTAGGCGATCATCGGCCCCTGCATGTAAAACCGCAGTAGCGACGCCGGATTTTGCGTCTCCTGCTCGACCCAATCCGCACCGTCCCAATCGAGGCAAACACGCGAGGCTTCACAGTTCAGATTGTCGATGACGCCGTTGAGCTGCTTCGTCGCGCGTGCGCGGACAGCAATCAGCGCCAGCGGATGGTTGAAGTTCATCGGATATTCCGGCCGGAACGACCGGATTGCCGACCAAAGCGAGACAGAGACGAACTGGTCGTTTTGCTGAAAGGCGTTCAGTTCGTCGAGGTCGCCGGTGAGGCGCGTGACCTCGATTTCGTAGCGGCCCCGCGCCGGTAGCACCCACCGATAGGTGGCGGAATAGGGCTTTTGCGTGAAAGCCGTGATCGGCCAATCGACAACCGTCGTCCACGCCCCGACGCCGTTGAGCCTCATTCGAATGCGGATCGTCACCGTCAACGGCAGCGGCGACGTGACCGACGTTGACCCGGAGACGGTCGTGTGCATCCAGAACAGGCCGTTGGCGAAGGTGATATCGATCGAGACGTCTTCTGCGTCGGATGCCGTGAACCGTGTATGCGGCCCGAACGTCCCGACATAGGCTTGGTTGAGATCGATGGACAGGCGCTCTTCAAGAACCTGCGTCGGATAGAGCGTGACCGGGGCGTCACCGGGCAGTCCCTCGCGAACTTCGACTTCGACTTCCTTGAAATTCTCGATCGGCGTGTCGCCGAGCTTGATGTCACGAATGACGACCGGCCCATAGCCGACCAAGAACAGCGCGCGGATGTAGGTCTCGCCGCCGGCGACTTCCGTATAGGGCAGCGCCGCGTAAGGTGGGGCAAAGCGCACCGTGCCGAGCGGGCAGGGGAAAAAACCGTCTGGGTTGGCGACGTTGCGAAAGCCCTGGATCGAATATGTCGGGCTTTGCGCGACGCCGGCGCCTTGTGCCTGATCCTGGCGCAACGGCACGAGCGAATTGACCAGGAACGTGCCGGCCAGCAGCACCGTGCCGGACAGCACGCCTTGCGCAATGCCCGTCGCGATAGCCGAGCCGCCGAACCCGAGCGCGCCGGCGAGAGGCGCAGCCCAGACCTGCCCGACGGCGAGCGCGGCGACGCCAACCGCGATCGAAAGAGCGGCGCGCAGCGCGCCCCTGTTGCCTGGCGCGACCCGCACGATGACGATCGTCGTCGGCTTCGGCCGCACACGCATCCACATTTCGCGCGGGATGACCGTTTCGCCGATCGTAACGCGCACATGCGGGAGCAGCGGCTCCGGCACGTTGGGGATCGCGATCGCGACGATTTCGAAGATCGTTGATCCCGCAGGCGCTACAGCGTCGAGACGCCGGCCGCCGTCGAGATAGGGCTGCGCGATGATGCGCGCGCCGCTGTTTTGCGCTATGAGTTGCGACACGTCAGAGCATCACCGTGAGGGCTGATATGGGCGAGTGGCAAACAATTGAGAACGCGCCGAGAGACGAAAGATGGATGCTGCTTTGGTTCCCCGAGGGGTTTTGGGCTACCGGGCAGCAAGTTGCGATTGGCTTTTGGAGCACCGAAGACAAAGACTGGTTTGATAACGAAGCGGCGAGCCGGCCGATGACTGACTTTGGTTCGCAACCAACGCATTGGATGCCGCTGCCGGAGCCGCCTAAATAATCACACCAACTCTTTGTGACGCCATGCGCTCATCAGCCTCGGCAACCATCGTCCGTCAGCCCATCGCTCGATTGAACTGTCCTTGCCAGCCGTCGCATGCAGCATCAGGCCGCGACCGCAGACCACGCCGACATGGCTTTGCAGCCCGAAACAACGGAACAGCAGGATATCCAGCTCGCGTTCATCGCCCGCGTCGACTTTTACCCACGGCCCATGCGCGCATTGCCCATCAACGATGCGCGCGATGTCTTCGCGCTCCTCTGCCGTGACATAGAGGCCGTTGAGCGGGTCCAGCGGAATGCCGGCGACCTCGGCATAAGCCAGCATTACGAGACCATAACAATCGACTCCTTCGCGCGTGCGCCCGCCCGGAAGCCACGGCAGGCCGATGTAGTTGGCGCTCCAGTGCATCAGGGGCGGCGCTCGCGCCAGACGACCTGCAGCGCCATCGCGTCGCAATCGCCAAACTCGACATCGCCGAGTGCGCGCAGATCGTCGCCGAGCCCGGCATCGAGATAGGCCAAAAAGCGCGCATGAAAGCTGGCGACCTTTTCGGTCGGCAATCCTGCGATCGCCGTCTGCATTTTGGTGATGAGGTCTTCGTTCATGCGCTCGCTAAACCATGGAGGCCTGGACAGAAATTCTTGGTTTGACGCGCCAGCGACGGCTCCGACGTGAACGGCTCGCGCGACAGATCGAACGTCGCCGTCGCGTCGTCGAACGTGCAGCGCACGATGCGCAACCCGCGATAGGCTTGAATGACCGTATCGGGCGCCGAGGCCAGCACGAGTTCGATCGACGCCGTCGCGGGGTTGGTGAAAGACTGCGCGACCTCGACGACGTCGAATCCGACATTCTCAAAAACCAGCGCCACACGCGGCGGCGTTCCTTTGCGATCGTCGGGCACGATCGCCGACATGACGACGTGCTCATATTCATTGCCGCGGCTCGTCGTGCCGTAGCGCAGCGGTTCTATTCCCAGACGCGCTGTCGGATCGCTCGAGACGCGCACAGGCGCGGCGAGATTGGGATGCGTAATCGTGACCAGCGCGACTTCGCATTCCTCGCTGTGCTCGGCATACATCGCCGAGCGGACTGTGAGCGGAATGACGGCCATTAGGGTAGCACGCTCAATTGCAGCGAGGCGCTGAAAATAGGCCCGCGTGGAACGATTTGCGGCGGGGCGGCGAACAGCACGAGCCAGTTTGCCGTCACCAAGATCGGCAGACCTCCGCCGTCCAGAATCGGCAGG
>JGI24120J20309_1000856_pt1 | contig 12471 bp, 11 predicted proteins | sample SubbioAug_CSW13A_FD_20309 | JGI IMG/M metagenome (IMG submission 20309) | reverse complement strand
CCAGCCGCTTGATGACCCCGTCCGGCGTCGCCCAGGCCGCCGCCTCGTCAGGCCAGCCCTCCGGCGAGGGCGCGTAGAAGGGACGGTGACCCATGGCGGTCAGCATGGCGAGATCGGCCGGTCTGCGGGGCGCGTCGCCTACCGCCCGCCAGCTGGAGATCATGAACTCATAGGGCGTCTTGAACTTGGCCGGCTCGGGCGCCCAGGCCTCCGGCGCCGTGATCAGGGCGGCCGCCACCTGGTCCAGGGCGCCGTCGGTGTCCCGCCAGGCCGCCTCAAGTCGCGCCACCAGGGCCGGCGGAGGATCATCAGCCACGAAGTGGCGAGCGATCTTGGCGGAGATGAACCGGGCGGTCTGCGGTCGCGCCGCCAGGTCTTTCAGGATGGCCAGGGCCTGGGCCTCGCCCTCGACCTCATAGACGACGCCCATGACCGACCGCGGCCCCGGCTGATGGGCGATCTGGCGGAAAAAGGTCTCGCCCACCTCCTCGGCCGGGGCGTTGAAGCCGCGGAAGGTCAGGCCGGTGAGCGCCCGGGCGAATTCGGTGACATCGGCCTGGGTGTAGCCCCCGTTCACCCCGACCGTGTGCAGCTCCAGGATTTCCCGGGCCAGGTTCTCATTGAGGCCGACCTGCCGCTGGGCGGCCTTGCCCCTGGCCATTCGCTGGGCCAGCGGACTGTCGGGGCCCACCGACCCGTTCTGGTCCAGATAGAGCAGCATGGCCGGATGGGTTTCTGCGGCTGCCAGCAGGTCTGCGAACCTGCCGAACACATGGGGGCGGATGGCGGCGGCCTCATAGGGGCCGATGGTGGCCGTTCGCACGAAATTGCCGGCCCCGACGCTGAAATGGTTGGCCCAGAACAGCGCCCAGCGCTCGGCGAATCCAGCATCGGTGGTGGCCCCCCGCGCGGCCCGTTCAAGGACGTCGGCGGCGATCTGATCGCGCAGGACCGTGCGGGCGGCGTTGACCTCTGGCTGCAGGTCGCGGGCCTTGCGATCCTGCTGCCGGTTGGCTTTCAGGAAGGCCGCCTGCGCCTGTCGGAAGTTCTGCAGGGCCTCGGCGCGCTCTAGGGGCAGGGCGCGAATCTGACCTGAAGCGGCCTTGCGCCTCGTCTGCGCCAGCAGAAAACCCTGCGGATCGCCCTGCGCTGCGGCGATCTCGTCGGGCCGCGCGCCCAGGCCAAAACGGGTCGCGGCGATTGCGGCCTGGAGATCACGGTCTGGCAGGGCCATAAGGCGCCTCCTTGCGCGCGGTGGGGCGATCCCCCATTCCACGATTATCCGCCCCATCTCCGTCGCACGCCATGGAGTCGAATTTGAGACGTGGTTTTCAAGAGGCCTCAGACCGGCCCCGTCGATTCTACAAGACCGTGTCCGTCGCCGAGGCTGAAGGCGGCCATGCCATTCTGCTGGACGAGCGCCAGGTCCGCGGACCGAGAGGCGGCCGGCTGGTCACCCCGACCCGGGCCCTGGCCGAGCTGATCGCCAAGGAATGGGAGGGGCAGGGCGAAGTCCTGGATGTGGCCGGCATGCACGCCACACGCCTGGCCAACACCGCCATCGACTCCATCCCGCAGGCCCGCGCGGTCACCGCCCAGTCCGTGGCCGATTACGCCAGCTCAGACCTGCTCTGCTATTTCGCCGAGGAGCCCGAGGCCCTGGTGGCCCGCCAGACCGCCCACTGGGAGCCGGTGCTGCAGCGGGCCGAAGGGGAGCTGGGTCTCGCCTTCGTCCGGGCCGCCGGAATTATCCACAGGCCGCAGCCCGAACCCACCCTGGTCAAGGTCCGCGACTTGGCCTCCTCACTGGATGATTTCCGCCTGGCTGGGGTCGCCTTCGGCGCCTCCCTCTATGGCTCGGGCGTCCTGGCGCTCGCCCTGCAACGGGGCTGGCTGGACGGGGCTCAGGCGCTGACCCTCTCGCGCCTGGACGAGATCTTTCAGGAAGAGGCCTGGGGGATTGATGAGGAGGCGGCCGAACGGGTCGCGCGCCTGTCGGTGGAGTCGGCCATGCTGGACGCCTGGTTCCGCGCCCTGGACGCCGCGTAAGGGCGAATTCTGCTGACGCCGCGTGAACTTGCGCGGCTTCGCGGCGCCCATTACGCCTGAGCCCGACAGTGGCCTTCAGGGACGGGACGCAGCGTGAAGCAGATCCTCAAGCAGCTCGAAACCATGCGGGAAACCGCCCGCCAGGGCGGCGGCGCCCGGCGGATCGAAGCCCAGCACGCCAAGGGCAAGCTGACGGCCCGCGAGCGGGTCGACCTGCTGCTGGATGAAGGCTCCTTCGAGGAGTTCGACATGTTCGTCGAGCACCGGGCCACCGACTTCGGCATGGCCGAACAGAAGGTTCCGGGCGACGGCGTGGTCACCGGCTGGGGCACGATCAACGGCCGCACCGTCTTCGTCTTCTCCAAGGATTTCACGGTCTTCGGCGGATCTCTGTCCAGCGCGCATGCGCAGAAGATACTCAAGGTTCAGCGCCAGGCCCTGAAGATGGGCGCCCCGATCATCGGCCTGTTCGACGCCGGCGGGGCCCGCATCCAGGAGGGCGTGGATTCGCTCGCCGGCTATGCCGACATCTTCCTGGAGAACACCCTGGCTTCGGGCGTCATCCCGCAGATCGCCGTAATCATGGGCCCCTGCGCCGGGGGCGATGTCTACTCGCCTGCCATCATGGACTTCATCTTCATGGTGAAGGACACGAGCTACATGTACGTGACCGGCCCCGACGTGGTGAAGACGGTCACCCACGAGGACGTCACCCATGAGGACCTGGGCGGCTACCGGGTCCACGCCATGAAGTCCGGCGTCGCTGACGGCGCCTTCGAGAACGACCTGGAGGCGATGACCCAGGTCCGCCGCCTGGTGGACTTCCTGCCCACCTCGAACCGCGAGCGCCCGCCGGTGCGGGTGAGCTTCGATGAGGCGGAGCGGGAGGAGCCGAGCCTTGACACCCTGGTCCCAGCCAACCCCAACAAGCCCTACGACATGAAGGAGCTGATCCTGAAGGTCGTGGACGAGGCCGATTTCTTCGAGATTTCGCCGGACTTCGCCAAGAACATCATCTGCGGCTTCGCCCGCATGGACGGCCAGCCGGTCGGCATAGTCGCCAACCAGCCGCAGGTGCTGGCCGGCGTTCTGGACATCGACGCCAGCCGCAAGGCCGCCCGCTTCGTGCGCTTCTGCGACGCCTTCGAGATCCCGCTGGTGACCTTCGTCGACGTGCCGGGCTTCATGCCGGGCACCCGCCAGGAGCAGGGCGGGCTGATCCGCCACGGCGCCAAGCTCCTGTTCGCCTATGCCGAGGCCACGGTGCCGAAGATCACCATTATCACCCGCAAGGCCTATGGCGGCGCCTATGACGTCATGAGCTCCAAGCACATCCGCGGTGACCTGAACTATGCCTGGCCCACCGCCGAGATCGCGGTGATGGGCTCCAAGGGGGCGGTGGAGATCATCTTCCGCAACCAGACGCCCGAGGAGCTGGTCGCCCGTGAGGCGGAGTACAAGGAGCGGTTCGCCAACCCGTTCGTGGCCGCAGCCCGCGGCTATATCGACGACGTCATCATGCCCCACGGCACCCGGCGCCGGATTGTCCGCGGCCTGCGCTCCCTCAAGGGCAAAACCCTGTCCAACCCCTGGAAGAAACACGACAATATCCCGCTCTGAGGCGTCTGCCGTCCGGCGGCGTCGCGGAACAAGGTCGCCCCTGAACCCGTTGTCTTTGGAGAGCGCTGAAGCGCACCCAGTCAAAAACGGGAGAACCAGCCATGGCCGACAGGTGGACCGAAGACCAGGAATATGAGCGCATTCGTGCGATGCGCGGCGACCAGGATCGTCGCTCGGGCGGCTATGGGCAGCGGGATGATGAGGCTCGCAGCTTTTCCCCGCAGCAGCCCGCTCGCGGCCCTGTGTTCGGGGAGCGCGAGAGCGGCGCAGCCTATGGCCGCGACGCTGAAGTACGGACCATGTCCCGCGAGATCAGAGCCCAGCCCGACCGCGACCGGATTTATGGCGAAGGCTATTTTGGTCAGGAAGGCTACGCCATGGAGCAGGGCGGTTTCGGCGGACCGGCGGCGCCCCAACGGGCCTCGACCCGCGACGCCTATGCCCGAGTTTATGGCGGACACGAACGGCGCATCGATCGCGGTGACGACCGCGGCTTCTGGGACCGAACCACCGATGAGGTCGCCTCCTGGTTCGGAGACGAAGAGGCCGAACGCCGCCGCGACCGTGATCAGGCGCGCAGCCATCGCGGACGCGGCCCCAAGGGCTATGTGCGGCCCGACGACCGCATCAGCGACGACGTCCATCATCGCCTGACCGACGATCCCTGGATCGACGCCTCGGAGATCCAGGTCCAGGTGAAGGACGGCGAGGTGACCCTGAGCGGCACGGTCGACGACCGCCGCGCCAAGCACCGGGCCGAACACTGCGTCGAGGATATTCACGGGGTGAAGCACGTGCAGAACAATCTGCGGGTCCAGCCCCGGGTCGATCAGGGCTCCGTGACCGGCCAGCCGGCGCGCATGGCCACCAACACCACCCTCGCCAAGGTCACCGACGGCGAGGAATAGCCCGCGATTGCGCCTGACGCGGCCGCCGGCCTACGCTGGCCGCATGGGCGATGATCTGAAGGATTTCGAACCCTGGCTCGCCCTCTGGACCCTCGTTCCAGAGGGCGATGTCATGTCCATGCCCGTGACCCGCTCGCGCCTGCTGCCGGTGAGAGCAGGGGATAAGGCCGCCATGCTGAAACTGGCTCACAGCGCCGACGAGCGGCGGGGCGGGAGCATCATGGCGTGGTGGGGCGGGGCAGGGGCTGCCCCTATATTGGCCGCCCAGGACGACGCGCTGCTGATGGTCCGCGCCTCAGGCGGCGCACTGGTCCCGATGGTCCAGGCTGGACGGGACGAGGCGGCCACCGCGATCCTTTGCGAGGTGGTCGCCAGGCTGCACGCGTCGCGCGGTTCAGCCCCGCCGACGGCGCCGCCCTTGGATAAACTGTTCGACGCCCTGATCCAGTCGGCAGACCCGAGCCTCGGCCGGGCGCGCGACCTCGCAATGGCCTTGCTGGGGTCCCCCCGCGACCTGGTGCTCCTGCACGGGGACATACACCACGGCAATGTGCTGGACTTCGGCGCCCTGGGCTGGCTCGCCATCGATCCCTGGGGGCTGGTGGGCGAGCGCGCCTATGACTACGCCAACATCTTTCCCAATCCAGACCTGGCCTCGGTGACCCCCGACCGCGTCGCCGCGCGTCTCACGCAGATCGCGCAGGCTGCAGATCTGGAGCCGGCCCGCCTAAGAAGCTGGGCCCACGCCCACGCCGGACTATCGGCCGCCTGGCATGCCCAGGATGGCACTGACCCGGCGACGGCCAGGGCCATGCTCGCCATCCTGGAGGCCGGTTAGCCCGCTCGCAGGTGGGCGTTGTCGCCGCGGCCCAGGGGATCGCGCAGGGGCTCGCCGTCGCCAACGAATTCCAGGGACACCGAATTGATGCAGTAGCGCAGGCCCGTCGGCGGCGGACCGTCGGGGAAGACGTGACCCTGGTGGCTGTCGCACCGGGCGCAGCGGGTCTCGACCCGGACCATGCCATAGCTCACATCGCGCACGCCGATGACGTGGGCCTCGTTCATCGGGGCGAAGAAGCTCGGCCAGCCGGTGCCGCTCTCGAACTTGGTGTGGGCGCGGAACAGGGGCAGGCCACAAAGGCGGCAGCAATAGACGCCATCCTCCTTGTTATCGAGCAGGCCGCCGCAGAACGGCGCTTCCGTCCCGTGGCGAAGGAGGACATCTGCCTCTTCGAGCGTCAGGTCGCCTTCCAGGGTCTTGCGTTCCGCAAGGTCGGGGGGCGTCAGATCAAAAGTCGTCACGGGGGACTCGGCTGGCTTGGTCATGTGAGCCAATCTAAGGTCGCCCCCGACGGATCGGAAGGACCCCCTGTCAAAAGGGGGCGATGTCGGAGAGCCCAGGAATGATCACCGCCACCACCCCGAGCATCGCCGAGCGCGAGATCGCCAGGACCCTTGGGGTCGTCACCGGGGAGGCGATCATTGGCGCCCATATCTTCCGGGACATCTTCGCTGGCATCACCAACATCATCGGCGGCCGCGCCGGGGGATATGAGAAGGCCCTGGGCGAGGCGCGGGCCATCGCCCTGCGCGAAATGTGCGCCGAGGCCAGCGGCCTGGGCGCCGACGCGGTGGTCGGCGTCGACCTGGACTACGAGACCCTGGGGGCCGAGAACGGGATGCTGATGGTCAGCGCCTCGGGTACGGCGGTGAAGCTGCGTTGAGTTCGGTGACCATGTTTTCCAAGATTCTGATCGCCAACCGCGGCGAAATCGCTGTTCGCATTATCAAGACCTGCCGCCGGATGGGGATCGCCACGGTGGTGGTCTATTCCGAGGCCGACGCCGACTCCATGGCTGTGGAGATGGCCGACGAGGCGGTCTTCATCGGTCCGGCTCCGGCCTCCGAAAGCTATCTGGTGGCCGACAAGATCGTTGCGGCCTGCCGCGAGACCGGGGCCGAGGCCGTCCATCCGGGCTTCGGCTTCCTGTCTGAAAACGCAGGCTTCGCGAGGCGGCTGGCCGAGGAGGGCATCGTCTTCATCGGGCCGAACCCTGAGGCCATCGCGGCCATGGGCGACAAGATCGAAAGCAAGAAGGCCGCGGGCCGCGCCGGCGTCTCCACCGTGCCGGGCCATGTGGGCGAAATCTCCGACACCGCCCACGCCGTCCAGATCGCCGAGGAGATCGGCTATCCGGTGATGATCAAGGCCTCGGCCGGCGGCGGCGGCAAGGGCATCCGGGTCGCCTGGACCCGCCAGGACGTCGAAGAGGGTTTCCCCGCCGTGCAGGCGGAGGCCAAGTCCAGCTTCGGCGACGACCGGATCTTCATCGAGAAGTTCATCGAGAGCCCTCGCCATATCGAGATCCAGGTGCTGGGCGACAAGCACGGCCACGTCGTCCACCTGTTCGAGCGGGAATGTTCGATCCAGCGGCGCAACCAGAAGGTCATCGAGGAGGCGCCCAGCCCGCTTCTGGACGAGGCCACCCGCAAGGCCATGGGGGACCAGGCCATCGCGCTGGCCAAGGCGGTCGGCTACGACAGCGCCGGCACCGTCGAGTTCGTCGCCGGCCAGGACCGCAGCTTCTTCTTCCTGGAGATGAACACCCGCCTGCAGGTGGAGCATCCGGTCACCGAGCTGATCACCGGGGTGGACCTGGTGGAGCAGATGATCCGCTCGGCCGCCGGCGAGCCGCTCGCCTTCACGCAGGACGACCTGAAGATCAACGGCTGGGCGATCGAAAGCCGCATCTATGCCGAGGATCCCTATCGCGGCTTCCTGCCCTCCATCGGCCGGCTGGTTCGCTATCGTCCGCCGCAGGAATCCGAGGCCGCCGGGCTGACCGTGCGCAACGACGCCGGCGTCCGCGAGGGCGACGAGATCTCGATGTTCTACGACCCGATGATCTCCAAGCTGTCCACCTGGGCGCCGACCCGTCTGGCCGCCATCGACGCCATGGGCGAAGCTCTCGAGACCTTCCATATCGAGGGCCTCGGCCACAACATCCCCTTCCTGGTGGCGGTGATGGACGAGGACCGCTTCAGGTCGGGCCAGCTGTCCACCAGCTATATCAAGGACGAATTCCCCGAGGGCTTCCAGGGGACGATCCCGACGCCCCGCCAGACCGACATCCAGATCGTCGCGGCCTGCGCCATGCATCAGGTGATGAGCGAGCGCGCCTGGCCCGGCCGGGGCCGTCACGACTGGGTCGTCAATCTGGGCGGCGCCGATCATCCGGTGCGCCTGAGCCTGGACGGCGACACGGTCAGCGTGGAGCTGCCCGAGGCTGGTCGCCGGCTGGTGCTGTCGGACATCGACTGGCGTCCAGGCCAGCCGGTCTTCGCCGCGACCCTGGATGGGGCGCGATTCAGCGTCCAAGTGCGTCCGGCGGCCGAGGGCTTTGTCATCCGCCACCGGGCCGCCGAGGCGCGGGTTCTGGTGCTGACGCCGGTCTCGGCCCTGCTGCACAAGCGCCTGCCGGCCAAGCAGGCCGCCGACACCGCCAAGCTGGTGCTCTCGCCCATGCCAGGTCTTGTCGTCAGCCTCAGCGTGGTGGAGGGCCAGGAGGTCAAGGCCGGCGAGGTGGTGGCCATCATCGAGGCCATGAAGATGCAGAACATCATCCGCGCTGAGCGCGACGGGACAGTGAAGTTGGTCGGCCCCAAGGCCGGCGACTCGGTGGCCGCCGACGAGGTGCTGGCCGAGTTCGCCTGACCGACGATCCCCAGCTTCGCCGTCGGAACAGAGGCCCCTGTGGGGGGTTCCCTTGAGGCAATCCACCTCAAGAGGAGCCTGACATGGCAAACGATCCCGCCGACCGCACCGACATGCGCCTGATCGCCGCCGACAAGGTCGAAGGCGTCAGCGTCTACAACCCCCAGGGCGAGAAGCTGGGCACGGTGGAGAACATCTTCATCGACAAGCGCTCCGGCCAGGCCGAATTCGCCACCATGGCCTTCGGCGGCCTGCTGGGCATGGGCGAAAAGCACTATCCGCTCCCCTGGTCGGTCCTGACCTATGACACCGAACAGGACGGCTTCGTCGTCGCCCTCGAGAAGGACACCCTTGAAGGCGCGCCGGGCTACGACAAGGCCCGTTTCAGCGACGGTGACTACGGCTGGCGCGATGAGGTGACCGGCTACTACGGCGCCACCGCCTAGCCTTGAACTCAGGGGAGGGTCGGGGGTTCGACCTCCGCGCTCGCCCCGAAGACGGATTCGAAGCCGACGCGCAGCGCCGCGTCGGCTTCATCCATGGTTACGGGCAGGCCCAGGTCCACCAGGCTGGTCACCCCATGCTCGGTGACGCCGCACGGGACGATCCCGGCGAAGTGGCCAAGGTCGGGTTCGACGTTCAGGGCGATGCCGTGGAACGACACCCACCGGCGCAGCTTGACCCCTATGGCGGCGATCTTGTCCTCCTGCGGCGGAAAGCCCGGCGTGTTGCGCTCCACCCAGACCCCGACGCGTCCGGGGCGTATGGCCCCCTCGACGTTGAAGCGCCCCAGCGACTCGATCACCCAGGCTTCCAGCGCCGCCACGAAGGCCCGCACATCGCGGCGCCGGGCGGTGAGGTCCAGCATCACATAGGCCACCCGCTGGCCTGGGCCGTGATAGGTGAACTGGCCGCCGCGGCCGCTCTGAAAGACCGGGAACCGGTCAGGCGTCAGCAGGTCGGCCGGCTTGGCCGAAACGCCGGCCGTATAGAGCGGCGGATGTTCCAGCAGCCAGACCAGCTCGCCGGCCCGGCCCTCGGCGATGGCGGCGGCGCGGGCCTCCATGACGCCCACGGCGGCCTCATAGTCCACAAGCCCTTGAGACACCGCCCAGCCGACGGCTGCGCCATCCTGACGCTGAAACTTTATCTGCGGGGGCTCGGGATTTAACGCGTGGTCAAGCATGGCAAGGGCAATGTGGGGGCTTAAGCCGCCGGCTGCAAAGTCGCAGATGAGGCGGCGCTCAGGGGTGTGGGTTTGTCCAGTCAGGTTCAGGCGGTCAATGTGGAGATCTCGGTCGTGCTCGGCCGCGCTTCCCTGCCGATGCAGCAGCTGCTGCGGATGGGCCGCGGGGCGGTGATTCCCCTCGACGCCACCGTCAACGAAGAGGTCTGGATCCTGGCCAACAACCATCCTGTGGCCCGGGGCGAGATCCAGATCAGCGACGACAAGATCGCCATCGCCGTCACCCGCGGGGCCAATGTGTTCGACTACATGGCCGGCGGCAGCTAAGCGCGCAAAACTCTCCTTCACAAAGCAGCGGCGGTTTGCTACGCCCCGCGGCTCACCACGAGCGGTCGTGGCGGAATTGGTAGACGCGCAGCGTTGAGGTCGCTGTGGGGCAACCCGTGGAAGTTCGAGTCTTCTCGACCGCACCAGTGAACCAGGAACAGCAGAAGCGGTAGATTTCGACCAAAGCGCAGGGGAGGGCCAGATGAGCCGTGAACGGGCCGACCCTGCCGCCGACCTCGATGTCGATCGCGAAGAAGACCTGGAAGACCTCGCCCTGGGCGAGGACTATGCGCTCAACCCGCAGTTCGTATCCATGGTGGTGGACGCCGCTGACCGCGGCGACTCCGATCGCCTGCGGGAACTGCTGAGCGCCCTGCATCCCGCCGACGTGGCCGACCTGATCGGCTTCCTCGCCGCTGAGGATCGCAAGGAGATCCTGCCGCATCTGGATCCCGAGGCCCTGGCCGAGATCCTGTCGGAGCTGGACTACGAAATCCGCGAGGAGATCCTCGAGGCCGTCTCGCCCGACGTCCTGGCCCGGGCGCTCGGCGAACTGGATTCCGACGACGCCGCCGACGTGGTCGAGGATCTGGAGATCCACAAGCGCGCCGAGGTGCTGGCCGCCCTGCCGGAGGGCGAGCGCGCTGCGATCGAGAGCGCGCTCTCCTATGGCGAGGAGACCGCCGGCCGTCTGATGCAGCGTGAGGTGGTCGCCGCCCCGCAGTTCTGGACCGTCGGCCAGGCCATCGACCATTTCCGGCGGGAAGCCGACGACCTGCCTGAGCTGTTCTTCGACGTCTATGTGGTCGATCCGGCCTACAAGCCCGTGGGCGCGGTGCCGATCAGCACCCTGCTGCGCAGCCGCCGCGACGTGCCGCTGGCCCAGATCATGGAGTCGCTGTCCGAAATCCCGGTCGATATGGACCAGGAGGAGGTGGCCTACATCTTCGACAAGTACCACCTGATTTCAGCCCCGGTGGTCGAGCCGGGCGGCCGGCTGGTGGGGCAGATAACCGTCGATGACATTGTCGGCGTCATCCACGAGGAAAGCCGCGAAGACATCCTGGCCCTGGCCGGCGTCTCCGACAGCGGCCGCCACGGGGGGGTCTGGGACATGGTCGCCTCGCGCCTGCCCTGGCTGTTGCTCAACACCCTGACCGCCGCCCTGGCGGTCAGCGTCATCCAGGCCTTCGAGGCGCAGATCGCCGAGGTGGTGACCCTGGCCGTCCTGATGCCGATCGTCGCCTCTCTGGGGGGCAATGGCGCGACCCAGACCCTGACCGTGGCGGTGCGCGCCCTGGCCAGCCGTGAGCTCTCGGCGGTGAACGCCATGCGCACGGTCAGCCGGGAGATGCTGGTGGGTCTGGTCAATGGCGGCGTGCTCGCCGTGGTCACCGGCGTGGCCATCTATCTGGTGTTTGGCGACCTGAGGCTGTGTGCGGCTTTTGGCGCGGCGATCATCATCAACATGTTCGTCGCCGCGGCCGCCGGGGCCCTGGTGCCCCTGGCCCTGGAGCGCATGGGCCGCGACCCGGCCGTGTCGTCTGCCGTCTTTGTGACCTTCGTCACCGACTTCACAGGGTTTTTCGCCTTCCTCGGGATCGCCGGCCTGATCCTGTTGTAAGCGGCCCTTATCTTGCGGCTTGAGGCCCGGACCCCGTGTTTGTGTCTCAACATGGATCAGGACGGCCATGAAACCGCGTCACCAGATCTCCCGCGCTGCGATCGAACTGATCAAGCGCTTCGAAGGCTACCGCGCCAAGGCCGCGAGGCTGGCCGATGGCCACTGGACGATTGGCTATGGCCACACCCTGACGGCGCGGGAAGGGGCGGAAGTCTCTGAACGGGACGCCGAGGCCCTGCTGCTCTACGACCTGATCGCCGTGGCGCACCTGGTCAACGAGGTCACCTACGCTCCGCTGACCCAGAACCAGTTCGACGCCCTGTGCTGCTTCGCCTTCAATATCGGCCTGGACAACTTCCGCCGCTCCTCGGTCCTGCGCCGGATCAATGAGGGCCAGCTGTTGCAGGCGGCCTGCGCCATGGAGCTGTGGCGCAAGGCCGACTTTGAGGGCGAGCGGATCGTCATCGACGCCCTGGTCCGCCGCCGGGCCGCCGAGAAGACTCTGTTCCTGACCCCCATGGACGGCTGGGTGCCGGCCCCTTCGCCGATCCTGCGGCCCAATGTGGACGCCGACATCGCCGGGATCGTGCCTCGGGAGACCCCGCTGGCGGTCCGCGCGGCCCTCGACGGACTGAGCGCCGTAGCTGAACGCGACCCGGCCGCCGCCACCCTGCGGCCGGCGCCGCCGGAGGAGGAGGCCCAGGCCCCCAGTCCGGCCCAAGCCGCCGCCGCCGCGGTGAGCTATCGCCTGGCCGCCATCTTCAAGGATGAGGCCCCGGCGTCTGACGCCGCCGCCGAGGACGCGCCGACCCCTGAGTCTCTGTCCATGGCGGAGACCCCCGATCAGGATGAGCCGACGCCTGTGGCGTCGCTGACCGAAGACTTGCCGACGCCGGCCCAAGCGCTCGAAGCCGCGCCTGCGCCTGCGCCTGCGCCTGAGCCTGAGCCTGAGCCTGACGCCCCCAAGGCGGCGGCCGCGTCCAGCTGGGGCGGTACGGTGGGACTGATCGGCGGGGGCGCCGAGCGCGCCCTCGTGCTGACG
>JGI24120J20309_1000854_pt1 | contig 12473 bp, 8 predicted proteins | sample SubbioAug_CSW13A_FD_20309 | JGI IMG/M metagenome (IMG submission 20309) | reverse complement strand
GGCACCGGCTTGTCGGGCGGGCAGCGCCAGCGCATTGCCATTGCCCGCGCCCTGCTCAAGCGCCCCAGGGTGCTGATCTTTGACGAAGCCATTTCCAACCTGGACCAGCAAACCGCAGAGCACTTTGCACTAACCATCAACCGGCTCAAGGGCAAGGTGACGATGATCTTCATCACCCACCAGGTGCCCAAGGGCCTGCAGGTGGATGCGGTGGTGGAGTTGGGGGTGCAAGGCCAGCACATCGATTCATTGAAGGGAGATGCATGAACCAAGCCTCCAAATCCAACCCAGTCAAAGCGTTATGGCAGCGCTTCAAGGCCCGCATGAAGCGCACGTGGATCGGTTGGTTCTATATCTGTGCTCGCAGAGAGACTGTAGGCAACATGTTGCTGGCTATCTTGCTAGTAGGCTTCTTTATCGGTAGTTTCGGCTTTTCTAGCTACATGGCGGTTCGGCCCTATACCTCATGGGACGAGTTGCCCTGTCAAACTGGCACTCTGATCAAGGCGGTCTCTTTGACTCGCGGGAATTCGTCCTCCACCCTGGCCGATCCCACTGGAGTGCGGTACAAGTTCTACGGCACATCTTCCTCGATGCGGAGCCTGGAACCCTTCATTGGCCAGTCGCTCACGGTGTGTTACGTCACTGAGGTGTCGATCTGGTACCCGTTCTATTCCCACGAACTCGCCACGATTGTTTACCCCGACGGAACATTCAGCCTACGCCGGCAGGCTGCTACACCTATCGAAAGCGCCCAGTCTGACATCCTTTGGATGAAAGTCTTCTGGCTGTGGACGGCTTTCCCATCGTTGCTGTGGCTGCTCAAACGCTATGCCCGCGCGGCGTGGCGGGCGCGGCAGGCGCATCTTGAAAGTCTTGTTTCCATTCATTAAACCCCAGGGAGTTCCACATGAGTCTGAATAAAGCAACGGTCAATTTGGTATCGGATATGTTGGGGGCCAAGGCCTCGCCAGTCGATTTGGCCAATGCAGCCGCGGCCGCCAACAAAGGCGATGCCATCGACGCGGCTGTGTCCGCCGCCAACGGCCTGCAGGCACTGGCAGGCACGGTGTCCAAAGCGGTCGCCAGCAAGGCGCCGCATGTTTGGGTGGCTGCATTGGCTAATGATTCATTTAAACTTGTCAAGGAAGCGACCGAAGGCGATAAAAGAATCAAAAACGACACCCTCCTGGGCGCACTCTCAACGGCTGTGGCGGGGGTGGGGTTGGTGGCGGGGTTTACAGTCGCTTCCCCAGCGATTCTTCTTGGCATTACCGCAGCCACCATCGTGGGTTCTGCCGCACTGGGGCTGGCCGCACTGGCAGCTCAACCCGATGACGCCAGCATTTACGACTCGGTGGTCAACCTGCTGGCACGCAACCAAGAGCTTGCTGCTCAAATGGGGCCAGAGCTGGAGGCGTATTTCAGCCGCTATGGCGCCGATCTGGAAAGCGGAATCGACAACTTTTCCAATTGGGTGACGGGCCCCTTGCCCCACCAGCTTGAACAAAGGATTGTTTCGCATTCCAACGACGTTCTTGACGCCATCAAACGCCAAACCCAAACCGCTGCCACCATTCCCTCCCCCATCATCCTGGACCTGGACGGCGACGGCCTCATCGGCACCGTGGGCCTGGGCGCCGGCGTGCACTTCGACCACGCCGCCGACGGCTTTGCCGAGCGCACCGGCTGGGTGGCTCCCAGAGACGGCCTGCTGGTGTGGGACCGCAACGCCATCGGCACCATCGACTCGGGCCGCGAACTCTTCGGCTCCGAAACCCTGCTGCCCAACGGCCTGAAGGCCGTCAACGGCTTCGAGGCCCTGGCGGCCCTGGACGCCAATGGCGACGGCGTCATCGACGCCAACGACCCCGTGTATGCCCAGTTGCGCGTGTGGGTGGACGCCAACCTAGACGGGCGCACCGGCCAAGGCGAACTGCTCACCCTGGAAGAAGCCGGGGTGCGCAGCATCAGCGTGGCGTACACGAACAGCACCCACGTGGACGCCAACGGCAACGCCCACCGCCAGGTGGGCAGTTACACCACCACCGAAGGCCACACCCGGCTGGCCACTGATGTGTGGTTCCAGGCGGATGCCACTTACAGCCTGCCCACCGAATGGGTGGAGGTGCCCGAATCCATCGCCGCGCTGCCCGATGCCCAGGGCTACGGCAAGGTGCGGGATTTGCACCAGGCCATGGCCATGGATAGCAGTGGGCAGTTGCAGGCGTTGGTGACGGCGTTCACCCAGGCCAGCACCCCCGAAGACCGGGATGCCTTGGTCACGCGGATCATCTACCACTGGACGGGGGTGCAGGACGTGGACCCTTTCAGCCGCGCTTCGCGCATGATCTACGGCAACGCCATCGGCGATGCGCGCAAGCTCGAAGCGCTGGAAGAATTCATGGGCGAGGAGTGGTTTGGCGTGTGGTGCTGGGGCACCCGTGACGCGAACCCGCACGGGCGCGCAGCCCCGGTGTTGCTCAAAGCTTGGGACGAAATCAAAGCCTTGGTCTATGGCCAGTTGATGGCGCAAAGCCACCTGAAAGACCTGTTCCAGAACATCACCTACCAGTGGGACATGGAAGCCGAAACCGTGGTGGGCGACCTGGAGGCGGTGGGGCAATCGCTGGCAACCCAGTTGGAGAGCGACCGCGAAGCGGCGCTGCAAAACCTGGGGGACTTTTTGCACTCGCTCAAAGGCATGGGGCTGCTCAACCGGCTGGACGTGGCGAGCTTCAGGGCCATGCTGCTGCCGCTGGGTGCGGACGTGGCCCAGACCATGGAGACAGCCCTCAAAGGGTGGGTGACCGCCAACGGCCCCACCGAGGGTGATGACGTGTTGCGTGGTACTGAATTCAACGACATCATCGATGGCCGAGGCGGAAACGACCGCTTGTTTGGCCGGGGTGGGGATGACATTCTGATTGGCGGTGCGGGCAACGACGTGCTTGACGGCGGTGTGGGCAACGACGAGTTGCGGGGCAGCACGGGTTCAGACACCTACCGCTTTGGCCGTGGCGATGGGCACGACACCATCATTGAGGATTCGTGGATATTCAGCGACACCGACCGCATAGAACTCAAAGACGGCGTCTCACCAGATGGGGTGCAATTGCAGCGTGTGCGCACCGTCGACGGTTGGCAGGTGAGTGACGATCTGGTGTTGACGATTGTGGACACCGGCGAGACGATCACTGTCAAGAACCACTTCAACGAGAGCAACCGCCACGCGGTGGAAGAAATTGTTTTCGCTGACGGCACGGTGTGGGGCCTTGAAGACATCAAGACCCTGGTGTTGCTGGGGAGCGATGGCGACGACACCCTGCACGGTTTCAATGGCCGAGACGATGAGCTCGACGGGGGTGCGGGCAATGATGTGTTGATGGGTGGAACGGGCTCCGACATCTACCGCTTCGGCCTGGGACACGGGCACAACACCGTCATCGAAACGGCGGATGTGGCCTCTGAGGATGTGGTGTGGATGGATGCCGGGATTTCTCCCGACGAGGTGGCCGTGCGATGGACTCTCCAAGGCGACATGGTGCTCACGTTGCCCGATGGAAGCTCCATGACCATCAAGGATCAGGCTAGGCTGTGGGCTGAGAGCATGAAGATGGGCATTGAGGCGGTGCGCTTCGCCGATGGTGAGGTGTGGGACCGTGCTGAACTCGCGGCCCGGGCCATAGCCGGAACGGCTGGAGACGATGTGATCGTGGGCGGCTACGGTAACGACGTTCTGAACGGTGGCCCTGGCAATGACCATTTCGAAGACCTCGGAGGCTACGACACCTATGTGTTTGGCTTGGGTGATGGGCACGATGTGATCAATGACTCATCTGGTCGCATCCTTTTCAAGGACGGTATTGCGCCGGGTGATGTGCGATTTGCCCTGGACGGCGCCGACCTAGTGGCCACGTTGGGCGCGACAGGCGACTCAGTGCGCGTGACGAGCTGGAGCGGCACATGGCAGCGCATGGACCGCTTTGTCTTCGCAGATGGCACTCAATTGTCCGCAGCCGAAGTGTTGGCGCTGCTTGGTGCAGGTGCAGACGTTGCCATATTGCAAGGTACTGCAGGGGACGATGCCCTGCCGGGCAGCGACCAGCCCCACCAGATTTTTGGGTATGCGGGCCATGACACGTTGGTGGGTGGCAGCGGCAATGACCATTTGTTGGGGGGTGATGGCAACGATTTGCTGATAGGCGGCCAGGGGGACGAACTGCTTGAAGGCGGAAACGGCCAGAACGTGTACGTGTACAACCGTGGCGACGGCAAGGACCGCATCCTCGTGCAAGGGGGCGCAGAAGACACCTTGCGCTTCGGTGACGGCATCCGCCCAGAGGATGTGCATCTGATCCACGAGGAAGGGGCATCTCCCCGTCTGGTCATCACCTTGTCGGAAACGGAGAGTGTGACCGTTGAATATGCCCCCGTGGCCGGTGCCGTGACGCCCGGTATGGGCACAGGCCCGCTGACTCCACGGAGTTCTGGTGTTGTGATTGACAATGGCGTGATCCAGCTGGGTGTCAACACCCTGGGCCATCTGAACGTTCCTTACTGGCCAGACCCCATGGGCATCGGGTACATGGGCTTGCGTTACATGCCCACAGGTGGGGCGTCCACAGAGTACGGTGCACTGGCCGAAGGCTGGGGTGTGTCCAACGGCATGGTCTCGGGGTATGCCAACGCATCGGCAGGTACGGGCGGGTTGAGCCTCATGTCGTTCGAGGCCAACGCCACCAGTGCGGTCTCCGTTGTGGGGGTTGGGGGTATTTTTGAGGTGACTCACGCCTACAAGCCCAGTGAGTCGGCCTATCTGTACGAGGTGGAGGTGACCATCCGCAACGTAAGCGGCCAGGACCAACAGGCACTCTACCGGCGGGTCATGGACTGGGACATCTGGCCAACACCGTATTACGAGTACGTCACAATCGTCAACAGTTCGCCCGTGGTGTTCCGAACAGACACCAATGGCTTCAATTCATCCAACCCGCTGTGGTTTTCCTCATATATGGAGGGCCCCAGCGCGTCAAACGGTTACCAGAACTTGATTGATTACGGACCTATTGACCATGGCGCATTGTTTGACTTCAATTTCGGCCTGTTGGCGGGAGAAGACGACCCCCTGACGCAGGAAAATGAAACAATTTTGCGTTTCAGCACCTACTACGGCGCTGCTGGCAGCGAGGCCGAGGCATTGAATGCACTGGCGCGCGTGGGCGCGGAGCAGGTTTATTCTCTGGGGCAAGCCAGCGTGGCAGGAGGGGCCGCTTTCGGCGTACCGAATACCTTTGTATTCGCCTTCAAGGGGGTAGGTGGCGAAGCGCTGGCTCCGGCGCGTTTGATCGATAGATTTGAGTTTGCCGATGGCAGGGTATTTAGCCTGGCCGAATTGCTGGCCCTGCCCGCAAGCACAGGTACTGAAGGTGACGACTTGTTGGAGGCGCGCTTGCCTGGTGCTGCGCTTGCTGGAGGGGTCGGATCCGACACCTATCGCGTACACGTGGACGCGTCTCACCCTGGTGAGGTGCTGATCGCAGAAGTCTGGCGTGCGCAAGATGTGAACAGCATCGAACTGCTCGGCGATGTGGACGGCGAGGCGCTACACCTGGCGTTCGACGGAGACGATTTGCTGCTGCTCGTTTCACCCGACCATGCGATTCGCTTTCCTGGCTTTGACCCCCGAGCGCTGGGCATGCAAGCGCCTGTGTCCGACATCCTCCTGCCGGACGGCAGCCTGCTGACATTTGAAGAGTTGCTTGCTCGCGGTGTTCGCTATGGTGAGCACACCGAAACCATCGACGACACCTACGACATCCTCATCGGCGATGGCGAGGTGAGCATTGTTGATGTGGCCACAGCCGACGCCCCCAACACGGTGCGCTTTGGCCCCGGCATCACCGCCTCTGGCTTGCAGGACCGCCTTTCATTCATCGACAACGGCGAGGGCGGGCACTGGCTGGTCGTGCGTTACGGCGGCGAGGGCGATGTGCTGCGCCTGGCCGGCTTCAACCGCGACAACGTGCTGGGCGGTGGCCATGCAGTGGAGCACTTCCTGTTTGCCGACGGCACGGTGGTGGATTACGCCACGCTCGCGTCGTGGGGCTTCACGGTGGAGGGCGACGAAGCCGACAACACCCTTCGCGGCAGCAACCTGGACGACCGCTTGTACGGCGGCTTGGGTAACGATGTGTTGATGGGTGGCGACGGCAACGACGCCTACATCTTCGCCCCAGGTAATGGGGTGGACACGATCATCGACAGTGGCGACGAAGACTTCAACTTCATCCGGTTCACCGGCGGCTTAACCCCAGCCGACATCCGGCGCGAGTGGGAAGGCAGCACCCTGCTGCTGCACTATGGGCCAAGCGATACGGTACGGATCGAGCATTTCTTCTCACCCACCACAGGCAACCCGACCGTCCTCGCGTTGGCTTTTGAGGACGGCACCATTGAACCGCTGCTGGAGCATTTGAACCATGCCCCCACCGCCAACGGCGAGTTGGCGTCTGCTGTCGCCAAAATGGGCGAGGCCTTCACCTATGCCATCCCCGAAGGGTTCTTCCAAGACCCCGACCCCAATGACCAGATTCGCCTGACGGCGCGCTTGGCCAACGGCGACGCATTGCCCGACTGGCTGGCTTTCGACACTGCCACAGGCCAGTTGAGCGGCACGCCGACCGAATCCGATCTGGGCTCGCTGGCCGTGGTGGTGACGGCCATGGACCACTTTGGGCTGACCGTGGAGCGTTCTTTTGGGCTGACGATCCAATCCGGTACGAGCAATGGCGGCTCCAAAGGCAACGCCGGCGTTGGAAACGGCCAGGATGCGCCCCCGCCCGGCCACACCCACAATCACAACGACGGCCCCGGCACGGGCCCCGGAAACCCGGGCAGCAAAGGCGGAAACAACGGAGGCGAGAAAGATAAGACGCTGGACGACTTCCTCGACAGCTTCCAGGCCGATGCCCAGACAGCGGAAGGCCCGAGCGCTATGGACTCCGTGGGGGCTTTGGATGCCGACTGGTTCGAACGTTGGTTCCCACTCCCCACGCAGGCCCATGAAAACGCCCATGGGCACACCTTGTCTGCGGGCCATGGCCCGTCGGTGGAAGCGCATTGGCAACAGTTGCTGAACGCGTTGAAGCGGCTGGATGCCGAAAGGCAAGACGTTGCCCCATGGCAGGGCAAGGGTCAGGGTGCCGATCTTTCGGGGCTGGATGGCTTGCTCAGCGGGAACGCGGCGTTGATGCGGGTGCAGGAAGGGGCTGTGGGCCTGGCGGCTGCGGGCACCCAGCTCAAGGGCTTCACCGGCTTGCGCGAAGGTGTGGCCACTTTGCACGGTTGAGCGGTAAACCATGAGCGCACTACAACCCCTTGCCCACCCAAGCCAAGCCGACGTCCTGGCCTTTCACCCGCCGCTGATACGCCTGCAGCACGCTGCGCCGCACCCCCAAGGGCGGCGGGTGCTGTGGGCACTGCTGGCCTTGCTGGCGTTCCTGCTGGTCTGGGCTTTGGTGGGGCGGCTGGACATTGTGGCGGTGGCCGAAGGCAAATTGGTGCCCGCGAGCTACCTCAAGATCGTGCAGCCTTCGGAAGCCGGTATTGTGAAAGACATTCTGGTGCGCGAAGGCGAAAGTGTGTCAGCGGGCCAGGTGCTCATGCGCATGGACGCGTTGTTGACTGAAGCCGATCTGGTGGCTCTGGGAACCGAGCACACGCGCCGCCGTTTGCAGTTGGCACGCATTGATGCGGAACTCTCGGGCCAAGGGTTTGTAGGGTCGCCCGGCACCCCTGCGGTGCTTGTGCAGGAAGCGCAGGCCCATTACCAGGCCAACCGGGGGGCGCTTTCAGCGGCCTTGGCCGAAGAAAGGAGCCGCCTCGCCAAGGCCGAGCAGGAACTGGCCGCCGCCCGCCAGCAAAAGGAGCGCCTGGAAACCGTGCTGCCCCATTACCTAGAGCAGGATCAGGCCTATGTGCGCTTAGTGCAAGAGGGGTTTGCGGGGGCTTTGATGGGGTCGGACAAACGGCGCGAGCGCGTTGAAAAGGAGCAGGAGCTGGCCACGCAAGGGCATTTGATTGCCTCAGCCCGGGCCAGCATTGTGCAGTCACAGAAGAAGCTCCGTCAAATCGAAGCCGACCATCAAAGAAGCCTTCATGCCGAACGCATGGAGGCCCTGGGCCAGTTTGACCGCCTGACCCAGGAGCTTCAGAAGCTGGAGCATCGAAGGCAGTTGCTGGAGCTCAAGGCCCCGCACGACGGTGTGATCAAGGACTTGGCTACCCACACCGCTGGCACAGTGGTGCAACCCGGCACCGTGCTGGCCAGCTTAGTGCCGCGTGAAGAAAAGCTCAAAGTGGAAGTATGGGTGCCAAACGAAGACATTGGTTTTGTTCGACCCGGGCAGCCGGTGAAGTTGAAATTTGCCCCTTACACCTTCCAGAAGTACGGCATGGGGCATGGCACCGTGGAGCATGTAAGTGCCGATGCGCAAAGCGAGGAGGAGGCCCGTGACAGGGGTTTGCAAGGCCCTGGGCAGCGCCCGCTGCGCTACAAGGCGCTGGTCATGCTGGAAGCCAGTGGCCTGGAAATGAACGGTGTGAGTTACCCGTTGGCGGTGGGCATGCAGACCACGGCTGAAATTCTGCTAGGTAGCAGAACAGTCATGGAATACCTGCTCTCGCCGGTGAAGAAGGCCTGGCACGAGGCAGGGCGTGAGCGGTAGTCTAGCGGGGATGTTTCGAGCGGAGTGACCTCAAAGCCCCGCGGCCACCAGCAGGGCCATTGAAAAAGCCAGCACCACGGCTATGCCCCCCAGCCATCGGGTACGCCAGCGCAGGACCTCTACCGCCTGGACCAGTCGATTGTTCTGTTCTGCAAGCTCTGCGGTGGTCTGGGCGAGCTGCGCTATGTCGGCTTGCAGTTGTCGGTGCTTGGCTTCCATGGCTTGCAGTTGCAGCGGCAGGCTTTGCGGGTCTTCAAGCTCATTTCGGGCATTAGGTGCATCTCGTGCAGTTTGTCGGTCCAGCAGCTGTCGGGCGCCCTTCAGCACTTTGGGCGCATGCTCCAGCACTTCGCCCCAGGGAATTACCTTGAGCGCCAGCATCCAGGGAAAAGCCATGTCGTCTCTCCAAGTTCACACGAACTGTGTGGAGCCAGTGTAGGGCGCTTGGTTCAAGTGGTTGCATAAACCACGGCTCGCTTGCAAGGCGCTCAAAGGTCCTCTAGAATGCGCAGTTCAGCGAAAATTCGTTTGCTGGAATCACCAATTGAGGTTCATATGTACGCGGTCATAAAAACCGGCGGCAAGCAGTATCGCGTTGCCGTTGGCGAAAAACTTAAAGTAGAACAGATTGCTGCGGACGTGGGTCAAGAGATCGTGATCGACCAGGTGCTGGCCGTCGGCAACGGCGAAGGCATCAAGGTGGGCACGCCCTTGGTCTCCGGCGCAACGGTCACGGCCACCGTGGTCTCTCACGGTCGTGGCGACAAGGTCCGCATCTTCAAGATGCGCCGTCGCAAGCACTACCAGAAGCGCCAGGGCCATCGTCAGAACTACACCGAGCTGCAGATCGGCTCGATCAACGGCTAAGGAGTAAAGCACCATGGCACAGAAAAAAGGCGGCGGCTCAACCCGCAACGGTCGCGACTCCAAGCCCAAGATGTTGGGTGTGAAGGTGTTCGGCGGCCAGGAAATCTCCGCCGGCGCCATCATCGTGCGCCAGCGTGGCACCAAGTTCCACGCCGGCACCGGCACGGGCGTGGGCAAAGACCACACCATCTTCGCCACCGTGGACGGCAAGGTCAGCTTCGCCACCAAGGGCGCGCTGAACCGCAAGACGGTTTTCGTCACCCCGGTGTGACGATCTGCTGAGGCGGCCCTGGCTGCCCGGCATCCCAAGGGCCCGCGCATGCGGGCCTTTTGTGTTTCTTCGTTTCAGGGACAATCCAGCCATGAAATTTGTTGACGAGGCCTACATCGAGGTCGCCGCCGGTGACGGGGGCAATGGTTGCGTGTCGTTCCGCCACGAGAAGTACAAGGAATTCGGCGGCCCCGACGGCGGCGACGGCGGTCGGGGTGGCCACGTCTGGGCGCTGGCCGACGAAAACCTCAACACCCTGATCGACTTCCGCTACTCGCGCAAGTTCGAGGCGCCGCGCGGCGAGCACGGCAAGGGCTCCGACATGTTCGGCGCCAAGGGCGAGGACATCGTTCTCAAGATGCCGGTGGGCACCATCGTCCGCAACGCCGACACCGGCGAGGTGATGCACGAGCTGCTGCAGGCCGGCGAAAAGATCCTCATCGCCAAAGGCGGCGACGGCGGCTTCGGCAACCTGCGCTTCAAGAGCGCCATCAACCGCGCGCCGCGCCAGAAAACCCCCGGCCACCCGGGCGAGCGCTACAACCTGCAGCTCGAGCTCAAGGTGTTGGCCGACGTGGGCTTGCTCGGCATGCCCAACGCGGGCAAGTCCACCTTCATTGCGGCGGTGTCCAACGCCCGCCCCAAGATCGCCGACTACCCCTTCACCACGCTGCACCCCAACCTGGGTGTGGTGCGGGTGGGGCCGGAAAAGAGCTTTGTGATCGCCGACGTGCCCGGCCTGATCGAAGGCGCCTCCGAAGGCGCCGGGCTGGGCCACCAGTTCCTGCGGCACCTGCAGCGCACCCGGCTGCTGCTGCACATCGTGGACATGGCGCCCTTCGACGACGCGGTGGACCCAGTGGCGCAGGCCAAGGCCATCGTCAAGGAATTGAAGAAGTACGACCCCGAGCTGCACGCCAAGCCGCGCTGGCTGGTGCTCAACAAGCTGGACATGGTGCCGGCCGAGGAGCGCGAGGCCCGCGTGAAGGACTTCGTCAAGCGCTTCAAGCACAAAGGCCCGGTGTTCGAGATATCGGCGCTGACCCGCGAGGGCTGTGAGTTGCTGGTGCAGAAGATCTTCCAGCACATCGCGGCCACCCGCGAGGCGGAGAAGCCGGCGGTGTACGTGGACCCGCGCTTTGACGAGAACCGCGACACCGTGGAGGCACCGCCCCCGCCCAGCGACGATCCCCGTTTCCGGGACTGAGCGAGTCCCACCCCCTGCAACCACCCAGGCCCGCCGTGGCGGGCACCCTGTCCAGCGAACCTGCCCGACCATGACCGCCGAGTCCCTCGCCCCCGCTGTCGCCGCTCCTCAAGCGGCCCCTGCCGATGTGTTGCGCAGCGCCCGCCGCATCGTGGTCAAGGTCGGCTCCAGCCTGGTCACCAACGAGGGCAAGGGCCTGGACGAGGCCGCCATCGGCCAGTGGAGTCAGCAGCTCAGCGCCCTGGTGCAGGACGGCCGCGAGGTCATCATGGTCAGCAGTGGCGCCATTGCCGAAGGCATGAAGCGCCTGGGCTGGGCCAAGCGCCCGAAAGAAATCAACGAGCTGCAGGCCGCCGCCGCCGTGGGCCAGATGGGCCTGGTGCAGATGTACGAGACCAAGCTGCGCGAGCTGGGCCTGCGCAGCGCCCAGGTGCTGCTCACCCACGCCGACCTGGCCGACCGCGAGCGCTACCTCAACGCCCGCTCCACCTTACTCACGCTGCTGGAGCACCGCGTGGTGCCGGTCATCAACGAAAACGACACGGTGGTCAACGACGAAATCAAGTTTGGCGACAACGACACCCTGGGCGCGCTGGTGGCCAACCTGATCGAGGCCGACGTGCTGGTCATCCTGACCGACCAGAAAGGCCTCTACACCGCCGACCCGCGCAAGGACCCGGCCGCGCAGTTCGTGCACGTGGCCCGCGCCGGCGACCCCAAGCTCGAAGAGATGGCCGGAGGCGCCGGTTCGCGCGTGGGCACCGGCGGCATGATCACCAAGATCCTGGCGGCCAAGCGCGCGGCCGGTTCGGGCGCCTCCACCGTCATCGCCTGGGGCCGCGAACCCAACGCGCTGCTGCGCCTGGTGGCGGGCGAGCCCATCGGCACCTGCCTGATCGCCGACACCCCCAAGAAACAGGCCCGCAAGCAGTGGATGGCCGACCACCTGCAGTTGCGCGGTGCCGTGATGGTGGACGACGGCGCGGTGGCCAAGATCGTGCAGGAAGGCAAGAGCCTGCTGCCCATCGGCATGACCGGGGTGGAAGGCGATTTCTCGCGCGGCGACGTGATCGCCATCCGCGACGCGCGCGGCGCCGAGGTGGCGCGCGGCCTCGCCAACTACGCGGCCAGCGAGGCCCGGCAGCTGTGCCGCAAGTCGTCGGCCGATTTCGAACGCCTGCTGGGCTATGCCGCCGAGCCCGAGATGATCCACCGCGACAACCTGGTGCTCACCCGGGGCTGAGTCCGGGGGGGCTGCCCAGTGCGTCAGCGGTCGGTGCCGCCCTGGCGCAGGTCGCGCAGCATGCGCGACACCGGGGCATTCGGGGTGGGGCCGTCGCACAGGCCGCCACGGGCCAGCACCAGCGCGGCCCGGCTGCCATGGTGGTGATAGATCGAG
>JGI24120J20309_1000847_pt1 | contig 12576 bp, 10 predicted proteins | sample SubbioAug_CSW13A_FD_20309 | JGI IMG/M metagenome (IMG submission 20309) | reverse complement strand
AGAGCCGCGGCAGCGGCGGCTTCCGTTCGCTGCGTTCGCTGCCCGCCGCTCGCCGCTCGCCGCTCGCCAGCGTCGAGATGTTCGTGATGAATGTCGGTGACCATGCCGAGGCGAAGGTGATTTCCAGCATGGTCGAGAACGATCAGCTTGTCCTTCCCGGGCGCCGTGCGCAGTCCGCGCCCGATGGTTTGAACAAAAAGGATTTCGCTCTTCGTTGGCTTCGCGTCGATGATGCATCTAACGTCCAGGTCGACACCCGTCGTCAGAGTGGCGCAGTTGGTGATGATCTTCGTCACGCCGGCGCGGAAGCGGCGAAAGATGCGCTCGCGCACGGCGTTGTCTGTGAAGGCATCGATATACTCAGCGGCAATTCCCGCCTCGAGGAAGCGCTGCTGTAAATGCTCCGCGTGGGCACGGTCGACGCCATAGGCGAGCGTCGGGCGGTTCTCGCCGCGCGCGAGCCATGTCGCGACGACGTCGCCGACAAGCGTTGATTTGTTGCAGGCGTCGGCGAGTTCACCTTGATAAAATTCGCCCGCGACCGTGCGAACGTCGGTTAGATCGGGCTGACTCGGCGCATAGACGACGAAGGGCGAAAGAAAGCCGGCTTCGATCAGCTCAGCGGCGCGCGCTGCGACGATCAAGTCGTCATAATATTTCCCGAGCCCGCGCGACCAGGGCGTCGCCGACAAGCCAACGAACGGAACGTCGGCCCAGGCTGGGTGACTCATCCAAGCATTCACGGACTCGAACATTCGATGGGCTTCGTCGACAATGACGAGCGCGGCCTCCGGCTTTTCGCGCCGCGCGAGCGTTTGGATGCTGCAGATTTGGACCGGCTGCGACGGATCCGTAAGGGCGTGGTCGCCCTGTAAGACGCCGACGCAATCGATTCCCTCTTTACGGAAGGCGTCAGCGGTCTGCTCCACCAAGCTGAGCGCCGGCACCGTGAAGACGACCCGATAATCCCTCTCAAGAGCACGCGCAATGATGTGCGCCGCGGTCAATGTCTTTCCGAAACCCGTGGGCGCCTGAAGCAGCGGGCGTTTATTCCCCGCGCGCAACGAGGCGCGCAGGGCTTCTAGTGCACAGGCTTGGTGGGGGCGCATCGGGCGCAAGTTGCCAGTCGGCGCGAGGAGGGTCATCGGGCGCCTCCAACGAGCTGCGCGATCGTTGCACGAGACGTGCGATTAGTGCGATCAGCTGCTTGCCGCTGCGGACCGGTTCCGATAACTTCCAAATCGAGCTGCCGGCCAAGGTGCTCGATCGTCTGAGGGTCGCTTCCTGCATCACGCAGGAGCGGCCCTCGCCATTTCGGGGCGGCCATTCACGCGGCCTCCTCGTCCGAGGACGTCGATTCCTCCGCGTCCTTCTCTTTCCCGTTCAAAGACGCGGACTCCGCGGCCGCGATCTCTTCGGCCGCGATCTCTTCCATGCGGCGCCGCCACTCGGCGGCGGCTTCCTTCGTAATGCGGACACCTCGAGCCCCGAGTCGCATCTCGCGGGGACCGCGGCCTGCGCGCTTCAGCTCGAAGTAGGCGCTCTCGGACATCCTGTGTGCTGCGCAGAATTCGCGGCGTGTAAATGCTGCTATATCGTCCATAGTGCTACGCTCCAATCTGTGAGACTGCGAGCGCAGCATCTGTCGAATTGCTGTTGATTTTAATCCGCCAACTAACTGTTCGCTTATTGGCGCCCCGCTCTTGGAGCAGGAGTTAGATTTCGGACGTGTCTACGACCCAGTTGCGAACATTTCGCTCGCTGAGGTCATTTTCAAAGACGACCTCAGCAATCGTTCTCACTTGGCCAATAAGCGACATGCCGAAAATCGCGCGCGTTGCATTTCCTATGAAGCGGCACCCGACGCGCAGGCGGTCGTCGGCACGCAATTTTGCGCTGCGGCCCACAATGGTGGCGTCGTTACCAAGGCTCCCTGCCCGCATCTGCGCTTTCCAAGCGAGATCGCGCTGCACAGCCGCGTAAGCTCTCACGAGCTCCGGCAATAGCAGCCCGCTGTCAATTTCCTGCTGGCAGATATCGGCGGCGTCTGAATACGGCTTCGCGTCGGCCTCTGCATCCGACCGAGTTCGCACGGGTAGGCCGTCACAAAACCGGAATACGACGCGGACGAAGAAGGCAGCGAAGGCTCGATCTTGATCCGAAACGTCACCCTGTTCCAACTGCCAATGTCCCAGTTTTTCCCAATCGCTCTGATACGTGAGAGCCCCTACGGGATGCTTGGCGAGTTCCCTCCAAACACCCTCCATGCGCTCGTCGAGCAACAGCCTCCGTCCGAGGGGATCCCCATCCCTCGATTTCCAGACAGGAAGCGCCAGCGCTATTTGCTTAACCGATTGTGGCACCCAAGGCGGGATTTCTGCCGAGTCCGCAATGCAATCACGAGCGACGCTTTCTGTCGTCATCGGACGTCGCCTCGGCGCACTTCGACGACGTTGCTCTCTTCTACTGTTCCGAAGGTCGGCGCGAATTTTCGGATCGTCTCGGCGATGTAGGACGGCGCGAGGTGGGCGTAATGCTTCTCGCACATGCGGGTGTCGGCGTGGCCCAAATTTGTAGCAACGACGTTCAGCGGAGCGCCAGCCATCACTAAGAGGCTCGCATATGTGTGGCGCAGAATATGAAACCCCGCGGGCGGCGTGATCCTGGCGCGTGCGCAAGCCTCTCTCATTGGCCTTATCTGATGCGACGATCCCCATGCGCCGCCGCCATCCCTCTTGAGCATGCACTCGGATGGCTCACGCCCGGCAACGAGCTGGCGGAAGAACCGCTGCCCTTCTTCAGTCAGGACGACGTGTCTGGCCTTTCCGCTTTTGCTTTTCCCCACGAAGAGCGTGCCGGCGTCGGGATTGAAATCGCCAACGCGCAGGCGGGTGAGCTCGCCGTAACGGCAGCCGGTGAACGCCCCCGCATTGAGGAGCTGGCGGAAATCCCCTTGGGTGACGTTGTCAAGACGCCGGAATTCGTCGACCGAAAAATATCTGACCTTCGCGCTATCGGCTTCGCGGAAGGGCCTGACGGCCCGCCATGCAGCGTCCGAGTCGACTCTCCCATCGTGGAATGATTGGCTTAGCGCAGCGCACAGCACTGTCCGCGTGCGATTGGCGCTCGATTTGCGCTGGCGTTTCTCTTCTTCCGTCGTCGGCGCTGGCAGGGCCCGCGATTTTTTGCCGGCCTTGCCGCGCACATGACGCGGCCGCCTAGCGATCCCATTTAGCCATTTCGTTAAGCCGTCACGGGTCAGATCGCGAACTAAAATGTCGCCGAGCGTCGGGCGGATTAAATTTTCCGTGCGGTTCTTCGCGTCGACGAGGCCTTTCGAGCCCTCAGCCTCTTTCCTGGCGAGGTATTCGTCCATGGCGCAATTGACGGTGAATGGCCCTGTTGCCTTGGTCCCCCGCGCTTCCTGCGCGCGCTCGCGCGCCGCGGCCTGCGCTTGGCTAAAATTCAGAATGGTCTTGCCGTCGGCGTCCTGAATGTCGTCGGCGGTCCCGATAGTCTCAACTGTATATTGCTCTCCGCCGAGATAGCGGCGCACGACCCATTTCCCCCCGCTCTTGCCCTTCCGATAGCCAAGATGGAGGCCGCTATCGAGCGCGCGAAAATAAGGCTTGGGCGCGCGCTTCAGTTTCTCGCGCGCTGCGCGGCTGTCCAATTTGGCGTCGCGGACCGTCTTTGCCACGGCGAAAACCCCCTCTTGTCCAATATGTGTCCAATATATCGGGGCATAGCGCTGCACACAAGAGAGAAGCGATAGACAACTAACTTCATGCATTTCAGCAGGATATGAAATTGGCGTGGAGCACTGTGGAGCATATTCTACGCTCTTTCACGGCGAAAACAGGGGTTCGAATCCCCTTGGGCGCGCCAAATCGGAACAAAACTGGGAACCCCAAATCCCGCCGTTTTCCCGCCTGATGCGGCGACAAGCGTGCGCAGGGGCGCGCTCTTGTGGCCTGTGCGCGATTGATTCGGCGCCAAAATGCTATGCGGCCCATCCCACCTCAATATTTGCATATGAGGGTGGCGGCGATGGTCGTTGGCTCGCCATGGAAGAGAGCGCCGTTTGAGGTCCAGTTCGGGCGGTTGGTGAGATTTGCCGCGTTGAGTTCGAGCTTGAGACTGTCGCTGAAGCTGTATGCGAGCGTGGCGCCGAGCATCTGTTGCGGCGCCAGAGTGAAGCCGTAGGTGTTGGGCAGCGTCGCCTCGAGGCGGCTGGCGTAATAGTAGCTTGCGCCGAATTCCAGCCCTTTCAGCTCGCCCGTGTCGAAGGCGTAACTGGCGGAAAAACTATAGACGCGTCTTGGCGCGCCCAGAAGATCGCTGCCCTGTTGCGAGGGGATGTTGTCGTCCTTCGACACGAGCGCATGCAGGAAAGTGGCGGCGGCGTTGATTTTGAGGTTCGGCAGGATTTCGCCGCCGAGATTGACCTCAACGCCATGGCTGTGCTGCTGGCCGGTGACGACGGAGTAAAAGCCGCTCGGATTGGCTGGATTGGGGATCGCGACATTGTCGCGGGTGATGTCGAAGAGCCCCACTTCGAAGCTCATTTTGCGATCGAGGAACTCGCGCCTGAAGCCGAGTTCATATTGGGTGTCCTGCTGCGGCGGCGGCGCTTCGCCGCTTTGAATGCGCACGCCGGTGTTGGGGATGAGCGACCTGCCGTAGGCGGCGAAGAACTGCGTCTCTTCGTTCGGCCGATAGAGAATGCCGGCGCGTGGGGAAAAATAGCCCTTGGTCCCCTTGCTCAGGCTCGATGTCGGCTCTCCGGTGAGTGCGCCGAGCGGGTCGAACACGCGTTCGCGCTGGGCGAGGAGATCGTAGCGCCCGCCGATCAGGATGCGCCAGTTCTCGTTGAGATCGATGAGGTCCTGGCCGTAGACTGAACGGCTGATAGCGCGCGCCACGCCATTCGACCACAAGGCGCCGGCGTAACTGACGCCCGGCGAATAGACGGGCGCGAAGATATTGAGCGGCGCCGCCTCATAGCGCGCGACGTCATTATTGTAGCCGAAATAAAAGTCCCAATGTTCGAGCCCGAGAAAGACGGTATGCGACAGGAAGCCGGTGTCGAATCGGCCGTTGAGGCGCAATTGCGCGTCGAAGCTGCGGTTGGCGGTCCGCGCGCGGACCGGATTGCCGAAGACGACCGACTGGAAACCGTCATAGCCCCAGCCGGTGAACCAGCCCCAGCGGTCGGCATAGAGGAAATAGTCGACGACCGCAGCGACCTTCCAGTCGGCGTTGAAGGCATGCTCATAGCTGAAGGTGAGATCGTCGAAGAAAGGCGTCTCATGCTCATTGGCGGGAAGCCCAGCGTAGAATTCGCGCGGGATGTGCAGGAAGACCGGATCGGCCGGCACGCCATCGCGCCACACCCGCCGGGCGCCATTATGTTCGGCGCGTAACGTCGCCCGATCGCCGTTGTCGGCCGTGAAGGCGATCATCGGCGCAACGTCAAAAGTGCGGGAGCCCACGAAATCGACGAAGCTCCCCAAGCTCTGCGCCGAGCCGGTGAGGCGAAACAACAGGCTCTTATCATCGTTGAGCGGCGTATTGACGTCCACCGTGAGACGGCGCACGGCGAAGCTGCCAAATGTCGATGCGGCGCGCGCGAACCTCTCCTGCGTCGGCGCCTTTCTGATGTAATTCGCCGCGCCGCCATAACCTCCGAGCCCCTTGCCGAACAGCATGGCGCTCGGACCTTTGAAAAATTCGACGTGATCGACAGTCGAGAGATCGACGTCCTGGGCGGTGAAGCCATGTGAGGCGCCGTCAAAGAGCGTCACGCCGGCCGGAAAGCCCCGCATGACGAAGCTCGGCGAAAAAGCGGAGTTTGTCGCCGGTTCGTTGACATAGACGCCGCTCTGGTCGCGACCCAGCGTTTGCGCATTGGGCGCGTCGGAGCGCCGCTCGACTTGGCTGCGCTCCTTGTTACGTTCCTTGTTCTGTTCCTGGCCTTTCGGCCTGCTCTCGTCCGTAGCGCCGGTCTCTTCCTTATCGCGCTGTTTGTGGTCGCTTTGCAGTTTCTCCTTGCGCGCCTCCTCCCGCACTTCCTCGGCGCGCGCCTGCGCGGCGCCGACGCATAGGCAAAGCAGAGCGGCGAACGTCGCCTTCATGCCGCGCTAGGCGGTGGCGCCTTCCGGCGACGCCCGGCGCTCAAGCGGTCGGGATGTCTGCGCTGAAGCGCGACTTGCTCCAGCGGCGCGATGAAGCTTGAGGCCTCGCCATCCTCGGCGATGGCGAAGCGGCACATCACGCCGCCCGCCGCGCCGGCGTCGAAAATATCGAGGACGACGAGCCGTGGCGCGCCGCGCGTGACGACGCCACGTTCGCGCAGAAAGCCGATGAGCGCCCGCTTAGGATGCGCCGAGAGAGGCAGCGCGCGGCGCAGATTCTGGACAAGGCTTCCCCTCTTTGCGCAATCGAAATCCAATTGTCGCTCCATCGCAATAAACAACACATCCGCATCAAAACTGCAGGCCGTCACTCAGCCGGCGCAGGCTGCGGCGCCGTCCGCCGCTCATGCGCCACCCGCGCCGCCCGCTTCTTCCACCAGATGTAAACGCCGGTGACGGAGAGCATGGCGATGACCAGCCCCAGCGCGCAAACGAAGATGCGATAGGGAAGACCGAAGAGATTGGCCGTGTGCAGCTCGACGAGCCAGGTGGTCAGCGTCGTTCCGCTGCGATGCCCCGTCGGCAGACTGAGTGTCTTCAGTTCGCCCGAGCGTGAATCGAACAGGATCGAGGTCGACCCCGCCTTGTCGCCGATGTCGCGCGAAGAGCGCACGCGATATTCATAACGGCCCTTGTTGCGCAGATTGTAGAGCGCCAGCGGGCGTTCGATCGTAAAGTCGTGTCGGCGCCCCTGCTCCGCCATCAGCCGCTCGCCGGTCGCCTGCGCCGCTTCCCATTCCATCGGCGCGCGTGCATCATTCTGCGGCGTTCCGTCCTGCGCCCAGACGGGCGCCTCATAATCGAGGACGAGTTGCGTCGCGCGCGTATAGAAATTCGGCAGCGTGAAAAAGACGCTCGACCAGGCGTAGACGAGCAGCATCGCCCAGAGCCACAGGCCGCTCGCGCGATGCAGATCGAAGTTGGCGCGATAGAAGGAGCTCTTGAGCTTGATGAGCCAAGACGGCTTCCAGCGCGCAAAGAAGCCTTTGCGCGAGCGTTCGCCGCCCGCCGGCAACGTCAGGTAGAAGCCGACGAAACAGTCGATCGTCCAGATGAGCGCCACGGCGCCGAGAATCCACTCGCCGATGCCGCTCATCGCGAGATACATGTGCAGGCCGTAGACGAAGGGCATGATGTCGTTCTTGCGTCTCGGCAGCCCATGCCATGTGACGCGCCCGAGTTCATGGCCATCGATCGGATCGAGATGGATGTACTCGAAGTCGAGCGGCGGCGCGCCATCGCGCGCCTCCATGCCGATCTGAGCTGAACCAGGGTAGCCGAGATACACGGTGCGCGCTTGCGCGCCCGGAACCAAGGTTTCAGCCCGCCGCACAAGCGTCGCTGCGTCAAGCTCTATCCCGGCGCCGGAGCCGGGATAGAGTTCGGGCGTGAGCCATTGATTGATCTCAAGCCAGAAGGCGAGCAGGCATCCCGTCAGCCCGACCACGATCAAAAAGCCCGCCATCGCCAATCCCACCCAGCGATGCAGCCATACAACAGCGCGCGCGGCATCGCTAGAACTCCACTCTGATCTGCCCAACCGCCGTGAAAGGCGCGGCGGGCAGCGCGTTGAAACGCGCCGACGCGTTAAAGAAATTGTCGACGCCGGTAAAATATTGCGCATTGTTGATGTTCTTGAGATTGAGCTGAGCGGTGACCTTATGGCCTTCGACAAGCGTCGCGTAGCTGGCGAATCCGTCGAGTCGCGCCCATCCGGGCAGCAGAAAAGTATTTTGCAGATCGCCCCATACATGCGTCGAGGCGGTTACGCCGACGCCTACGCGTAAGCCAAGGCCATTATCGCCGAAATCGTAAGTGGCGAATATTTTTCCCGCGTGGCGCGGCGCATTGACGAGGTGATTATACAGGAAGCCGCTGCCGTACGGATCCAGGGGATCCTTAGCGGAGTCTGAAATCACCTTCGCGTCCATATAGGCATAATTGGCGATGATCGCGATGCGATCGTAAACCCGCCCGATAACGTCGAGTTCGATTCCGCGGCTACGTTGCAAACCTCCCGTCGTAACGGCGGCTGGATTAGCCGAGGAAAGATCACGGGTCAGAACGCCGGACTTGGTGATTTGATAGAAGGCGAGCGTCGCCGATAGGCCCGGAAGAGGCTCCGACTTAAGGCCAACTTCCCATTGCTTGCCGCGCTGCGCCGGAAACGGCTGCCCATCGGCGGAGATTCCATTGTTCAGGCCGAACGATTGCGAATAGCTTCCATAGACGCTGAGCTGAGGCAAAACATCATAGACGACGCCGGCGCGCGGGCTCCAACCTGTATCGACTAGCGTTGGCGAAGCGAGACGATCAGCGATCGCCAGCTGTTTGCTCGAATTGTAGAGAGGCGCGCCCGTGACGTCGTCGAAGCCGCCATTCACGCTTCCGACCGTCACGTCGCCAACATCATAACGCGCGCCGAGCATCACATGCAGCGTATCGAACCAAGTCACATGGTCCTGAACATAGAAGCCCTTTTGCCGGGTGAGCACCGACGAATGGCCCTTGAAACCAGTGCCGGCTAGGGCGTCCCAATAGGCGAAGGGCGGCACAGTTCCATAAACCGGAGAGAACATATCGATGGGATAGGTTCCGGCTCCACTACTGAAATAATAGTCATAATAGCCGTTTAGATAGTCGAGTCCCATCAGGAAAATATGCTTTCCGCCGAGCGCGACAAATTTGCCCTCGAGATCGATGTTCGTTGAAAAAGCGTTGCCGTTCATGGATTGATATTGCGAATAGCGTTGCAGTGTCCGCCCGTCGGCGTCGACGCAATAGGTTATGTCGACACAGTAGCCTACAATATTGGGCTTGGAGAGATACGGCGTCGCCGCATAATTGAACCGATTGGTGATCTTCCAATCCTCATTGAGGTTTTGTCTGAATTTGTAGCCAATGTTGAAGCTGTCGATCCGGTCGCGCGGATCGTTCGGCTCCTGAAAGGAGCGGCTCAACGGGATCGGCGCGGGACGGGCGCCGAAAATCGGGACGCCTGTATCGCTTTGCGCGCGTTGACCGAGAAATTGCGTATCGACGGTAAACTCCGTCCAGTCGCTCGGTCGATAGCTGACGACCGGCGCGATGAGCACGCGCTCGCCGCCCTGAAAGGTCCGGAACGATCTGTTGTTCTGGTAAGCGCCGGAAACGCGGTAAGCGAGACCGGGGACTTGCGCGACCGGCTGCGAAAAATCCCACTGCGTGCGATAGTAGTCGAAAGAGCCTATCTGCTGCTCGACGCGATATAGCGGGTGGGCCAGCGGTTCTTTGGTGATGAGGTTTATGAGGCCGCCAGGTTCCGCGCGCCCGTACAGAACGGATGCCGGACCTTTCAAGACCTCGATGCGCTCCAGGTTGGCTGTGTCGAACCCGCCTGGATTGCCCTCGCCAGCCGGGATCGCGAGGTTATTGCGATAGATGTAAAGGCTTCTAAATCCGCGAATGGTGAAATTAAAGCCTTCCAGCTCGTTGTTATTGGAATGAACGCTGGGCACATTTTCGAGAGCTTCTTGGATATTGGTGGCGTTCTGGTCGATCATGACCTGCTTGGGAACGACATTGATCGTGACAGGCGTCTCCCTGATCGGAATATCCGCCTTCGTGCCTGTCGAGGCGTTTCGCACGACATAGCCTTCCTCAGGCGTCTTCGGCTCGCTTGGGAAGCGAGTTGCAACCCCCGGCTCAGAAGCGGCCGTTTGGCCGGCGGCGGCCGCGCTCGGCGTCGAATTGGGCTCTCCCGCGCCGCGTGCCGTCGGCGCGCGACGCGCCCCACCAACGTCGATCGTCGGCAGCGCCTGTTGGGCGCGGGCGTCATAAGAGATGAGCAGGGTCAGTGCGCCGGCGGAAACGCCGCGCAGTAGAACGGACGAGTTCATTGAGAAACTCCAGAGCGACTGTCACGGCGCTCGAGCAGACGAGAAGAAGAAGAAGCAGGTTGAGCTTAGGGCGCGAGCCGCGAATTAGGCCTGCCGCGGCGGGGCGCGCGAGGACCAGGCGCTCGCCCAACCGGCAAGCGCGAGTCGGCTGCGTGCGGGCGCGTGTCGCTTAACAGCATCGGCCGCCAATCGGCGCCAGGGCGCCAAGCCAAATGCCGCCCCTGGGAGACCAAACGTCTGCACCTTACAACTTGCCAAGCAACAGAGCCCGGCCACAGAGCACTTATGCGCGTGACCGTCGCTCGCTGGCGAGCCCGTGTCATCTTGCGCACAATCGACGACGGCCGCGATCGAGACTGCGGCAATCTCTTCATGAGAAGCGCTTCGCGCCCAGGACGAGGCGAGAACAACTCCCTGAACCGCCATGACAAATGCGATAAGGCTGAACAGGATCGCACGGACGCGTCCGAGGCGCGTCCGCGCGCTCTCGCTCGTCGTTGTCGTATGGCGTGGGATCCGCTGCATTGTCGCCGTCTTCGCCTGGTGGAGAATAAATAGCCAAAGCGGGGCTGATACGCCTGACATGAGTCTGACGCGAGAAATTTTGACGCAAATTCGGAACGCTGTGTCTTTCGGGCAACAGCCGGCCGTTCGCGGGGACCCGTCCTGTCTTGCGAATTTAGCGACCAAATTCGATAATCGACGGCGCGAAGGGGAGCGGCGCCCACATGCGAATATTGTTGGTTGAAGACGAGCTGGATGCGGCGCGTTTGACGGCGTCGTTAGTCGCCCAAGCCGGTTTCGACGTTGATCAAGCCCGCTGTCTGAGCGCTGCGCGAGAAGCCGTAGAAGGCTCGAATTACGACCTCCTTCTGCTCGATCGTCGTCTTCCTGATGGCGATGGCCTGTCGCTCATGCCGCTCGCGCGAGAACTGCGGCCAGGCATTCGTATCATGATGCTGACGGCTATGGACGACATGGCTGACAAAGTGTCGAGTTTCGATCTCGGCGCCGACGACTATGTGACGAAGCCATTCCAGGGAGAGGAGTTGGTCGCGAGAATACGGGCCTGCGTTCGGCGTCCGGGAAGCGGCGCGCCAAAGCCGATCGTCTTGGGCGCCCTATCTTTTGACCCGACGACGCGCGACGTCCGTATCTCGAACAAAATCGTCACGCTGCACCGGCGAGAATTGGTCCTGCTCGATTCTCTTCTGCGGCGGGTCAATCGTGTGGTTTCGCGCGACACGCTTCTCGACGAGGTCTTTTCTCCACACGACGACGTTCAGGACAACACTCTCGATATGGCGGTGTCGCGCTTGCGGCGGCGACTCATCGCATGGGATGCCGGAGTCGTCATCCACACGGTTCGCGGCGTTGGCTATATGGCGACGGAGCCGTTCAATTGAGACGACATTCTCTCGTATTGCGTATTGGCGGCTGTCTATTCTTTGCTCAGATCATCGCCTTTACGATCGCCTGGCTCTTTACGATCGGTCTTGGCCTCGGGGGCGTCGACATTTTCGCCACTTCGCTCGACGAGTTGTCAGCGATTCGCGCAAAAAAGCAGGTCGTCGCCTCATTAGCGATGAATGACGCAATGGTGCTGGAGTTCAGGCCGCCGCCCGACTTGGTCGAAGACCTCGCGCGCGCGCCCGGCATGAAGTTCGCCGCGTTCAAAGGTCTGAGCCGAGACCCCGTTGCAGGCTCGTCGCCCGAACTTGTCGCGATGCTGAGGCCGCTCATCGAGATCAGCCCGACCCATGTGCATTTTGTTTTGCCGGGCGATCCAAGCGCCATCCGTGCAGGCCTTATGGAGCCGCTGTGGACTCCCTTTGGCAGGCTCCATATCGCCGTCTACGGACAGAAATTTCGCTGGAGCGACATTTTCTACGTCGCCGTCGAGGACATGCGCTGGTTGATCTGGTACTTCGTCATGGCGACACTAATGTCGGCAGGCGCGGCCTGGTTCGCGGTGCGATGGGGATTGAGGCCGCTCAGACGCGCGGCGGAACAAGCCGCCGGCATCGACATGAACTCCCTGCACCAACGCCTCGACGCAAATGACGTATCGAGCGAAGTCGGACCGCTCGTTGACGCGGTAAACGACGCCTTGGCGCGGCTCGACGCTGGCGTCGCGCGACAGAAGCGCTTTGCGGCAAATGCGGCCCATGAACTCCGCACCCCCGTCACCGTTCTTGGCGTAAGGCTCGACGCGCCGGAGGAACCGACCTTCAAGAACGATCTGAAACGGGACCATCGGCGGATACGCAACATCGTCGAGCAACTGCTCGCTTCTGCGCGGCTCGGAGAACAATCGACAAAGCTCGACGAAACGATTGACCTCGTCGCTTTGACTCGAACGATGATCGCAGACGCTGCGCTTCTCGCGCTGAAGGCGCGACGCCAGATCGTTCTGGAGGCGCCGAACCCGCCGGTATTCATAAAGGGGAATCGGCCGGCGCTCGAGTCGGTCATCGCGAATGTCATCGACAACGCTCTTC
>JGI24120J20309_1000836_pt1 | contig 12730 bp, 7 predicted proteins | sample SubbioAug_CSW13A_FD_20309 | JGI IMG/M metagenome (IMG submission 20309) | reverse complement strand
ACCTTAAGAGCAGAAAATGCTCCAATACAATCCTCCTTGGATACGCTTCAACTTATGATTGATCATATTAATCAATTTGCTTTGGATATTCGAAAAATTACAGGCAAAGAAGTGGATCGTAATCGTACATGGAAATTGACTTCATTCTTGCCTGAAACTGAATCAGTGTTAGAATCATATGAAATTCTATTAGAAGCTGTTCTTCATGATATGGCTCAATATGCACCCAATGGATTGGGGTCTTCAACGCTTTCATATTTACAAAAAGCGCTATTCAAAGTAAGAAAGATGAGAGAAAAACCGGATGAACTGCCTCTCTATTTGGATGACTTGTATTCACAAACAGGTTCGGTGACTGAAATGATTGGGCTAAGTTTAACTGAGCTTGCCAATCAATCGTTATCATTGAATGAGATTGCAGTTTCTACAACTCCAACAACCATGGTTGCTGAAGCGAGTATGATTGATAAAACAATCTCAGGACTTCAAGCTTTCATTGCATCATTCACTTCACAAAAATATGTGGCGCAAAAAGATCCAGAAGCATTGAATATTTGGGTTAACCGCTCCATTACTTATGTGGATACCATGCAAAAATTAGTGGATGCTGACTTCACACAAAAAACAGGAATTAAAGTAAAGATTTCAGTTATGCCTGATGTTAACCGACTTATTTTAGCAAATGCAGCCAATCAATCTCCTGATGTCGCTCTTGGATTACCATCCTATATGCCGTTTGACTTCGCGATTCGTGGTGCAGCCTATCCACTCAGTGATTTTGATGATTATTGGGAAGTTGCTTCAACCATGGCTCCAGGAGCTTTTGTTCCTTATCTTTATGAAGGAAACGCATATGCTTTACCAGAAACGTTAGATTTCCACACCTTAATTTATCGTACAGATATCTTTAATGGTTTAGATTTGTCTGTTCCAGATACTTGGCGTGATGTCTTGGATTTACTTCCAGAACTTCAGCGATATGGAATGAATTTCTACTACTTAACAGCAGGTGGCGGAAGCTTAAAATGGTTCTATCAAACTAGCCCATTCATTTATCAATACGGAGGTTCACTTTATGATGAAAGTGGATATCGATCAGGTATCGATTCACCTGAAGCCGTAGCGGGAATTCGTTTTCTTAGTGAACTCTTTACAACATACTCAATTCCTGAGCAGGTTCCATCATTCTATAACTCTTTCAGATATGGAACACTCCCTATTGGGATTGCAGACTTTGCCACTTACTTACAAATTAAGAATGCTGCTCCTGAACTAGCAGGTCAATGGGCTTTAGCTCCTTATCCAGGAACCATGAACAATGAAGGAGAAGTGGTTCGTTGGGACATTGTCAACGGGACGTCAGGAATGGTGTTTGCGAACACAGATAAACCTACACAAAGTTGGGAATTCATGAAATGGTGGATGGATACAGAAACACAAACCAATTTCTCATATAATCTACAATCCACGTATGGACCTGAGTATGTATGGTTAAGTGCTAACTTAGAAGCTGTAGCTAACTCACCGATTGAATACGATGATAAACTAGTGATTCTTGAACAATCCAAGTGGCTGAATGACGTTCCTAGAACCCCAGGCCAATACATGCTTGAGCGTGGTATGTCAGACATCTGGAATACAACTGTCTTTGATGGAACCCCAGTTAGAATCGCAATCGATAGACAAAAACAAACCATTGATCGTGAGATTCGACGAAAAATGATTGAGTTTGGATTCTTAGATATCAACGGTAATGTCATTCGAGAGTATAAAGTGTACGATGTGAATTGGATTAGTGAACAAATTGAGAAAGCGAGAGGAAACTAACATGACCCAAGCAAGACAACTCATGAATCAACTTGCTCGCAAGAAAGAAAACGGCACGTTGGGTGAATGGTTAGCCATTTTTTGGTTATTGCTTCCCTATGCATTGATGTTTTCATTGTTTGTGGCTATTCCTGTCGCTTTTGCGATTGGTTTATCACTAACGTATTTCAACTCCATTCAGTTACCTGAATTTCAAGGGTTACTAAACTACATTACCTTATTAACACAAGATGAAATCTTCTTAAAGTATGTTTTACCTAACACCTTCAAGTATTCACTTATTGTGGGTCCTGGAGGGTATTTCCTTTCATTCTTCTTAGCTTGGATGCTTGCTCAAATTCAAGTCAAACCACGTACCATTTTAGCCTTAGCGATTTATACTCCTTCCATGGTTGGGGGAGTCTTCATTGCGGTTGTATGGCGAACATTGTTTTCTGGAAACGAGGCAGGTTACATTAACGCATTACTCATTCAATGGGGTTGGATCACTAAACCTATTCAGTTTCTTCAAGACCCAGCTTTCTTAATGAATATCATGATTGTGGTTGGTTTATGGAGTGCAATGGGGATTGGTTTCTTAGCCATGCTTGCGGGGATCATTAACACCAATGAAGAATTGTATGAAGCAGCATACATCGATGGGATTAAGAACAAATTTCAAGAAGTAATCTATATTACCATTCCATCCATGCATTCTCAAATGCTGTTTGGTGCCGTTATGGCGATTGTAGGCGCATTTAACAGTGGTTGGATTGGAGTTGCCTTATCTGGTTCAAATCCAACCCCACAATACGCAGGACAACTCATCATTAACCATATTGAAGACTATGGATTTCAACGTTATGAAATGGGCTATGCGGCCGCAATTTCAGTGGCTTTACTCCTTATGGTGTGGGGTTTCTCAAAATTGGCATATCGCCTATTCTCGGATCGATAGGAGGGGAAACAATGGCATTTCAAGGTACAAAAATCAATCCTAAACGATTTGATAAATCTCAACTTAAATTTTATTTTTTCCTTATACCAATGGCTTTATTCATGGTGCTTCCCGTTGTGTACATTATCAACCAAGCATTCAAGCCACTAGATGAATTATTTATGTTTCCACCACGCTTCTTTGTGATTAAACCAACCTTTCAAAATTTCAGTGATTTATGGCGAACTTCCTCAACAACTGGGGTTCCTATGACACGTTATTTATTCAACTCGATTGTAGCGACATCACTGACAGTATTTTTAACCATCATGGTGACAGCTGGTGCAGGTTATGTTTTATCAAAGAAAACCTTCAAGGCAAAAAACTGGTTATTCAGTGTTAATCAATTAGCGTTAATGTTTGTGCCAATTGCAGTGGCAATTCCACGCTATCTCATCATTAAGCAAACAGGATTAACGGATAACTTTCTAGCACACATCTTGCCAGCATTGGCTATGCCAGTAGGATTATTCTTAGTTAAGCAGTTCATGGACCAAGTGCCAGATGCAGTTATTGAAGCTGCTCGACTGGATGGAGCTAATGATTGGCAAATCCTCAATAAAATCGTTATTCCACTAGTCAGACCTGCGTTAGCAACCGTAGGAATTTTAACCTTCCAAGTATCATGGAATGCGACTGAAGCTTCCAGTTTATACATTACGAATGAAACACTTAAAAACTTTGCTTTTTACTTAAGCTCTCTTACCAACGCTTCCAACTCCATTGCGGGTGTAGGGATGGCTGCAGCAGCAGGGTTAATCATGTTTCTTCCTAACTTACTCATCTTTATTCTTTTACAATCCAAGGTCATGAACACCATGAGCCATTCAGGAATGAAGTAAGGAGAACTATGAAAAAAATCATTAAACTAGGTTTCCTTCTCCTCTTACTAACTTTAAGCGTCTCATCAATTTTTGCGACCTCTGCCACTTCCAGAACACGCACACTTAATGCGAAGTATGAAATTGTATGGACTCAAGATGCGTATTTACCAAAACGAACATTAACTAATCTAGGACTATCTTCTCCTCAAGATTCTGTGATGGATGAGAATGATCATTTATTCATTGCGGATCGTGATAATGCACGAATTGTACAATATGACACAAAGAATGACACAATTGTTCAAATCATAAAGCATCCGGACATGAGAACTCCAACAGGGGTTACTTTAGCTACTGATGGTGATATCTATGTCGCAGATCCAAGTGCTGCTGTGGTGTTTCGTTTTAATCGAAGTGGTGAGCTCATTGAGTTCTTTGATCGTCCAACAACGGCTTCCTTTGCGGATACAACGTATAAGCCTTTTAAGGTTGCGGTGGATAATCGACGCAATATGTATATTGTTTCTGAAGGAGTTTATAATGGGGTCATTCAATTATCAAATTCGGGTGAGTTCTTAGGATACTTTACTTCGAATAGAGTGAACTTAAGCTTTACACAAATCCTTCAAGACATCTTCTTTACGGAAGCACAAAAAGCGTTGTTGTTGGGGCGTGTTCCTACAACCTTTACAAACGTCTATCTTGATTCTAAGGGCATTGTGTACACCACTACGATGGGCACAAACATGCATGGGGTTAAGAAGCATAATACTGCTGGACAAAACATGTTTGCTAATCAGTATACATGGGGTCCAAACGACTTAATTGACTTAACCACCGACAATAAAGGCATCATTTACGCCGCATCTAAACAAGGTTTGATCTTTGTCTACACCAATGATGGACAATACATTTTCAGTTTTGGATCAGCTTATGGTAATTACGATATTGCGGGATTGTTCAGTTCAATCTCATCTATATCTGTAGATTCACAAGGTCAACTGTGGGTACTTGATAGTGAGAAATCGTTCATACAATCCTTTGAACCTACAGAGTATGCAACTCAAATCTACAGTGCGATTGATTTATTCAATCAAGGTGAATATGAAGGCGCTACTGTTTTGTGGGATGGGGTACTAAGACTCAACCAAATGTCGGTATTAGCACACAATGGTATTGGGATGAACTACATGTACACCCAACAATATGAAGATGCTATGTTTCATTTTGAAATTGCAGGTAATCGATTCTATTACTCTCAAGCGTTTTGGGAAGTAAGAAACAGTTGGTTACAATCCAATTTAGGATATATCCTTTCTGGATTGATCGGTTTATCGCTAGTGATGGCAGTGACGAAAAAATGGCGTCGTAAACATGATGTATTAAAACCGGTCAAGAAATTCTTGCATAAGGTAGCTTCCATTAAGATTGTAAGTGATGTTCTCTTCATGTTTGCCTTCCTAAGACATCCTATTGATTCCTTCTATGACTTAAAAACAGGGCAGAAAGGATCAGTTAAAGGAGCTCTCATCATCTTTGCGCTCTTCTTCAGTATCTTCCTATGGTATCTCTTAGGAAAAGGGTTCATCTATCAAATGGTGGCCATCGAAGACATTGATCTACAATCCATCGTGGTTGGGTTCTTCTCAATATTCTTCCTAGCTATTTTATGTAACTTCTTAGTTTCTTCCATTAATGATGGTGAAGGTAGTTTCCTTCAACTTGTGAAGATGGTTGCATATAGTTTAGCTCCAATCATGATTGCTTATGTCGTGATTATTGGATTAAGTTATGTCTTAACTTACAATGAAACCTTCTTACTTCAAATTGTGGGTCAAGGTGCAGTTATATGGACCGGATTGAATCTCTACTTAGGAATTCAAGAAGTACATAACTACACTGTTAGAGAGTCGTTACGAAGCATTGTCTTAACCATTGTATTTATGTTAGTCATTGCCTTAATCTTACTTATTGTGATTATCATGACTGAACAAGTGTATATGTTCTTCGAAGCCATCTTTAAGGAGGTGATACGTAATGTCTTCAATTAAAAAACTGTTACTTGCGATTATAGGCCTTATCTTATCTGTTTCCACCATTATGGCTTCACTGTATATTCCTACACCTCAAGACACAAGTTTACCTCCAGAATCCATTACCTATGATGATTTGCAGCCTGATGAATTTGAATTGTTGCATGAGACAAGCAACTTAGCGTATTACTACCGAGAAGATCGTGATATCATCGCGATCAAAGACAAGCGCAATGGTTACCTTTGGAAAACAGGGCTTGATATCGAGTTTAATCGATATCTTGAAGAAGCATGTAATTTAGTTCCAGATGATGAGAAAGTCAATTGTGATCCGTTGGAAGATCGTTTAAACACGACCTATACAGGGATTGCTAATTCATTGCTTACCATTGAATACTATGATGTTTCTTCCTCAATTCGTCGCTTATCCAGTGCATCTGATTCTGGTGTAACATCCAAGTTGGCGACAGTCAATGATGATCCAGCACATCGTCGTTTGGACATCGATTTTACGAATTTAAACATTCAAATAAAGCTTCATATTCACTTTGATGATGAAGGCATTCGTTATGATATTCGCCATGATGAAGTTGGTGGTGGTGGGATTGATTCCTTAGCTGCAATCATGCTTACGCCGTTCTTAGGTGCTTCAGGTGGAGCAAAAGCGTTCTGGGATCCAGAACAACAGTCTTATCGCCGCATTGTTCCTAATCCTAAATTAGATGGGTATGTCCTTGTTCCTGATGGACCAGGTGCTCTCATTCGTTTTGAAGATCGTAATACCAACCTCACCTCCTATGTAGGAAATGTGTATGGTGAAGATTTAACTGAAGCGGATTACTACTATGGTTGGGAAAGTTCATACTTACCTGTGAAGTCACCAATGATGCCTGTGTTTGGGATTGCTCATGGTAATCGTCAAGCAGCGTTTGTATCCTATGCACTTCAAGGTGGAGAATACATGAACATTATTGTCTCTCCAGAAGAAAACCTCACTAACTATACCTTTGCGTATCCACGATTTGAAATCAATAAATTATTCCACCAAGTTTACAACAAACAAGGGGATGGTTACTTTACGTTAATGGAAAATCGCAATTCCTTTGATATCTCAATGCGTTATGATTTCTTGGCTAATGATGGTAGTGAAGATGGTTTTCCGGCTGACTATGTCGGTATGGCATTGAAGTATCGTCAACATCTTCTTGAAAATGATCAATTACCTTCCACCATTAGTCATGAAGAGATTCCAATTCGCTTAGACTTTGTGATGTCAGACATTAAACGCAGTGTCTTTGGGGTTGAGGATGTCATCGTAACAACCGCCAATCAAGTGGGTTCTATCCTTGATGACGTGAAGGCTTTAGGCATCAATAATGTGAGTAGTGGACTGCTTGGTTGGCAAAAAGGTGGGATCACCAATGGTCATCCTGGTCGTGTTTCCTTAAAGGGAGCCATAGGATCTCGCAATGACTATCGCTCACTCATTCAGAAAGCTAAAGACTTAGGATTTGATTTATCACCAGTTCAAGATTATGTCACTATCAATCGTGAACAAGTGAATTACTTTAATACGGCAGCAAAGCACATGAATGGTTGGTATCTAGAATATCGACTTCGTGATGTGATGCCTATATCCAATTTTGGTTATGCACGTCCTTCAGTGAGTGCAAAATGGTTACTTGAACAAAGTGGTCGATTAACTAGTCTAGGATTTGATTCATTGACAGTAGAGGGTATGATGTCGATTCTCATCAGTGAAACATCAAACAACAATTCAGAAGTTCATAAAACAATTGACCGTTTCCAATCGACATTTGATAAAATGGATGACTCGATGCAAATTGCAGCCACAACACCGAATGATTATTTATGGAAATACGTCAATCGCTTCCTACAAGCACCTGTTTATTCAAGTCAATTCTTAATTCAAACCGATACAGTACCATTCTTACAAATGGTCATTAACAATTCTATGGACATGTTTGCTCCATACTCTAACTTTTCTTTCTACACACAAAGTGATGTGTTACGTATGATTGACTACAATCTATCACCATCCTTTGTGTTAACGCATGAACCTTCTTATCAACTTTCTTTGACTAATTCAGCTCGATTCTATTCAACTGAATACAAAGAATACAAAGATTTGATTCAAACCATCTATGGTCAAGTCAACAATGTGCTTTCAGAAGTTGTCAATGCTCAATGGATTGATCGTCAAGTGGTTGAAAATGGGTTCATTAAAAATGTGTATGATAATGGCAAAATGGTTTTAATAAACTACACCAATCAAGACATTATCTTTAATGGAACAGTGATTGCACCTTTAAGTGCAGTTGTGATGGAGGTCGAGTAATGAAAACGAAAAAGAATAAACCAAGTCGTTACTTCCAAAAGCAACAAAACCGTTTAGGATACCTCTTCTTTGCACCATGGTTAATTGGGTTTCTTATCTTTACTTTGTTTCCTTTTATTTACACCGTTTACTTAAGTTTCCATCGTGTGAATCTTAATGTCTTAGGATGGACAACCACATTCAATGGAATCGATAACTATGTGAGTGCATTACTCCGTAATCCGGATTTTACTCCAGCTTTAGTGCAGTTCTTTATTACTGAACTCATCTATGTGCCAACGATACTTATCATTTCATTTATCTTGGCTATCTTACTCAATGGTAACTTTAAATTTAGAACAACCTTCCGTGTCATTTACTTTCTTCCAGTCATCGTTATTTCAGGTTCTGTCATGAATCAGTTAATGAGTTCGGGAAATGTTCAAATTGGGAATGTTCAAAACATCTTCGTGTATCAAATCATTGAATCTTATAGCCGTGAACTGGCAGAGGTCATCGTCTTCTTATTCAATAACTTCGCGCTTGTCTTATGGTTTACAGGGATTCCCATTGTCTTATTCTTAAGTGGACTTCAGAAGATCAACACCAACCTTTATGAAGCAGCTCAAATTGATGGAGCAACTTCATGGCAAATCTTATGGAAGATTACCATGCCTATTATTCGTCCTATTGTCTTGGTGGCTGCTGTATTCACAGTCGTGTCTCTTGGGATGTTTCCAATCAATCCCGTTTATGGCATGATTCAAAATGCCATCTTTGATACTGTGGGTGGTTTAGGGGTAGCTTCGTCTTACGCTTGGATTTACAGTTTAACGATCTTAATTCTCATTGGTATGATCTACTTTGTGTTAAGAGATAATTCAAAAGAAGTGTATGTGGTGGATGAGCGTAAGGCACAAGCTGAAAAAGAAGCTAAACGCATTGCACGCATGAATCGACAAAATCCATTGAAGAAGATGTTCAATAGAAAGGCAGGGTAATCCATGACAACCAAGAAACAAAAATTTGTTTGGGCTGAAAGTGATCTTAGACATAAACTTTTAGGAAGTCACATGACGGATGGATGGATTTATCGCTCTGCTGTCTATGTGTTGCTTATTGCGATTGCCTATGTCTTTCTATATCCACTACTTCGCATGTTGTCGATGACCTTCATGTCCAGTGCTGATTTGATTAATCCTGAAATTGATTGGGTTCCTCAAAACTGGTCGTTCACTAACTTAAGAGTGGCTTGGTCTGTCATGGATATGCCAGGAACCATCTTAAACTCATTATGGTATTCTGGTACCTTATCCTTAGCCCAAACCTTTGTGGCTGCGATGACAGGATTTGCCTTTGCACGTTATAACTTCAAGTATAAGAATTTCTGGTTTTTGATGATTCTCATGTCTTTCATTATTCCTGTCCCTTTAGTGCTTATCCCTCGTTGGATGATGTTTACAACCGTTCAAAACCTAACAGGCATTAAGATGATTGGAACCATCTTCCCACAACTTCTCATGACATTCTTAGGTCAAGGGGTTTACTCAGCGATTCTTATTCTTATTTTCTTAAACTTCTTCAAAATGATTCCTTTGGCTTTGGATGAAGCAGCTCGTATTGATGGTGCAACGTCTTGGCAGGTCTTCTTTCATATCATTTTAAAAATGTCAGTTCCTACCATTGCGACGGTCTTCTTATTCTCCTTCGTGTGGAACTACAATGAATCCTACATCACATCTACCTTTGTGAGATCCGCAATGAAACTCATGCCTTTACAATTATCGCTCTTTGATTCCATCTTTGAGCGGATGTCTGCAGGTGTTCCAGGAGCTCCAGGTGGTCAATTCAGAATTAACGAATCCTTTAAAATGGCGGCCACGCTTATTACGATGACGCCTATGATGATCATGTATACATTTGTCCAGAAGCAATTTGTGGAAGGAATAGAAAAGACGGGGATTACAGGTGAATAATTTAAGACAAGTACGTGGAGTGAATTTTGGGGGATGGCTCGTATTAGAACGTTGGATGTCAAGGGAACTATTTGAAGGTGTACAAGGCAATGATGAAACTGTCTTTTCACTTCAAAAGCCAAGTGCGGAGGCTTTCTTGCATCATCATTGGAATACGTTTATTACTTTTGATGATTTTAAATGGGTAGCGGATCATAAGGGTAACCTTATCCGTCTACCTTTTCCTTGGTGGATATTTGGAGATGTTCAGCCTTATTTCAGTGCATTAAAATGGTTGGACCAAGCGATGGATTGGGCTAATGAGGTTGGGGTTAAAGTGCTCCTTGATTTGCATACGGCTCCTGGTTGTCAAAATGGATTTGATAATGGTGGAATTGAAGGGGTATGCACATGGCATCATGATCCTACAAACATTGAAAAAACCATTCAAATCTTAGAGCAGATTGCACATCGTTATAAAGATCACCCTGCATTATGGGGAATTGAAGCACTGAATGAACCTCGTTGGGATATTCCAATGGAAATCATTCAATCCTTTTATCTTGAAACCCATAAGCGACTCAGAAAGATTCTTTCAAAGGAACATACTTTAGTGTTTCACGATGCCTTCAGAAACAAAGAATGGGAAAGTTTCTTTACAAACAATCCATTAGAGAATGTGGTATTAGACCTTCATCTTTATCAATGCTTTGATGAGAAATTCAACACCGCAGATATTTACTTTAATCTCAATTATGCTTTAAATGAACAAGTTGAAGTCATTGATCGAGTTTCCAAACATGTGCGTTGCATTGTGGGAGAATGGTCTTTAGGGTTACATCCTCATAACTTTGAAGGCATGGATGCATTCAATCAGCATCTTGCATTGAGAAGTTTTGCGAGCACACAACTCATGGCATTTGAGAGAGGGTATGGATGGGTGTTCTGGAACTATAAGATTGGTTCTGGCAGCACCAACTGGAATTTTAAGAAACTGGTAGAAACAGGGGTATTACCACATGATTATTCACTTTAAACGTAGTCTTGCGATTGTTCTAACATTAACGCTGCTTGTGGGATGTGTAAAAGAACCGGTTGATATAGTGGATGAAGAAGCTGAGTTAAGAGCAAAAGTGGCACAACTGGTTCAAGCTGAGCGTAACAATTTCACATCAAGTGATGCTTTAGAGATACCACTGGGCTCAGTCTTAAGTGGGGGTGGCTCACGTCCGATGGATGATTCCATTGAAGGATGGAAGCGCATGGTAAGTTTTTATCAAGAACAGCTAGAGATTCCACTCATTTATGGGGTGGACGCAGTTCATGGGCATAATAACCTTAAAGGAGCAACCCTCTTTCCACATAACATCGGACTTGGGGCTGCGAATAATCCAGAATTAGTGAAGCAAATTGGGATTGCGACAGGCAAGGAAGTGAAGGCTACAGGTATTCATTGGAATTTCTCTCCAACCTTAGCGGTGGTTCAAGATGTTCGATGGGGAAGAGCGTATGAGAGCTTTTCTGAAGATCCACAACGGGTGTCAGCTTTAGGACTTGCTTACATCCAAGGACTTCAATCCACAGGCATCGCTGCTACTGCGAAGCATTTCTTAGCGGATGGTGGAACTACATTCAATACAGGATCATTAGGATACTTGATTGATCAAGGGGATGCCCAACTCAGTGAAGAAGAACTAAGACGCATTCATCTACTACCTTACCTTAGCGCAATCAATGAAGGGGAAGTGTTAACACTTATGGTTTCCTTCAGTAGTGTTAATGGCGAGAAGATGCATGGATCCAAATACTGGATTACAGATGTCTTAAAAGAAGAACTAGGATTTAAAGGATTAGTCATCAGTGATTGGGAAGCCATTCATCAATTGGAAGGTTCACTCTACCAGCAAATCGTTGCAGCTATTAATGCAGGGGTAGACATGTTGATGCAACCCAACAATTGGAAGGACACGGTGGATCGTTTATATCGAGCGGTCAAAAACAATGATATTTCGATGGAACGCATTGATGATGCGATTGCACGCATCAACTATGTGAAAGAAGAATTAGGACTCCTTGATAACTCCTTTACACCTGAATCAGCCGATGTGGTGTATTCTGATGCCCATAAGCAACTCGCAAGAGAAGCGGTCTCACAATCACTTGTGTTACTTAAAAACAATCGAAACATTCTACCATTAGAAAAAAACACGAAGATTCTTCTCATTGGTCCAGGCAGTGATAATGCTGGATTGGCTAATGGGGGTTGGACGTATTCTTGGCAAGGTGAAAACAGTGGGGTTAATCTACCTCAAGCGACCACTTTAAAAATGGCTTTTGAAAGTGTTGCGAGTGAACATCAAGGCATGATTACCACTGATCTTGCTAAGCTTAATGAAGTGGATGTGGTTGTCTTAGCTTTAGCTGAACTTCCTTATGCGGAAGGAGTTGGGGATGCACAAGACTTAACCTTAAGTGGTCATATGATGCATCCAGATAATCAAGCAGCCATAGAGTTTGCGAAGTCCATCAATAAGCCTGTAATCACCATTCTCACATCAGGGCGTCCTCGTGTCATCACGGATGAACTTAACGATTGGGATGCGTTAGTGATGGCTTGGTTGTATGGAAGTGAAGCACAAGGCATTACAGATGTCTTGTATGGAGATAAGAATTTCACTGGAACACTTCCCATCACTTGGCCTAAGACCAGTGATGCGTCAACTGTCAGCACACAAAGAGCAGACCGTGATGGTGCAAACATTCTATTTGATTATGGA
>JGI24120J20309_1000821_pt1 | contig 12967 bp, 13 predicted proteins | sample SubbioAug_CSW13A_FD_20309 | JGI IMG/M metagenome (IMG submission 20309) | reverse complement strand
GCTGATTCTTTGTTTTCCATCATCTTTATGCATCACTAGAAGATGAGGATGCTCTAGCATGCTTTCGGTGTGTTTCCCTTGAGTGAAAGCTGGGATGGTATGATACAGATGCGTCAGTTGTCTGACATAACTTAGAACACTGTGTGGGTCTTCGTTTTGATTTTCCACATTGATTGATTCATAGTCATCATTCACTTTAAACCAAGGTTGTACGTCACTGAATCCACCATGTGCACTTTGATTCCATTGCATGACCCCACGAGCATGATCACGACTCATTTTTTGAATGATTTTCTTCGCTAGGAATGCAGGGACTTTCATCATGCTTTGAAGTGCTTGATAGGTATTCTTCGCTTCAAAGTCTTTCCATTCTTCAATTGGTAGTTTCATGTTCTTCATCGCAATTTCTTCACCTTGATAAATAAAGGGGCTACCCACATTGAAGAAATTAATCGCAAAAAGTGCTTTAGCGCTTTCAAAGCGGTAGGTTTGATCATCCCCAAAACGAGATACGGCGCGTGGTTGATCATGATTGGACATGGTTGAAGCCACATGGAAATGATGTTTGATGGCTGCTTTGTTCCAGGAATGTAGGATGTTTTTAAAATCTTTAGTTGAATACAAGTACCCTTTTCTAAAGTCAAACTTACCTAAGGGTCCACATCCTAACATGTGTAAATCAAAATGAATAATCATATCGAGTTGATTCTTTTCAGGTCCACACATCATAGCAGCTGCTTCTTGATCTATCAACATCCCCTCTCCTATGGTGATGAACTGATAGTCTTGTTTGAGATCGTGTAGAAGATCTTTCAAATAGTGTTGACCTTTAGGTCGATTAAGGATGTAATCATCCGCAAATTGATATCCCTTTTTATGAGGGTTCTTACTGACTAATCCATCAATCTTTGAGATGGTGTTGAACACATCTAGTCTAAATCCTGCAATACCTAAATCAAGCCAAAATCGCATGATATCCTTGATTTCTTGTCTTACTTTAGGGTTATCCCAGTTTAGGTCAGCCTGAGTTGGGGTAAAAAGGGTTAATGCATAATCTTGTTCACTGACTTGAGTCCATGCACTGCCACCAAAGATTGATATCCAGTTGTTAGGTAATCCTTCTTTGATGGGTCTAAAGAAATAGTAATCTCTTTTATCACTGTTAGGATGATTGAGTACTTCTTGAAACCATGCATGTTGGGTTGAGGTGTGATTAGCAACCAAATCACATATGATACCGATATTTCTGTGCTTAGCCTCTTGAACAAGTTGGATAAAATCAGCCATGGTTCCATAGCTTGGATCAATATTTCGATAATCACTGACATCATAGCCATAATCATCTTGTGGAGATTGATAGAATGGGGATATCCAAATATAGTCAATATTAAGAGATTGAAGATAATTGAGTTGTGTTACAATGCCTCGCAGATCTCCAACACCATCATGATTTGAATCTTTGAAACTGCGTGGCCAAATTTGATAAAAGATGGCTTCTTTAAAGGATCTCATGCTTGTGTTCTCCTTTTATAGAAAGGCAGAAGTTGTAATACCCAAATGAGAATGACAATGCCAAACATTACCGGAATATAGAGTGTTGATCCTACTATCCCTTCAACAAGTTCTAATGGGGTGTTCTTCGGTGCATATGAAGCAAACAGATAGTTTCCTTGGGTAATAGCATTAATGATGACGCTTTGAATGAGCAGATAAACCATGAAGATAATCGCAAATGGAAGGTCTTTGAATGATGGTCTAAACTTCATCCAAATGATGTCATAGAGTGGTACAACCATGATGAGTCCATGGATGATGAAGGATTGTAGGCTTTGAAAGTGCCATAGCGGGTACTTTTCTAAGATGGTTTCATTGAAGAGTAGTGCTGCAAGGGCACCAATCAAGGCAGTTAAGTACACAAAGGTTCTCCAATGGGACTTGTTTGTCTTAAGCATGATGGGCATTAGGATGATTTGCATGCCACATAAATGTAGCGGTAACATCTCAGCAAAATCATAGCGACCTAATGAGAGGGCCCAGATTTGTCGTGCTATTTCTAATCCAACAATAATGATGACGACTCCTACTAAAACATTTCGTCTTCCTTTTTCCTTAAGGGGGATCGCAATGATGAGTGGGATGAGTGCACTGATGAGTCCAATGAGGATGAGGGTAAAGTTTTGTCCATCAAATGGCATAACAGGATTAATGGATGATAGTTCACTGAAGTGGGTAAAGAATGTCATAGAGGTTCTCCTACATCCATTATAGGAAGAAGTGCTTCACCATACAAGTGACGAATTAATGGTTTTAAATTATAATGAGGGTATGAAAACATCACTTCTTAATTCTATTCCTCAGCATGTGGTTTGTGTTGCGGTGAGTAAGCATCGTAGTATCCAAGAAATTGAAGCTTTGAATGTTTTAGGTGTTACTGACTTTGGGGAAAACAAGGTACAGGAACTGCTTAATAAGGCAAAAGTTGGTCAACCTTGGAAGTGGCATTTTATTGGTCATCTTCAAACCAATAAGGTTAAAGCATTGTTGCCTTGGGTAGCACTGATTCATTCTGTGGATTCAATGAAACTGCTTAAGGTGATTGACCAAGAAGCAAGGAAATTAGAGCTTGTTGTATCCGTGTTACTTCAGCTTAATCTGACAAACGAAGTTTCTAAATATGGAATGGATGAAGGAACTCTCAATGAAATCATTGAACTTCAAGATGACTTTCCTAATGTGAAGATGAAGGGAATCATGGTGATGGGGCCTTCGAGTGGTGATCGTGAAGAAACAAGGGCTGTTTTTAATCATGCTTCTAAGATAAGTCAGAGAATACAAAAAAACTCACCTCACATGAATGTTTTATCCATGGGGATGAGTGATGACTATACGATAGCGATTGAAAATAATGCGACTCATATTCGACTTGGACGAATCTTATTCGAAGAATAACCATCCTAAATAGACAATCAATCCATTAACCAGTGAAGGATATGTGTTCATGAATGCACTGATGGATAACCATGTGATAGAGACAACCCCTAAGCGATCAAAAGCAATGAGGATAATGAGTAAACTAATCAAGACTTTTTTAATCCAGTCTTGGTTTTTTCTTTTACCTGTGTGAAGCATGAGTCCTAATGAGAAGAACATAGCAATGGTAATTAAACTTAACATCATGGTATAAGGTTGGCCATTGAATAACCAATCACTGAATTGGTAAAGCACATAACTCAAAAGAAGAATGATGAAAGGTTTGATGCTTGTGATGAATTGTTTCATAGTTGCTCCTTAATGGTGGGTTTGTCTGATTAAGAGTCCAAGAGTGAATGAGAATGGAGCTAATACGACAATGACGCCTAGATTTAGAATGGATAGTGGGGTAAGAAGTAGGAATAAATAACTGGGGAAATTAAGCATGACTGAAATAATGTTTAAAGTGTTAAAAGCTAGTACATCATAAGTTAGGTAATATATCAGTGCACTTAAGGTGTTAAATAGAATCACAATGCTCATCATTCTAAATGCATCAAAATTGTGTTTCAAGAAAGTGTGGCGTGCAAGCATGGTGATATAACCTAGTAGTAAGTAAAGCAAGGTGATGAACAGTATACTAAATCCATATCTAAGTGTGGTGTTGGTGACATTTCTTAGTGGATGATTAACTGTAAATGCAATCCAAAGTACAATTGAAAGAAAGATTTGAATTGTGTAGTAGATTGCGGTAAGGTTTTTGGTATCTTTATTCATGCTTGTCCTTGAAGAAAGTGTATGAGTCGTGTGACTCCTTCTATGCATTCTTGGTTTGATGCTGCTAGTGATATTCGGATATAGTGATCAGAATGTTGGGAGAAAACGACTCCAGGGATGACGGCAACGTGTTTCTCATGTAGGAGTTGCGTAGCGAAGGTCCATGAATCTAATCCTTTTGCGCTTATGTTAATGAAAATGTAGAAAGCCCCTTGAGGATAAACAAATGGAACATGATGTTCTTGAAGTAGTTTTACTACATCGTCTCGGTTTTGCTTGTAGAAGGCTTTCATCGAATCGACATTAGTATTGAGTGCAACTTCAGCTGCATCTTGAATGAAAAGCGGAATGCCTGCTGCGGCGTATTGTTGAACTTTGTGAGCACTTTTAATGATGTCCTTGTGAGCGCAAAGATATCCTATTCTCCATCCGGTCATTGCATATGGTTTGGACAATGATTGAGTTAGGATGATCTTATCTTTGTAATCACTGTCTTGATTTAGAAATGTAGCATTATCATAAACAAGTTGCGCATACACATCATCTGAAATCACGAATATGTCATGTTCATCAAGCACTCGCTTTATGATATTTAGTGAGTCTTCATTGTAGATTACCCCAGTTGGATTATTAGGTGAGTTAACGATCATGGCTTTGGTTTTAGGTGTGATTGCTTTTTTAATGGCTTCATAATCTAATTGAAACTGATTGGGTGTTGTGTCCACAAACACTGGTTTTCCATGATAAAACTCAACGGCAGGTTGATACGCAACATACGTTGGTTGAAACAAGATAACTTCATCCTCAGGATTTAAAATTGATCCTAGAGCAGCAAAAATTGGCTCCTGTTGCTCCTTGGGTGATGAGAATTTCATCCATTGCATAATCAACTTGATTGATTCTTTTTTCGTAAGCAATGATTTCCTTTTTTAGAGTATCACTTCCTGCAAATGATGGATAGAAAGTTCGATTCTTATCAAGGGATGCTTTTAGAGCATCTTTGATGGGTTCTGGGGTAGCAAATTTGGGCTCACCAATCGTGAGCTTGATGACATCGTCGTATGCAGTTGTTTGAGAGTTGAATAATCGAATGCCACTGATTTCGAGTTGTTCAAGATTGTGATTGAGTTTTATTCGCATCCTTGGTGTTCCTTTCCACAAGATTGAGAGAATTGACATCCACAATAGGATTGTCGATACATGTTGTGTTCTTTTGACAGTTCTATACCTCTGTTATAGCCATTCCCTTTTTTAAAGTTAGAAGGGAGATAGTTCAGGTTTGGGTAGCGTTGGATTTGCTTTGTTGCGATATCATGGATTGCGAGAGCATTCTTATGTCGGCTAACGCTCATGACAGTTGCAATGTATTCAAACTCATGTTTTGCAGCATATTTCATGGCTTCTGCCATTCTTAATGCAAAGCACATGTTGCAGCGTGTTCCACCTTCTTTTTCATCGGCAAATGGTTTTAATTTCTCAGAGAATGAAGCATTAAGATAGTCTGGAGGTAATATAACATCAATTTTAATAACTTCTTGTTTTTCAAAGTGTTTAACATAATCAAGGAGCTCATCAAATCGTCGCTTGTATTCTTCATATGGATAGATATTGTGATTATTGAAGAATAAGGTGAGTTGAAAATATTGTGATAAATATTCCATAGGATAGGTATTGCATGGTCCACAGCAGGAATGCAAAAGCAGGGATGGTTTTCTCCCTGTAGCTTTGATTGTTTCAATGGTTTGTATTTGAAGGTTGTAGAGTTCTTTTGAGTTCATCCTAAATCAATGAACATACTATCACCAAAAGAGAAAAAGCGATATTCCAGTTTGACGGCCTCTTGATAGGCTTTCATTAATAAATCATATCCACCTAAAGCTGTTACCATCATCATGAGTGTTGACTTTGGTAAATGAAAATTAGTAATGAGTCCATCAATGGCTTTAAACTGATATCCTGGAGTGATGAATATGTCAGTGTCTCCTTCGTCTTGTCTTATTTTACCATGTTTTTGCATGACACTTTCAAGTGTTCGAGCACTCGTTGTTCCAACCGCAATGATTCTTTGATTGTTTGCTTTGGCTTTGGAGATTATGTCTGCACTTTCTTCACTGATATAATAGCTTTCTGAATGCATTTTATGGTGAGAAACATCATCAACTTCAACCGGTTTAAACGTGCCTAATCCAATGTGTAATGTCAATTCAACAAAAGTGATCCCTTTATCTTTTAATGTTTCAATGAGTTGTGGGGTGAAGTGTAATCCTGCTGTTGGTGCTGCACTGCTTCCCTCATTTTTAGCATACACGGTTTGGTATCGATCCATTGTTGCTTGACTGTTTTTAATGTAAGGTGGAAGTGGCATTGTCCCTACTAAGTAAAGCATTTCTAAGATTGGACGATCTGAAATGAACTTAAATAATCGCAATCCATCTTCTTGTACTTCAATGCATTCTGCTTTTAAATCAGGATGTTGAAATTCAATGATGGTACCAACTTTTACTACTTTGGCTTTTTTCACCATGCATTGTGCTTGTTGTCCTTGTAGTTTTAATATGAGTAGTTCAACCTTGGCTTGTGTATCTCTCTTTATGCCATACAAACGAGCAGGGATTACTTTAGTATTATTGACTACTAGGACATCATTAGGTCGAAGGACATTGATAATATCTGAAAAATGAAGATGTGAAAATGATTGATTCTTCACATCCACATGCATAAAGCGTGACATGTCTCTTCGATCAGTTGGGTTTTGTGCAATGAGTTGCTCTGGTAAATGGTAATCAAAATCACTTGTTTTCATTAGTATCCTTTTGTATTTCCTTTATTGAAACCATATCGTTCAAAGACTTCTTCCTTGAATGATTTAAATCGACCTTCTTCAATGGCTTGTTGAGCTTGTTGGGTTAGTTTAATTAAAAATCGTAAGTTATGGATGGAAAGCAAACGCATTCCAAGTCCTTCTTTGTTCTTGATGAGATGTCTTAAGTATGCTCTTGAGTAGTTAGTGCATGCAATGCAATCGCATCCTGGATCAAGTGGAGTAAAGTCTCTTTCATATTGTTGATTTCTAATATTGATTCTTCCAATGGTTGTCATTGCGGTCCCATGGCGTGCAATGCGGGTTGGTAGTACACAATCAAACATGTCCACACCTTGAGAAATTCCCTCTAGAATAGCATCGACAGTCCCTACACCCATCAAATATCTTGGTTTATCTAGTGGTAGAAATGGAACTGTATCTTGAATCATTTTATACATAACAGGCTTACTTTCACCTACAGAAGTGCCTCCGATCGAATAACCATCAAAATCCATTTCAACCGTTTTTCTTGCGGAGTATTCTCTTAAATCTGCAAATTCTCCTCCTTGGACAATACCAAAAAGAGCTTGATCGGGGTTATTGTGAGCTGCTTTACCACGTTGTGCCCATCTTAGTGTTCTATCTACAGAATCTTTCATGTACTCATGGGTGGCTGGATAGGCGGGACATTCATCAAAACTCATGATGATGTCAGCTCCAAGATCATTTTGGATTTGGATTGATTTTTCTGGTGTTAAGAATAATGCTTCCCCATTAAGATGATTTCTGAAGTGTACACCTTCTTCGGTTATTTTTCTCATTGAACTTAAGGAGAATACTTGAAACCCACCTGAATCAGTTAGGATTGGTCTTTTTACATTCATAAATCGATGGAGTCCACCGGCTTCCTTTACAATATCTTCTCCTGGTCTTAACCAAAGGTGGTAGGTATTGGATAGAATGATTCCTGCTTCAATGTCAGTTAGTTCTTCTGGAGAAACATATTTTACGCTTGCTAATGTGCCCACAGGCATAAATATAGGAGTCTTCACTGTGCCATTAGGTGTAGTGATTGTCCCTGTTCTTGCTTTAGTATCTTCGCATTGGATGTTTATATCAAATTTAAACTTGTTCATAATGGTAACCTCTGTGACATTTTATCATATTTAGTCTTGATTGAGAAAAGATAATCCTTACACCAACATTAGGTTATCAATGACAAATATTTTAAACACTACCCACATAATCCTAAAAGAACATGATGATAATATTTATTGTGAAATGAATGTGAAAATTTTTCAAAATGCTTGAAAATGATTTCAAAGGTTGCTATAATCATCCCAACAACAGAAAGTGTTGTAGCGTTACCGATTTAAAATGTTTAAACCTCCCTCCTTTTTCATTACTTAACTTCGGGTAACACATCATGTATTAAAAAGAGTGACATTGTCACTTTTTTTAATTATCATTACGTTATGAACTTAAAAGAACAATTATTAAGATGGTATCACCTTAATCATCGCAAGCTTCCATTTCGAGAAACTCACGATCCATATCATATCTGGATTTCCGAAATTATGGCTCAGCAGACTCAGATAGACACTATGATTCCTTACTATCAAAAGTGGTTAGAGCGTTTTCCTACTATCGCATCTGTTGCTGAAGCAGATGAAATGGACATTTTAAAAGCTTGGGAAGGCCTAGGTTATTATCGTCGGGTAAGGAACATTCAAAGTGCAGCAAAGATCATTCAACATCTGTTTAATGGTCAGTTCCCGACAGAATACTCTGATGTTTTGTCCTTACCTGGGATAGGAGAGTACACAGCTGGAGCTATCTGCTCCATTGCATATAATACTCCTGTGGTGGCTATTGATGGAAATGTAATTCGAGTCATAACTCGTCTGTTTGGAATCAGTGATGATGTAGGAAAGAAAACGACTATTGAATCAATCAAATCAAGGATTATTCCTTATCTTGATGATAATAATAACCGATATCTTACTCAAGCATGGATGGAAATGGGTGCTCTTGTTTGCACCCCAAAACAACCGAAATGTAAAGACTGTCCTTTGAAAGAACACTGTTACGCCAATAAGCATGTTCTACAATCCGTCCTACCAAATGTGGCAAAAAAAGTTAAGCAAAAAACGGAGGAGTATGATGTTTTTCTGAATTATAATACCGAGGTCATCAATGTTAGCTATGATGATTCTGATGGACTAATGAAGGGTATGATTCGTTTACCTCAAATGCCAAAGGAGAAACGAATTGTTGAACCCGATTTAATACTAAAACATGTTTACTCACATAAGATTTGGATTTTGAATGTTTATGTAAATCAATTTCAATGTGATAAAACGAGAGACATGATACACATTAAAGAGATAAAAAAAGTGCCGATGATTACGGCACATAAGAGAATTTTAACTTTACTATTAGAAAGTGATTAAATCCGGATCAGGACCAGTTCTATAATTCGCATTCATGGAGTCTATTCTTTGAATATCATTGTCGTCAAGTTTGAAATCGAAGATATTAATGTTTTCTTTGAGTCTTTCTACTTTGACTGTTTTTGGGATGGTTACATACCCTTTTTCCATGTTCCAACGTAGAACAATTTGAGCCGGTGTTTTACTGTGTTTCTTTGCGATATCATGGAGAATTTCACTGTCATTTAATTGGCCACGCATTAATGGACTCCAACTTTCAATCACAACTCCTTGATTTTGATAGTATAGTACGCTGGTTTCTTGAGTTAGTTTAGGATGCAGTTCAAATTGATTGATCATAGGTTTGATTTTAGCCGTTTGAAGCAATACATCAAAATGATGAGGATGAAAATTCGAAACACCAATTGCTCGTACTTTACCTTGATTATAGAGTTGCTCTAATGCTCTCCAAGTTTCTGCGTTAAGTGGCTTTGGCCAGTGAATAAGATAGAGATCAACATAATCAAGCCCTAATCTTTCAAGTGACTTATCAAATGCTTTTAGAGTTGTTTGAAATCCTTGATCATCATTCCATACCTTAGTTGTCACAAAAATATCTGATCGTTTAATACCACTTCGACGAATGCCTTCTCCAACACCTTCTTCATTTTTATAAATGGATGCTGTATCGATATGACGATAACCAATTTTGATGGCTTCAACAATGATATCAGCAACCTGATCGTTTGGTATCTTCCATGTCCCCAAACCTATTGCGGGAATCTCAACTCCATTCAGTAGTCTTTGTGTAATCATTTATAGCTCCTTTTCTTTTATTTGTTGCGATAATGCTTTTCTGTTTTCATCAATCCATTGTTGTGCTGATGTGAACACTGTATTAGACTTACCTACGTCAATGATGGTTACGTTGCTAAGGGGTATGTTGATATTAATAGTAGATTTACTTCGTTCTAAATGTACAGTGGATTCAATCAGCATATCAAGAGATCTTAATCCTATATCGATGATAGATTCACAATTAGATTCAGATTGTTCAGATAACATCGATATTGATACTACCTTTTTTGCACCGACATCCAAGAGTGGAGAAACCGGTAAATTCATTAATAGACCACCATCAACAAGCTTCATCCCTTCATAATCATACGATGAAAACAAGACTGGTATGGTGCATGATGCTCTTACTATCTGGGAAAGTTTACCCTCATATATAACTATTGCATTAGGGTTCTTTGATTTAAATGATTTGCAGGATGTGAAAATGATTAATTTTGATGTTAGAATATCGACAGAAATGATGAATAATCCTGTTTTAATATCTTCAATATTCTCATAACCATGCAGGCTAAACTCTTCACTCAATACATCTTCTAATCTCTGTCCATCAATGAATCCATTTAGTTTATTTTTATTCAAGATGGGCATATTAGGATACATGATTTTTCGATCAATGAATATTTTCTCGAGACGGATCAAAGATGTTTTTAGTTCCTCGGCTGTAAGACCAAATGATAATAAGGTAGCAATCACAGATCCCATGCTTGTTCCTGCAAAATATTGAAATTTAATTTTTTTGGAATACAAAAATTCGATAACAGGTTGTTGAACATATGATTTTATCCCACCACCCGATAATGCTAATCCATTTTTCTTGTTAAATAATTCGAAGTTAATCATATGCTTTATTATATCACAAAAAAGAAAAGCACCTTTGCAGGAGGTGCTGTTGTTTCGATAAAATAGTGTTAAGAAGGTATCGAGACAAATTGATAATATCATTTATATCTTCATAGGACAATTATTTTACCCTATTGACCACTTCCTTACCATGATACAAGTTTGAAATATTGATTTGAATCAATTCTTTTAATATTTTGATGTTTTCATTTGATTGAAATGATATGTGTGGCGAAATGAATATATGATCATTTCCCCACTCCGTATTTTCTTTCGGAAATGGTTCTTGATATATGACATCCAAAAGAAGTCTTATATCATTTCTAAATTGAATTGCTTCTTTAGTAATTAAATCACCTCTTCCAACATTAATGATTATATCGTCACTCTTAAACAACTGGATGGTTTCTTGATTTATAAAACCGGATGTTTGTGGTGATGAAGGTAAACAAAAAACAAATACGTCATACCCTCTCAGCACTACCAATGATTCTTTCATTGAATAAGTACGACTAAAGGGTAACATAGATCTACCATTAGAGTTGACACCGTCAACATCAATTCCAAAGAGATTAAAGATATTTGCAATTTCTTGTCCGATGCTTCCTGTTCCAAAAACAAGAATCTTTTTATCTCTTAAGTCTTCTGATTTGATATGTCTATCCCATTTATTACTGCTTTGATTTTTTACTACTTGTCTTAATCCTTTGATTTCCATGAGTAATGCACTTAATACCCACTCTGCTATAGCTTTGGAATAGACGCCTTTAGCATTAGCCAATTGAACCCATGGACAATCACCGAAATCAACATAATCATATCCAGCACTAATTAACTGAACTAGCTTCAGTTGTTTAAGTACTTTGAAATCTAATATTGAAAGTTCAAACCCACCTACGATCATTTGATACTTATCTTGTATATCATTTAGGGAATTTAATCCTAGATCTTCATAATACTCAACCATTGTACCTTGAGGCACTTCAAATTGCATTTTGTCTTTTGTTGTAACTAATATATTCATGAGTTGACTCCTTAACAAGAGTATATCATGATTCGAGATCCCTTGAGGCATATTATGGATTCCTCATAACCCATCCAGTAACTGTACTTATAGTAAAACTGGCCGACTTATCTACTCATTATGTTCATTGCCCCAACAACATCTCTATGTTGTTGAAAGCCACATTCGCATGAATAAACTCGTCTTAAGGCAACATTATGCAAACTGCAAACGGGGCATTCTCGTGAAGTAAAATGAGGATTAACCTTATTAACTTTGATTCCGTTTGACTCACATTTGTAGATGATGTACTTTTGCAGACGCTCATAACTCCAAGATGAGTACAGTTGCTTTGTGTTCTTAGTTTGCATGTACTTTAAATCTTCAATATTGAGTTGATTAACTTTCATGATCTTTAAGTCTTTAATGATTCTTGCACTAATTTTGTGATCTAAATCCCTCAATCTTCGACTAACTTTGATTCTTCTTGCATTTGCTAGATTTTGATTTCTAAGTAAGGATACCTGTTTGCTAAAAAGATATCTTCGATATTTACCCCCTTTGTAAAATCGAATTTTTTGATTTTCATCGTACAGTACAGCAGGTACTTTAACACCAATATCAAGACCTGCGCGAATCCCTTCGTTTACAACAGTTGGTTTTATTTTTATCAGAACAGATGCAACATACTTTCTGTTCTTTTTAAATATTTTAATGCTTACCATACGATCATCTTCGAGTTTTGACTTAACATAGTCTGTCATTCTGTAAGGAATGTTATATATGATTCCTTTTTTGGACTTTATTGCTAATGATGTTGAGATTTTGAAGTTAATCATCTTAAAATACATGTGTTTCTTCAGTTTAATATAGAAATCAGACTCATTTTCTAAACCAAATCGCTTATGCTTAATTATTAGTTTGGCAGTGTTATCGACATATTGCAATGAATGATAAGGAACTAGATCTGCATTAACACCTTTAAATACTTGAATTTCTTTATACAACTGAACTCGATACTTGATCAACTCATGTAGTTCATCAAACATTTTTTCTAATATTTGTGCTTGAAGCTTATCTGGATAGATTGGAAATGTGTAAGTTCTATACATGCATGTTCTCCTTACAGTAACATAAGCAGAACTTCAGCATTTTTCCTAAAAAAAAACTGCATTTACGCAGCTTCGAATTTTTGTCAGAATGGAGCGAGTGACGGGAATCGAACCCGCGTAGTCAGCTTGGAAGGCTGAAGTTCTACCATTGAACTACACTCGCAACATGGTG
>JGI24120J20309_1000812_pt1 | contig 13021 bp, 15 predicted proteins | sample SubbioAug_CSW13A_FD_20309 | JGI IMG/M metagenome (IMG submission 20309) | reverse complement strand
CCGCCGACATTCCGCTCGCGATCGATCACTTCCGCTATTTCGCCGGCGCCATTCGCGCGCAGGAAGGCGGCATCTCGGAAATCGACCACGACACGATCGCCTATCATTTCCATGAGCCGCTCGGCGTCGTCGGCCAGATCATCCCCTGGAATTTCCCGATTCTGATGGCCGTTTGGAAGCTTGCGCCGGCGCTCGCCGCGGGAAATTGCGTCGTCATCAAGCCGGCCGAGCAGACGCCCGCGAGCATTCTCGTTTGGGCGGAGCTTGTCGGCGAGCTTCTTCCCAAGGGCGTGCTCAACATCGTCAACGGCTTCGGGCTGGAGGCCGGCAAACCGCTCGCCTCGTCGAACCGCATCGCCAAGATCGCATTCACCGGCGAGACGACGACCGGCCGGCTCATCATGCAATACGCCAGCCAGAACCTCATACCGGTAACGCTGGAGCTTGGCGGCAAGTCGCCCAACATCTTCTTCGAGGACGTCGCCCGCGAGGACGACGACTATCTCGACAAGGCGATCGAGGGCTTCGTCATGTTCGCGCTCAATCAGGGCGAGGTCTGCACCTGCCCCAGCCGCGCGCTGGTGCATGAGAAGATCTACGATCGCTTCATGGAACGCGCCTTAAAACGCGTCGGCGAGATCAAGCAGGGCAATCCGCTCGACCCCGAAACCATGATCGGCGCGCAGGCCTCCTCCGAGCAGCTCGAAAAGATCCTGAGCTATATCGACATCGGCAAGCAGGAGGGCGCGAAGGTGCTCGCCGGCGGCGAACGCAACGCGCTCGCAGGCGACCTCGCCGGCGGCTTCTATGTGAAGCCGACCGTGCTCGAAGGCCATAATCGCATGCGCGTGTTCCAGGAGGAGATCTTCGGTCCGGTCGTATCGGTGACGACCTTCAAGGACGACGACGAGGCCTTGGCCATCGCCAACGATACGCTCTATGGCCTTGGCGCCGGCGTGTGGAGCCGCGAGGCCAACCGCTGCTATCGCTTCGGCCGCGCCATTCAGGCGGGGCGCGTCTGGGTGAACTGCTACCACGCCTATCCGGCGCATGCGGCTTTCGGCGGCTACAAACAGTCGGGCATCGGCCGCGAGAACCACAGGATGATGCTCGATCACTATCAGCAGACGAAGAACATGCTGGTGAGCTACAGCGAAAAGAAGCTGGGGTTCTTTTAACCCCCTCCCCAGCCCTCCCCCGCTTCGCGGGAGAGGGAGCGAAACTCGCTTTTCACCGGAGAGCCGCGGAACGCCGATCGCTAGCGTCCCCTCTCCCGCTTCAGCGGGGGAGGGACAGGGAGGGGGCGATGACGACGACTGTCAAACCTGCAAGAGTCAGCGCCACGCAGGCGGCGCTCGATCTCATCGCGCGGCTGCGCGGCGAACATGGCGCGGTCCTCTTCCACCAGTCGGGCGGCTGCTGCGACGGCTCGGCGCCGATGTGCTATCCGCAAGGCGAATTTCTCCTCGGCGACGGCGACGTTCTGCTGGGTGAGATCGGCGGCGCGCCCTTCTATATCGGCGCGGCGCAATTCGATTACTGGAAACATACGCAACTCGTTATCGACGTGGTGCCGGGCCAAGGCGGCATGTTCTCGCTCGACAATGGCACGGGGCTGCGGTTCCTGACGCGTTCGCGGCTTTTTTCCGACGCCGAGCTGGCGCAGCTGACCGCCGGCGCAGCGGCCGCCGATTCGCCAGTTTGAGAGCTGCGCCCGCGGCGCAACGCCTTTTCTCGAGTTTTTGCGCCCGTGGGACGACCTGATCGCGGCGGTCGAGCGGGGCTCAGCTTCGCCCCCGACCTGCCGGGGAGTTTAAGGTTGACACTGCGCCGCCGGGGCCGCATATGCCGCTGCAACGGCCGCTTCATCGCGGCCGCCGTCTCTTTGCGAGACGATGGGGGAATGTCCCGAGCGGCAAAGGGGGCGGACTGTAAATCCGCTGGCTAAGCCTTCGTAGGTTCGAGTCCTACTTCCCCCACCATTACACCTGCTGAATGTTCATATCGCATTGAAATGAAATAAGTTTTTTGTGGACAGGATTTCTGCTCTGTCCCAAATCTGTGACTTCCTTGTCCCAAATCCTGCCCCGAAAAAATTGAGGGCCGCCATGACAGCAGCCCCCAACGTCTTCCTAGCGCGTAGCGCCTTGATACCGGCCTGTGGGTAAAAGCCTACCTCCACGCCTTTGCGATCCCGCCCGCCACAGCGTTACCGATATTCAACCCAAGTGAAGCGCCTGAGGGAGGCGACTGCCTCGACATAGAGTTGATCCGATTTCCAACCTTCAACTGAATGTCTCTCGTCCTTGTCCGGCAGGCGTCCTTGAGGTCATCAACCTTCAACGCATAATTTTCTTGGCTCTCAGCAACCCGCCGGGCCGATGGCACTTAAAGAGGGTCCGCACATATCACCACCCCTTCTCTGATTTCATGGCTTCCCAAACGTCTTGGGGGGCTACCGCCCCACATTCAATGTTCGCTCTCGTCAGACCATCTAGGTCGGCAATCCACGCCTTTAGCTCCTCTGCCTCCCAACCCTTCGGACCTTCATCGGCCGGAGCCATCGGGGTTAGGGACTCAGTTGAGCGAGTGCCTAGCAATAGGTCTAGCTTATGCTCGATCCTGCTCACCATCTCTTTAAGTTCAGCAACAGCGATAAGTTCACTCATACTACTAGTTTTAGCTCTAGCCATAACCTTACACTTCTCCAATGATAAACAGATGATCGTAATATTCTTTAACACTAGACAACAGCATCTCCTTACTTAGTATTTCTCTAATCATTTTTCCTAGCATCTTATAGACTGAGGTCTGAGGCTTATAGGCATCCCTCACCTTAACCAGTTCCTCATGTCGTCTAAACTCTTGATTAGCCCATGATGGCAGCTTCTCAACTTTAACCTGATAGACTTCCCTTTCTTGCTCAACCTTAGCCCACCTAGCGACAAGCTGGCCAACTACTCGATTGGTAAACCCGTTGCGGACTCTAGGTCCGAACACCCGATCTTTCCTCCGAGTGTAAAGCTCAACCGCTAGGTAAAGCTTGATGACCTCCAACGGATCACCCCGGCGCTTATGGAGGAACCACGCCAAAACGATTTCAGCCCTTGTTCGCTGAGTCATCCGCTTGTCGATTTTCCGGGGAGGGATGACCAAGCTCCGGCTTGCCGTGATCCTTCTAGACGCTGCTTTGATCCAGCTATCAACCGATGCTGCGCCGTGCTTTTCCCGCAGCCAATCAAGCATTCTCTCGCCTTCCGCCAGCATCCAGCGGCGCTCGTCGCCTATCGGCATACGCAAGACCGGGTGGCCCCTGTCTTGGTGAAAGTGCTGATGAGTCTTACAGAAGCTCGAAATACCCCTGCGCCCGGCCTCGCAGCCCGGAACACCACATTTCAGGGTTTCGTTCTGAGCTTGCTGCGCCCTGATGTTGAGCCTTGCCTTCGCTCTCGACGAGTCAGGCTCAACCGTCCAACTGATTGTCATCGGTCCTTTCTACAATCTTTAGTGGTGAGATAGGTCGTGGAGATGCCTTTCGGGCGGCTATGAAAAGCGGGCACTCAGATGGGCACCCCTCAAAAACCGCCGTTCGACGCCTTCATAACATGCTGATTTTAAAGGATGAGTAAGAGTGGGCACTGGGCACCTCCCTAGAGAAGAACCTATAGTGCCCACCTCTCGTTTAGATGTTCCAGATAGCCCTCGGCAGGCTTCGCCTTGCCTGCGTTGAGATAGCCCCTGCCCAACACCGATGCCCACCAAAGCCCAGCCTGAGTTCAGCGATCTAAATCAGAGCCAACTCAGAGCCGGTCACGAGCTTGCGAGCACAAGAGGGCGACCTCAGAAGTCAGGCTCGTCACCATCTTCTGCGCCACTCGCTCGCAGTGATCCTTCGGTGAACCTCAGGTCAGCCCTATGCAAAGCCGCCTTAACATCCACTGGCGGGGCGTTAAACGTAGCCCGCACCTCGTCAGCCGTGACAAGCCCCCGGTCCAACCCAATGACGACCTTCTTCCATATCGTCAGCGCATTCAGACCAAACGCCGCCTCAGCATTCCGCTTAGAAAGGCGCTCATGCTCTCCCGCCTTCACAATCCTAACGACGCTCGCAAGGTTCTCATCCCGCTCAACCCCGTCAGCGATGGCATACCCAAAGCTCTCCATACTGACGACTCTGCTCGCCGTCTCAGGCGTCCTCTTAGCCCTACTCTTCTCAAAGCTGAGCCTGAACCGAGTAGCCTCGCCGTCATCCTCGTCGGCACTAAGCTTACCAAGTTGCATGATGCTGTCATAAATCACAGCGATTGCCGACGACCCCCGATAGGCGAACCCCTCCTTGTTCGCATGGTGAACCACGATCACGGAAATGCCTCGCCTCTTGAGCTTGGAGATGAACCCATTGATCGCCCTGAACTGAACCGAGTTATTCTCATCTTCCATCGACTCAGTCAGCGTCGAGAGGTTATCGAAGATAACAAGCTCAACGCCCGCCTTCGCCGCATGGCCGCCAATGATCTTGTGGTGTTCAGGGTTCGCTAAGTCGATAAACCCGTCATCATCCGGCTGACCCAAGCGAGCAAAGAGCGAGAAATTCCTCCGCAGCGCCTCAACGTCGAGTCCGTCAATCCACCCGCCGTCAAGGATCGTCTTCATACGCTCCCGCAGGTCAGGGGTCGGCATCTCGCCATCAACGAAGAGAACGCTGGCAGGCTTTTCAACTCGCCAGTTCAGCCCCTTGATAGCCCCTCCGCCAGCAACCGCCATCGCAATCGTCAACGTGAGAAAGCTCTTCCCCAGCCCCGCAGGCGCATAGATCATCGCCGCATCGCCCACCTTGAACCAAGGCCAGAGCATCGTCTCACGAGGCGGAACATCGGCGTCCAACAACTCGCCAGCACTGGTCAACCTAAGCTGACGCTTCCTAAACGGCTCAGGGACGTAGCGAGCATCGTCTAGCTGATTGACCCTCTGCCATTCCTGATGCTTCTCATACGCCTCCACAAGCTCAGCATCAGTCCCCAAGAAAGGCACAACATCCTTTCTGTTCAGTCTTTTAGTCTCTTGTCTTGCTTCCCGCAGAACGGCCTCCGAGGCCCTCTCCTTGAGCATCTTGTTGAGGCTGTCAGCGGCATCACCGCCTTTAGAACCGGCGCACTCGCCAACCGCATTATTCTCTTTTAATTCAGTCACTTATTTTCTCTTTTTTCTTCTTGCTCTTGTGTTCAAGCAGACTCCGGTCTGCGACCTCTACTGCCCTATCCTGCTTATTAACTTTTGGTAACCTAGCAGACAAAATAAAAGATAAACAGTAGCTTATGGATAGACTCACCTCACTCACTTACCTGCTCACCAACGTAGCGAAGTCCGTAGGTGCCTGCTCAATCAAGAGTTCCAACACCGACGACCTTGAGAACTTAGCTGCTTTACCGCCTGTAAACGCCTTAGCCTGCTTAGTATACTCCTTAGCTAACAGGTCCAGCTTCTCAACAACGCTAGGCTTAATCCTAGTCGTAAGAAACCCGGACTTAGTTTCCTTAGTTAGATCCTGCAATGTTATAGGAAGCTTATTGTCTTCATTCCCAGTCATTACCTATACATACCCTTTCTTAGTTGTCTTGCCTCTGATCTAGCGTCTTCCAGCGCGACCCATAAGGTCGCTCGACCGCTTCCCGCCTCTACAAAAGGAAGACTTCAAGGTGGCGGGGAGCCACTAACAGCGACTCGGATAAGCTGTGTTATCACTGCGTGTTATTCTTATGTGCAACCAAATCACTTGCTTCGCTGTTAGGCAGTTTTCCTACCTGTTAGCGGCACCGCCGCTTTGAGAGCGCCAGCGAGCGCCTTGAGAGCTTCACTCCCAGTCGCCCTCGACCTGGCTTGAAGAACTTCCTTCACGCACCGCCTCACACTCATGACCGACCAATGAGAACGAATGCCCGCTCGTTAAGCGCCTGTAGGGCCTCATCTTGGCTAAGGATGCCTCTTTCTTCGGGGAGCGGGTAGCAGCGTCGTTTCCTCTCTTCGCCCTCCACGGCGTTATTGTCCGGCTCCAAAGGCGGCGAAGCCGCTAAGCAAACGCTATGCTTGGGCTTGGGCCAGCATCCGATAGACGCTCGCCCTACCTATCCCCAACTCACTGGCAATCTCAGTCGCCCCTTTGCCCTGTGCCTTAAGCTTACGGATGGCCTCAGCATCGATGCTAGGCGGCCTGCCCTTGTAGACGCCCTTAGCCTTCGCCTTAGCGATCCCCTCAAGCTGCCTTTCCTTCCTGAGGTTAGTCTCAAACTCAGCGAACACCCCCAGCATCCCAAGGAAGGCTTTTCCACTGGCGGTAGACGTGTCGATGTTGGCGTTAAGGACTTGAAGACTGGCCCCTCGCTTGTCCAAGGTCTTAACGATCTGGTCTAGGTCGCCGACCGAGCGAGCGAGTCGGTCAAGCTTAGCGACAACCAGAGCGTCACCCTTGCGAATAAACTCAAGGACCGTTGCAAGCTCAGTCCTGCCATCTGTTGACGTTCCTGACTTTTTCTCAGCCCTGATAACGTCACAACCCGCTCGCCTAAGGGCCTCTAGCTGAACTTCAAGGTCTTGATCGTGAGTGCTGACTCTGGCGTATCCTATTCTCGACATGAGCGGCCTCTGTCTCGTTTGGATTTAGACCTTTCCTGAATACTGTCTCAAAAATCCAAAGTCAATCCATTAAGACACCAAAAGTGCCTCACGCTCACGCCTCGTTAGGGTTTACCCAAAAGAGGCTATTAATCGCCACCTTCGTCCGGGCTAGCGGATGCCTCTAGACCAGCATACAAAGCCAAGTCTTTCCCGTATTGGGTGAGCTTGTAATGCCGATCCGTAGTAAGCTTGTCACCAAGGCCGCTTCTCTGAACATATATTGACTCAATCAGGTTATGCGCAGCATATTCGTCAAGTATATCTTGAAAGCTAATACTATAATCACGAACAATGCCAAGCATTTCTGCGATTATTTGATAGGCTTCCCACGCAGAACAATCTGCGCCAAACTTTCGATATATTTTAAGAAACAGCCCCATGAGGGACATTTCCGAGTTCCACTTCGGTCCTACGTAATGGGGTTCGTATTGTATCAAGTCAGTCGCGCGCATCTTTGCCAGCGTTGAGATGCGGTGTTGGATGTCCGCAGGAACCCTTAGATTGCCTTCCGCAGCTTTGTATTTTTCGAGTTCCTCCTGTAACGCCCGGCGCTCCTCGGATAGCTTTGCAATCTCATTCAGTGCAGCTTCGGTTGCCACCGAGTCAGCTCTTACCCATCCAACCCTCGGATACGTATCCATCATCGCTACCAACGCGGTAACAACGCGGGCCCCTAGCTCATCGGCGTTTTTCCAGTGTTTCGCCATCCGACTTTCGCAGAGCGCCCGAAACTCATTGAGCTGATCCCGCTTCTCCCATTCGACCTTGTCCTGCGGCCACGTCTTCCTTGCATCCTCATGCAGAGGGAACGCAGCTACGGGCACACCATTGGCAACAGCAAACTCATATTCCATCTGGGTATAGCTCTTCCCTTCGGGGCCTTCTGAACCGTAACGCTCACCAACAATCACGATGTAGTAGTCACATTCAAGTATCCTCTTCTTGATGTAATCCCACTGTGTTTCATCGCCTGCTTGAAATAGCTCCATACCAACTGGTATGTGGCCGAGGTTTAGGATTTGCTCAATAACACTTCTCCGCTCATCTTGGAGGTCTACGAACGTTGAACTGATAAATATTTGATATTTAACCCGCATCTGAGCCTCAGCAGTCCGTTGGTTGGCAGTTGAACACCTGACTTATGCTAGCATCTCCCTCAAAGGATGAGTCGCTTGTAACTGCTATTACATGTGCTATCTCCTTCAAGAGGAGGCGGCCGCACCTGTAGGCTAAGGGTTCGCCACCCGGCAAGCGGCAGTGAACACATGGGTATCATTTCGATGAATGATTGTTTCGACGTTGACGACGACACCAAACACAACTGGCAACTTATAGGCGCATTTCTCACGTATTTCTCTGAACTAGAAGCGGCAACAAATGAATTTATCATTACTGCTTTTAAGCTAGATGAGAAGCAAGGCCCGATCGTAGCCTCGCTAATTGATTTATCTCGAAAGGTATCTCTGATAGAAGCTATTATTGAAGCTCAACAACTAGAAGATACTGTTAAGCAAAATGCGCATGATTTACTTAACAGTGTCAGACGTATTAACGATAGTCGTGTAATTCTTGCACATGCTACCCTGAAATCTGGCTCTTCACCGCTTAAGTTGCTATGGAGTAAACCAAAGGGTAAAAAGAAAAAAGACTCAAGCGAAGAATGGCCGGAGGAAAAGTTCAAGGAACACTGCGAGGAAATGATCAAGCTCTCCGAAAAGATGGAGACATTACGTCAACAGCTTGGACCAACCTTGACGATAACCGTTCCTGACATCGTCCATCATCTCTCAGTTAGCGCCTTCGCTACTCGCCCCGTAGCATCCACTGAACCCGTTCTGTTATCGACTGGCGGGAAGGCCTCTGCCCGATAACAAGTTCTGCCATCTACTTTTGAACACATGGAGCTTTTCATTGACCAAATTTTTGACTGAGCTGGAAAACCCCAGTCCCATGCAGGGACAACAGAGGATAACCACAGCCTCCCGGATGGCTTGACCATGATAGGATGGAAAGGCCAAGAGGCGCATACGTTGCGGCGTGGCAAGGCTGCGCAACGCACCGGGGCGAGGTTCCTATTCAGCCTCGCCAGTTTTCCTCCCTCGCCCAGTTGGTCACCTTCATCAAAGCCGATGGACCAAGTCCCGCTAACCAGCTGGGCAAGTCCCGCCGACCTATTGAAAAAGGGCCGGCCACGCAGATGGGGGAAAGAAATAGCGGAGCAGATATAGGTTGAGCTTTCAGGTGCGTAGCAATTTTTTGAAGGGGCTTCACCTAGTCGTTGCAGTAGCGATCCATCCTTTCCGAGTAGGCCCTATGCGTCCAGTGATCCAGAGGCTTCTCCTTACCTAAGACGGTCTTAACACGGTTGTTTAGATCGATAGTCGGAAGGGCTAGGACAAGCTGTAGTAGCTCATCTTCCTTGAGCGCATGGTTCATAGAAGCTGGAAGCTTGCTTCCTAGAGGATCATATCCAGTCGTTTCCGCTGAGAGCGTTTCCTGATAATCATAATCACTCACCGTCTTAAGCTTCCTGCTCACACAGTCCACCCAGTCGTAGCGCAATATGATTGTAGCGGCGGCATCATCAGGCGCTCGTTGATAGACCAGAACGTGCATCAACTTCCAAGGTTCGGATTGTAGCTCCTTACTAGCTTCGACCGTAGCGAAGCCCTCCGAGTTCGCCCAAGGGTTCCACGTCCTGTATTTGCTTAGAGTCCTTACCTTGAAGCCGTTGAGAGCCGCAACCTGTCGAAATTTCTCTACCTCGGAAGCCGCTGCGTCGGCGGAAGATACCAACAAGAATGAAGAAGCGGCTTTGGTCACTCCAATCCAGAATGCAACAGCGAAACCGGAAATCAAAATGGAGCTTACGAGGGGCTTCTTTTCGGCTATATGGAAATGAAGAACGCCCCACACAAGGATAGCTACCGTTAACAACCACGCCCATGCTGGCATTTTGATCAACTCCCCACCCCTATAGAAGCAGCTAATGGGTATATACCTGAGTTATATCAGGCGTCCTTAACATATAAGTCTTACCATTTGCAGTGATTATACAATGATGGCTTAGCATCATAACAATAGCAGCATTTTCTAATTTGCTAATATCCCCATTTTTCATGTCAAACTCTATAATAAGCTTATGATCCATTACATATTTAACATAATTTCCGTAACATACACTTGACGTAATCCCAGTTATAAGTATAATACTCACTAATGTCAATATATCATCAGTGGAGAAAAAACCAATATCATCTAATTGAGCCCTTGCAGCTTCAAATAGTTTTGCACACGCATATAATAAATAAACCATAAATGCTAATGATATATAAAATCCAACGACGCCCGCCTTATCATTGCTTTCTACAAGCAATTTATAAATTATAGTTATTAGAAATGAAATCGTAATTATGATCGCCATCGCAACGTCAAACCAATTGAGTCTGTAATGGCTATGCCTAATGTAATAATATATATTTATTGAATAAATGAAAAATATAACAGCTCCTGCAAAAATTACAGATACTTTCAGTATATCATTCAACTCTACTAGCCAGATCAAGTTCTTATCGAACACAGAAAGATATGCAAAAATACAACTCATCGCCCCCGCAGCGGATAACGAGCCAGCGACCCAAAGAAAACTGATTGGGTTGTCTCTAAGGAAATCAACGAGTTTTGTAGGGTCGTGCATTTCGGAGCCTTGCGGCCTGAGGGAGCTGCTTTGCCCCTAGCAGTATTATAGCCGCCAACGAAATCCTATGCGGCGCTTGCCCCGTCCACATGTTTAAAAGCAGGGCGCAGAAAGCTCTACGCCCCACCTACTCACATATCCATCACCTAGAAAACGCCCACGCCACAAGGCCCTTTTGGAAAACCCTGCGCCCCGCTTCGTTGTATGCAGGGGCTAGACCCAAGTCCTTCTCCCTTGCTTCCATCCAAGGTCCAAGCTCAGCCGCCTGCTCCTCAACCTCATCGCTATAATGGGGTTCATAGTTCTTGATGTAGTCTTCAATGGTTATATACGCACTGCTCATTGTAGCGTTCTCTAGTGTTTAGTTAGCGACGGCGGTAGGAACTAAACCATGCTCAACAGGCCATCAAGGCCAAGCTTGCCGCATATAGCTTAAATATTACTTGTATAATTGTAGCTTTTGATAATACTCAACTATTATTATTACATCGTCGTAATAGTTACTGCTTCATAGACTGCAAACTTGTTTGCCTCAGGAGCGCCGTCACGCCTGACGGCTTAAACGCCAAGCGCCTTCTTCAACGCCCTACTCAAAACATCCGGCCAATAGCCATTCCCGTAACGATCCGAGATTTGCCCTCGCTCATGAGCCATGATCGCATCTTGCAAGTCAGAGTCTATGAGTGCGTTCCTCAGTTTGTCCTTCATCCGATGGCGAGTGGAATACGCCGTGATCTTGGGATCGGTTATGTTGAGCTTCTTTCGAATGAGTTTGTTCTGAACTGCGGACAGAGCGTCTGCGCCTCTCGGCCTTCCGTAGCGAGGAAACAGCGGGGCATCAGGCAAACCGCCATCACCGCCATTCCGCTTTCGGGCTTCCTCAATAGCCTCTCTGGCGCTCGCCAACGCAGGGCCGATCAGAGGAAGCACACGCTTACTGGCGGGGGATTTGAGCTTCGGTCTCGTCTGGTTTGGGCGAATGAAGATGTGGGGTATTTCCTCATCATCATTAAGCGCAACGTCCTGAACCTCCAAACCAGCTATCTCATCCGTCCTCGCCCCTGTGTAAGCCATCAAGATCGTGCAATGCTTCGCCTCTGAGTTAAGCGTCTCAGATGCAGCAGTCAGATAAGCCTCTAACTGTTCGTCTGTGAAAGAGTGTCGCTTCTCCCCCTTGGCCTCATGGTCATCCACATAAAGCCCGCTGAACGGGTTCTTCACGTCAAGCTGATATTCTCGGATGGCATGATTAAACACAGCCACGACGGCTTGCAGACTTCTGTTGATGCTCTCAGGCTTCAAAGCCGTCCCATCACGTGAGTCCTTACGCGCCTTCAAATAATCTCTGAACTGCCGAGCGTCGGGACGGGTTATTTCCGTGAGCGACTTGTCTCGCTTGAGGGACGCCAACAGGTATCGTTCGTTGCGCCTAATATGGAGGTCAAACTGCTTCGCCTTCGCCTCAGTCCGCTTGCCGGGCGGGTTCTTCTCTTGGAGATACAGGTTCACCGCATCCCTGACGGTAGGCAACGGACGCTTGAGGCTTCCCTGTAGCGCAGCGATCTTCATGCTCGTAAGCGGATCGGGCTTGCGCTGGTATTCGTCAATCAGAGCGTCTGCATAATCCGTGCGATCATGAAACTCTTGCTCAGGAACTTGCCCACGCCGAAGCGGTTTGTTCTCCAAATCCAAAGAGTGCAGCCATGCAAGCGCATCGTCGTAAAGCGTGAGGCCGGAGGACTCTGAGCTTCCATCTTTGAGCCGCTGTTCAGCAACGACGAAACGTCCCTTCCATTCCTCATGTAGACGCATCGCTATGACGACCGCTTTGCGATGATCCTTCGTCTTGAGCGACTGCTTAACCTCCCGCTTGCCGATTACCGGGCGGAGCTTTTCAGGGACGGCCAATCGGAAGGAGAAGACGCCCGTCTTAGGGCTTCTCTTTAGGTAGTTGGGAAGGTTCATGGGGGCGCAGGCGCTAAGGCCGCATTGCGGCTAGTGGACGGATGTTTGTGCCAAATCTCTGTGCCAAATCATGCGATTAATGTCAATAAATACAGGAAGATCAGATGCATATCCGTGGTGGTTAGATTTATACTTCCCCCACCATCTCCAAGCATCGAAACTTCTACCGCTTCGATCAGCGAAGGAAGCGCAGGCGCTCGCGCAAGGCGTCGTAAAGAGGCGCGTCGCTCATCAGCGTAGGGATGAGCATGGCCGTAAAACAAGCCGCCAGCATCGGCAGGAGCAGGAGCGCGCTGCCTGTCATTTCCGTCGCGAGCACGAGCCCGGTCAGCGGCGCCCGCACCACGCCCGCAAAAAACGCGGCCATTCCAACCACCGCGAAGGCCTCTGGCTGAATGGGAAGGTCCGGGAACGCCAATCCGCAACCGGCGCCAAAGAGCAGTCCCAATTGCGCGCCCAGCGTCAGCAGCGGCGCGAAAAGACCGCCTGGCGTTCCCGCCGAATAGGACAAGGCGCCGAACCAGAATCTCAGTTGAAAGAGGAACGGCAAGACGAAGAGGCCGGGCGCCCCAAGCAGCGCATTCTGGGTGAGATTATCTCCCCCGCCGACGCATTCCGGTCCGAACCAGCCGAGAACGCCCGCCGCGGCGCCGATCGCGGCGGCGCAGGTCTCCGCCGGCAGGCCGC
>JGI24120J20309_1000799_pt1 | contig 13179 bp, 22 predicted proteins | sample SubbioAug_CSW13A_FD_20309 | JGI IMG/M metagenome (IMG submission 20309) | reverse complement strand
CTGGCGACACGCTGGCTGCCACGGTCGCCGGCCGAGGCCGTGGCCCGGCGCCTGTCGGTCTGGCCGCGCCCGGTGGACGGCAGCTGGCAACACGCCGCCCGGGTGCCCGCCCGGCTGCACGGCGCCGAACCACGCTGGTCGGCCTTTGTGGCGCCGGACCTGGCCGCCGTCTTCAACGACGAACCGGCGCTGGACATCGACCCTGGCGACGACGCACAGGCCGAGCTGCTGGCACGCCACCGCTGCATTGATGCCCAGGTCTGGGCGCGGGCTTGCCAGACCCTGCTGACGCCTGAGCGAGCGCCCGCTGCGCCGGTGCCTGAACCCGCCATCCACGAGCCGACCGCCCACGCCGCACTGGCCGACCTGGCCGGCCCGTTCGACGACCCGGCTGCTTTCCTCAAGGCCGTCATGAACCACCCCGACGCGCCGCTGGCCCAGCGCATTGAAGCGGCCCGCGCCCTGCTCAGGCGGCCGTAGCCGCCAGCGCATCCAGCAGGCTGGCCGTGCCGCCGGCCGCCACCTTGAGCACGTGGGTGTAGATCATGGTGGTGGACACATCGGAATGGCCCAGCAGCTCCTGCACAGTGCGGATGTCGGTGCCCGCCTGCAGCAGGTGGGTGGCAAACGAATGCCGCAGCGTGTGCACCGACACCGGCTTGGCAATGCCGGCCTGGTCGACGGCCTTCTTGAGTTGGCGGTTCAGTCGCTCTTCAAACAGATGGTGGCGGCGTACCACACCTGTTTGCGGGTCCGTTGACAACCGTGGCGAGGGAAACACCCAAAACCAGGCCCAGCTTTCGCCAGCACGCGGGTACTTGCGCTCCAGCGCATGGGGTAGAAATACGCCGCTTTGTCCGGTGCTGCGGAGCACGCGCTGCACTTCATGAGGGGAAAGGACCACCGGAATGCGCTTGCGCTCGGGTGGGCGCCCGATGTCGTTCATCCAGGGCAATTCCACGCCCAGCACCTGCCGGTAGAGAAAGAGCAGCGCATTGAGCGCCTGCCGATGCGTGGCTGGTGACACCTGTTTCTCATTGGCCAGCATGGACAGAAAACCCTCAACCTCGACCTGGCCCATGTCCCGTGGATGCCGGAAACCGCCGTGGGTGCGGGCTGCCCACAACACAAAAGCCTTGGCCCAGTGGACATAGACCTTTTCGGTCTGTAGGCTGTAGTGCAGATATCGAATGCGCTCGCGAACCTGGTCGAGCAGCCGGCTGGACCGGGGAGGAACCCAGTCAGGTTTGTCAGATCTGTTAAACCTGTTCATGCATACAGTGTGATGATCCACAGCTATGATTTCAAACACATTTTGGGGATGACATGCAACTTTGTTTAACGACTGCCGTTGTGGGTATCCCGCGTTTTGCGGTTTAAATCAAAGTTAAACAGCATCTTTGAGGCACCGCTATGGACGACGCAGAACTCCCCATTCCACCTGAGGCGCTCACCGATCCGCAGCGATTCGAGCTAATGAGGTTGTGGGCGGCGCACCAACAGCTCCACGTGACGATCTGCAGTGACATGGAAGGGGGCGCCGAGGACTTCGGCGAATTGTTGGCAGATCTCTTCGAGCATGCATCCCGGATGTACTCCCAAAGAGACTCACGGCCACTTGAAGAGGTGCGCCAAGCAATTCTCGCGGACTTCACAAATCGGCTACAGCATCCCAACTCCAGCATCGAAGGCGCCATGCCGACCGAGCACTGAATGCATGTTTAACATGCCAGTCGAGCGGGCCGCCTACGGCGTCCGCTCACCTTCACGTTAGGCATTTCGGCGACGTCCCCCCGGATTTGAGTAGCGGCTGACTCTGGAGTCCAATCCCGAAGACAGGAGATTGGACGTGAAGAAGAGATTTACGGAAGAACAGATCATTGGCTTCCTGCGCGAAGCCGAGACGGGCCTACCGGTGACCGAGCTGTGTCGACGACACGGCTTCTCGGAGGCCAGCTACTACCTCTGGCGCAACAAGTTCGGCGGCATGAGCGTCTCGGATGCCAAGCGCCTGAAGGAACTTGAGCTTGAAAACACTCGCCTCAAACGGCTGCTGGCCGAGTCGATGCTGGAGAACGAGGTGACGAAAGAAGCCTTGAGAAAAAAGTGGTGAGCGCACCCGCACGGCGCGAGCTGGTGCGCCACATGATCGGCTGCGGACTGAGCGAACGCAGATCACTGCGCATCACCGGCATGAGCGCCAGCGCCTACCGGTACGAACCCGCTGCAGACTGCAACGGTGCACCCAAGGAAAAGATCATGGCCCTGGCTCAGCGTCATAGGCGCTATGGGGCCGGCATGATCTACCTCAAGCTTCGTCAGGCCGGTGAGGTGGTCAACCACAAGCGCGTCGAGCGCCTGTATGCCCAGGCGGGTCTGCAGGTCAGAAAGCGTAAGCGCAAGAAGATCCCGCTGGCCGATCGTCACCCACTGCAACGCCCGATGGCAGCCAACCAGGTGTGGTCGATGGACTTCGTCTTTGACCGCACGACCGAAGGACGCAGCATCAAGAACCTGACGGTGATCGATGACGCGACTCACGAGGCAGTGGCCATCGTGGCCGAGCGTGCGATGGGTGGCAACCAGGTCGTGCGCATCCTCGATCAGATCGCCGCCACGAGGGGACTGCCCAAAGCGATCAGGACAGATAACGGGAAAGAGTTCTGCGGCCGGGCCATGCTGAACTGGGCCCACGCCAGGGGTGTTCAGCTGTTCCTCATCGAACCCGGCAAACCCAACCAGAACGCCTACATCGAATCCTTCAATGGCCGATTCAGGGAGGAATGTCTGAACGAGCACTGGTTCACCAGCCTGGCACACGCCCGTGTGATCGTGGAGGCTTGGCGTCGGGAATACAACGAGGAACGCCCGAAAAAGTCCCTGGGCGGATTGACCCCGGCAGCCTACGCCAAGCACTTGATACAAAACCCGTTAAATTACCCCCCGGACTCCAAAGCCCAGTGCTACTGAAAACGGGGGGACGTCGTCGGGCACGCAGCGGTGAACGTCCACGTAAGACAAATGCAAATTCAGTCGCACCCAAGGAGGCTCTGGTGACCACAGACAACCTATGCATCGGCGCACTCGCCGAGCGAGGCGATCCCCTATGCAAACTGATGCTGCGCGAAGACGGGAACGTTCCTGGTGAACTTTGGTCTTGGAGCGTCTATGTAGACGGAAACCTTCACCGTCGTGGCCCAGGATCTACGAGAAAAGATTCATTGAAATGGTACGCAACTCTTCCAGAAGGTGAGCATCGCATCGTTATTCGAGAAGCAGACCTTGCAAGTCAAGATCGGAAAGAGTCAAACACTCTCCACTTCGTAGTCAAAGATCAACCAGAACTCGTAGTCGAGGTTGGCTTTAGAGAAGGTGCAGTCATCCTCGCGCTAGCAGAATAAAGCGTACCCATGGCAGAAATGCCTAACCCTTCATATATGGACTCCCCCTCAACGGCAAGAGCCTGATCGATTGGGGGCCTTGGGGTAGAGCACCTGCAGTCGTATATCCGGCATCTGGTGTGGGATCGTCAATGTCCCGTGCCGACATGGAATCTGCGTCACCGCGTCGCCACACGTTACAAGCGGCTGTTTTCGAGCCGGAAGAGTTATCGGCGTAGTGCGGTGTGGGAGGAACCCGGTTGGCCATGATGGTCGATCAAACCCGTCGCAATGGTGAGATGGTGGGGAAAGAGGTCGTGGTTTCCTTAATCAGTAAGAGGGCGTTGGCGCGCTGTTCATGCTGGCAGGGCAAAACTCTGTCGGCCCGCCTTCCTGGTCATCCGGGCAGCTTCATCAAAGGGCGCGTGGTCGCGCAGCGTGGCGTAGCAGATGCGCGCGAGCTTGTTGGCCAGGGCGCAGGTGGCCTTGTTGTGGTTGGAGCGGCCCTGGACATCAAGGGCCCAGCGGCGGATGCCGCAGACGTCTTTGCCAGCGCCATCGGCCACCTTGGCCGTGCGCAGCACACTGCGCGCACCATGGGTGAGCAACATGCGCAGGTAGCGGTCGCCCTTCTTGGAGATGCGGCCCAGGTATCGGCTGGAGCCAGAGCTGTATTCACGCGGGGTCAGACCGAACCAGCTGGCAAAGTGGCGCGCGTCTTGAAAGTGAGTGACATCGCCCGAGGTGGCGGCCACCAGGGCGGTGGCTGTCAGCAGGCCAATGCCGGGCACCGAGAGCAGCAGCGTGCAGGCTGGGCTGTGGCGGGCCACGGCAGTGAGCTCGCGCTCGACCTGGGCGATGCGCGCTTCAAGCAGGCGGATCTCTTCAATCAGCATGCCAGCGGTGTGGCGGATCAGATCGGGAACGGCCGAGCGCGGGTCGGCCAGCACACGGGTGATCGTCTCCACCCCGGTGCGCGCGCCCTGCGGGATGGTGATGCCGAACTCGCGACAGAGGCCGCGAAGGGCGTTGATACGCGAGGTGCGTGTGCCCATCCACAGCGAACGGATGCGGTGCAGGCCCTGCAAGGCCTGTTGCTCGACGGATTTGACGCGCACAGGGCGAATGTCCGAGGCACGGGCCGCTTCGAGCAGGGCGGTTGCGTCGGTGCCATTGGTCTTGTTGCGCCGCACGTAGGCACGCACGTACTGGGCGGGCAGCAGGCGAACAGGAATGCCCAAGGTATTGAGCCAGCGTGCCCAGTGGTGCGCCGAGCCACAGGCTTCCATGATGACCAGGCCCACACTGCGGTTGACGAACCAGCGCTCGAACTGGGTGCGCGTCAGACATTGGGTTTCAACGAAGCGCCATTGGTCGTCGGCAACGGCGAGTTGGAAAACGGATTTGGCCAGATCGACGGCCACGGTAGTAGCATGCATGTCGGACTCCTCTGGTTTGTGAAAGACCTGATCCCCACGCCAATGAAGACCAGAGCGCGAATCTCGCGCAAACAAACGGGGGAGTCCATCCCATCTCTGGAGCGGGACCTCCACCGGCAAGCCGCCTGACCCGCGCGCCAGCCAATGTCATCATCCGTCGCGCGGGCCAAGTGCCATCCCGGCTCCGGCCCCTCAGCTCAGCCGTTAGAGGGCTTGCGGTTGACCGCCCACATCAACGCCGCCCAATGGCTGTCGTCGCTGCGGAATGAGCACACTAACCCTTGTCGCTCTAGCGCTCGGCCAGCCGAAACGACAGCGGGGCGAGAGGTTCCGAGCTTTCACACTAGAACGTCGTACTCTCTATGCCGTTCGCGCATCGCGCCAGCCGTTCCAAAAATCGTGCTTGAAAATCCGTCATGATCGAATCGCGCTCTAACCTTGCGCTGAACCGGACGCTTCGCCTTCCGGCTTCGCGCCGGTTAGCTCCACGTTAGCCGCCTTCCCCAATCAGCAGCGCGCCAGCATGCAAATCCGAGAAGCCACGCCAGAAGATCTCGCAACAATCGCAATGCTCGTTAGCGAGTCGAACAAAGACGTCGCGGTGCGGTTCGGCCTGAACGCCGAGAACTGTCCGAAGCATCCCTCGTTTTATACGGAAGCCTGGGTCAGAGCCGACCTCGCGCGCGGCGAGGCTTACTTCATCGTGGAAGAGAACTTCAAACCAATCGGTTGCGTCGCCTATATGTCGAACGCTAGGCGGCACGAATCCACTCCGTCTTGACGCTTCGGCAGTACCTAATGAACACCAAGGAAGTTTTGATATGAATGAAGAGCCGATATTTCTTTCTGAAGACAATGGTCCAATCCAGAACCTATTCGAAGAAGAGTGCACAGCCATCGTTGTCCTGTCGAGGCAGGAATCAGGCAAGACAGTGAACACCGCATCCTTTACGTTCTTTAGGGTTGCACGCTCTTGGTACCGCATATCTTTCCCAGATCGAGTTATGTCCTGCGCAATTGACGAACCATCTGCGGTGAAGTACATGAGAGCAGAGAATGGCTACACGTATAGGCAGACAGACTTGTCCCCTTTGATTCTTGCTCCGACAGCTCGAATCACGGATATCTATGCTGCAGAGGGGATCAACTACACCAAGTGTGTTCTTTGCTTGACGAATGCGAGGTCGATACAGCTTCGCCACTACTGGGACAGCTTCAGGACACAGTTGTCCATTCTTTAGAATCCGCGAGGCAATGCTGACAAGCTGCCATGAGTATCTCAACACAAGGTTTCGAGGTATTTGCTCAGTCGTTAAATGGAAGTGTCCTATCTGAGCTTAAGAAAGCAACGGAGGAGCTCTGTGCCCGCTTCCGCCTAGGCGAAAAAGATCTTCTGGCTCATTCAGTTTCAATAAGAGAGGTAATGGAAGCGAATCCGCACAAGAACCCTGATGTTTCGGTCGATAGTGTGGAAAACGAGCCGTTCATTATCGGCAATCTTTGTCAATTTGACCGTCGGTTCATTCGCGGCATCCTACAGCCAAAACTTTGGGAAATTGCAGCTTTGATTTTGCAGAAGCCGGTACAGGAGCTCGTCTATCACTTCGCAAATATTACGCGAAAGCCAGCCGGCATTGGGCCGGCAATTTCACCGCACAGAGACTTTCCAAACCAATTTATCTGCCCGGGTCAATCAAATTTCGTTCGGCTGCTGATCCCTTTGGAGCCTATGTGTTCCGGAAATGGTGGCACTGGAATTGAGGTTGGATCGCATATGATCTCGGATCAAGACGCATTGAATGTCGCCATGCCGGAGACGGGCAGCCTTGATTTGTTTTATCCTGAGCTGGAGCCGGGAGATGTACTTGCCATTCATCCTAGGGTAATCCATGCTAGTCCGCCAAACCGAAGCGAGTGTGATCGGTGTGTTTTCATTGTTCAGTTCGGTACAAAGGGGGCATTAATGCGGCATTGCGACGATGAAGCACTTTCGTTATTGACGGTGGACGAAATGTTGTTTAACACATCGCAGGACTCCCTCGCTCTGCGTGGGTCAGCTTAAGCGTTAGGGCACACATTGCTTGACACCCTTGGGCCGTACTCCTGTCAAATGGCAAGCGACCTATGTTCTGTTTTTCCAAAGTGGTAGCGCTCCCTATCTGTAGTTTCCGAAGACGGCCTGAATTTCTTTCTTGTCGAAGTTCCAGCGGTGCCTGGAGCGAAGAAGAAGCGTCGATTCGGGAGTTTCTGATTGTTGGGTACCAAGAGTGTGTGTCCGTGTTTTCTGGAAATGCGCCAAAGCCAGTCGAGCAAGGGAGGTCAGATGTTTAACAAGTCGGCCCAGCGCGGACGGCCTACGGCCTCCGCTGGCCTTAGTCGTTGGGAAGCATGAACCGAGCGCTCCTCATATCCATTCTCCTGTCTGGTCTTTCGGCTGTCCTCACCTCATGCGGAAAAGCGGAGCTTCCGGCACCCAACGTGGGGTTGCTTTCAACTGACGTTCACGTTTCGGTCGCGCAACACACCCTGAGTCTTCCATTCATTGCCTTGGAGGATTACGCCTACGGAAAGCAGTCGTTCTCCTTGGATCGGAGAGGCGACAGCGAACGGGCTAAGAGTGCGTTGGAGAAATTTCTGCACGAGTCGGTAGACCCAAAAAGACCATTAGTGCTTGATGACCTCGCTGTGGGTATACAAACATATGGCTGGACGGGTGAAGACATGCGCCATCGACAGATGTGTCCAATGCTTACGCGCGAATGGGCTCAATCTGTATGTGACAATCCTTGGGCTGCCGTCCGGCAGGCGCTCCCTGGTCAATTCAGGCTAGTGGACCTGAGTCGTTTGCAGGTTGGCGATCCGCGTGGCCCTGCCAATTGCCGCGGCAATGGTCAGCCGCACCAACCTTTGCCGCAAAAAAGGGGGGGGGCAGTGATGATCTGCACAGCGATGGTATTCGGTGGACGTGACGATCAATACCATCACGCCGTCGTTCGGATCGATGGCGATCTTGGTGCCCTATGGATGGTCTGGCGGTATGGGCAAAATGGTGAGACAGCCGAAGCGATGGCTGAGCGAGAGGGAAAGGCGATCATCACTTTCGTGCAATCTTCGCTAGGTAGAAGCGAGGATTTCCGCAAGCTTCATTCGGTCATGTGTCAGCTACGCCGGCCTGGCTCAGTTGATGGTCCGAAGGGCGCAGATTGTGGGCCCGCTGCCCGGTTCAGGCCGGCACCTGAAATCCTCACCCCGGCTGAGCACGGCCCAGCACATGCGGGCGTTCTTGGCGGCGATGGCCACCATGCGGATGTGCTGATCGTACTGAGCAATGCGCTCATCAAGCCGGCAGACCTCACTCAGCAGATCACCGATAACGGTGTTGGCCCAGCCGGGCAGATCCTCCAGGCGGGCCAGCGCCTCGCGGCGCACCACGGCAGCCTTCAGGGGCAGCACGATGCCCAGCTCCGAGAGCAGACCGCGGAGGCGGTTGATCGTGGTGGTGCGCTGCTCGACAAAACCCTGGCGGGCGCGGTGCACCAGCAACTGGCCCTGCTGGTCGATCGATTTAACCGGCACAACGCGCATGGTGGGTCGGGTGACGGCTTCGCAGATGGCGGCGGCATCGGCCGCGTCGTTCTTGCCGCGCTTGCCCGAGAGGCGAGGGGATGACGGACTTGGGTGCCATCAGGCGCACCAGCACAGCTTTGCCTGTGGCGTCCACGCCGTGAACGGCAAGAACGTTCCTTGCCAGATCGATGCCAACGGATACGAATGCCATGGACTTCCCCTTCCAACAAACGAGTGAGTTGATGAGAGTTCGCACTTCCCATCGTGGCACCTGGATGCCGTACCCCGCAACTGCGCGGATCACCCTGCAAGGGGAAGTCCTATTCATTCGTTAGGCCGCCGAACGAATCCTCGGGCCCCAAACTTTCACTCCCGTGACACAAATCCACCTCGCTCGCTTCCCCTCCGACGCTCGTGACGTCATCTCCATCTTCCGAGAGTACGTTACCAACCCAACAGTTAGCCTCGCCTTCCAAGAGTACGAGACTGAGTTCGCCAACCTTCCGGGCAAGTACGCCGAGCCTGACGGTTGCGTTTTGCTTGCCCGCCTCGAAGGCGCTGTAGTTGGCTGCGCTGCTCTTCGTCGAGTGAACAGCACTACCTGTGAGCTAAAGCGCGTCTATGTACGACCCAGCGCCCGTGGTAGCCACATCGGCCGCCAGCTTGTCGAGCGAATGATCTACCACGCCAGAAACGCCGGCTACTCAACCATGGCCTTGGACGTATTGCCCGAGTTCGTCGCTGCACAGCGCCTCTATGAGTCTCTCGGCTTTGTTGCAGCCAACGCTGTAAGCTACAACCCGGTTCCCGGAACAAAGTTCTTGGCTCTCACGTTGCAGGCCGCGACTGCGGCCTAACCCTCTACAGTGACTTCCCATCGTGTCAATGGTGCAAGACTGAGTTTTCTGTTCATGCGAATTGCGGCCCATCGACGACGTGACCGAATAGCCCGACAGAGAACAGACTGGCACTCTAAAGACGGCCTTGTTGCAGTGTTGCAAACACCGCGGACCCAGATACGAAGCGCTCAGCGGGGCTCCATTCCGTGCCAGCGCGCCCAGCGGTACGCCGAGCCACAAGCTTGCATGATGACCAGGCCCACACTGCGGTTGACGAACCAGCGCTCGAACTGGGAGCGCGACAGACACTGGGTTTCAACGAAGCGCGATTGGTCGTCGGCAACGGTGAGTTGGAAAGCGGATTTGGCCAGATCGACGGCCAAAGTATTGGCATGCATGTCCGACTCCTCTGGTTTGTGAAGGACCTGATCCCCACGCCAATGAAGACCAGTGCGCGAATTTCGCGCAAACAAACGGGGGAGTCCATCCCATCAATCGAGCGGACATCCACCGGCCAGTCGCGCTACAGCGGTGACCGAGTGTTGCTTTTGCGCGGCTGGCCGGTGGCTGCCGCTCATGTCGAACGTTAGGTACCAATGCCACATCTGAGCATCGAATATACAAACAACCTTCCAGGCTTCGACGCTGGGGTCTGTCTTGCGGAAATCAACGCGGCACTTGCTGCATCCGGACACTTCGACGAGTGCGACATCAAGAGTCGTGCGTTTCCGGTCTCGGAGTTCAGAATTGGCACGAACCCGCTCGGACGGGCATTCGTCTCGGTGGAGCTGTCGATACTGTCTGGTCGAAGCTTGGAAGTCCGGCAAGAGCTTTCTGCATGTGTGCTGGAATGCCTTGCTCGGCGCATGTCAAATAGGTCAGGGCTGCATGTGCAACTGTCCGTTGAAGTCCTTGAAATCGAGCGTGCCAGTTATGCGAAAGCCGTCGTTGGGAACTAGCAGCTCCTTGGTGCTGGGCTTTGCGTCCAGAGGCAAAGCTGTTCAGCATGCGGGTGCCTGACTCCTCCTATATGGTCCCCCCCTCAACGGCAAGGAACTGACCGATTGGGGGCCTTGGGGTAGAGCCGCTGCAGTCGTATATCCGGCATCTGGTGTGGGATCGTTTTTGGTCCGTGGCGCCAAAAAAATCTGCGTCACCGCGTCGCCTCACGTTGCGAGCGGCTGGCTGTTATATTTAAAAGATTTGGCCAACGCTGCGCGTTTGCCAATCAGTGTTTTGGGTGTTATGCGTAAAAAGACCTTATGAGCATCAATTGGTACGAGTTGGAATACGAAGATGACGAAAATGGCGAATCTTATTGTGGCCCAAAAGTCTTATACACATCTGAGCAAGGCTTGCTCGCCCTTAATTCTGAACTTCAAAGAATTTGTGGTGCTGGCCCGGGGCGTCACAAGCTAGAAATCAAGGGTATGGATCAGGAGCGCTGTGCTCCTTTCACCCATGTGGAGATTGCCGATGAACCACCCGAGAAGGAGGAGAACAGTAATTGGAGCTGGAAGCCATTCATTTGGGTGGTGGCAGTGGTCGTTACGTTGCTGTTCCTTGCGCTGTATGGTTTAGTGCGTTTGGTAATGGACGTTGTTGTATGAAAACAACCCATGACAGGGCGGTTCACCCGATAAGAACCACTGGACGATTCTTGTCGGGTGAGTTGGGTGTTAGGCGTATTCAACTGAACAACCATGACTGCGCAGAGAGATGCAAAAGCATCCGTTGAGAGCGTGCAACATCATCAAATGAATTTGCAAGCCTGGCGAACGGCATTTAACATCGTTCTTCTCTTTATAATTTTCAGGGATGTCACGGTTGTTAGAAGCGATGGCCCCAGTGGTTTTGGCGAACTGGCCTTTAAGGGGGTTGTATTTTTTCTTGCCCTGATATTTCTTTTCATAAATTTTATTGTCAAAAGGGTTGCTTCATATCGTGGAAGGCGTCAGTCACGATTGGGCGTGGGCGATGTGATCACGACTTTCTGGTTGGTATTTTTTTCCGCCATTTCGATAGCCGATGCTTGCTCTGACGATAAGGGCTACTGTAGACACTGGAGTCTGTTCGATTCTTAATGATAAGCCCCGGTGTCTGCAATGCGAAGCAGAGTGTAGTGAATCGCAGAGTGAAACACCGGTTTATTGAATTGAGGGGTTGTGTTGATTGAGATTGTCCAACTTCGCCTAGTAGACCCTGATGGGCGGGTAGAAGCCGTGGATGGCGCGCGGCGCGGTATCAGCGTGATCTGCCGCGCCAAGCGGTTGATAGCCTTTATGATCATGAGCGTCGCTCGTTCATCAGCGGTGAGTTGTTCGCAGTGCTTGCCCATCGCGGCAGCTTGCCGGTTGGGCGTTGCACTTGATCATTGATTCCGCGCCTCCACAACCCATCTTGGCACTCGGACGCTGTCGCCCGAGAGTGGGGGCCGTTCATATTCCATCAAGCGGACATGCTCCCGACAAGCCGGGTCATGCCGCTCGTGTCGAACGTTGAGTCTCATGTGTGGGAGGAAAAGTGATGGGTACGTTTGGTCGCAGCATCGGCCGTCATGTCGACGCTGAATTCGAAGCGGCGCGTGTTGCCGAGGCAGAAGGCAAACGAGATAAGGCCTTCGCGCACCTGGAGCGTGCGCATGTTCTTGGCCAAGCATCGACCGTCCAGCATGTCAGGGCGCACTGGCAGATGTTTCTTTGGAGTTTGCGTCACCGGCAAGCACGAGAGTGTTTCGGGCAGGTGGTTCGGCTTGTCGGCGCCGCTACGAAGACCCCTGTCGGTCTTGTGCCCGCCGGAAATACGGGCGGCGCAAACGTCAGCCCGTTCAAGCCAATGCAGATACCCACAGATTTGGCAGCGCTCATTGATGAGGCTCGCAAACCTGGTCGTTGAAGCCCAGCTTCAATTCTCGCGTCCGAGGGTCAGGATGTGACCATGATCGCTCTGGCGAAAGACCACGATCTCTACAAGTACTGGGTGAGTCATGACGGACGATCATGGTCACCTTCTCATGCACTGCTCGACCGTGAGTTCAGGGGTCACCCTGACAACAGCGGCCTCAATGCAAGCATGAGATGGGGGCCGAAGAGCTGAAGGCGGGGACTCACCCCACACGCCGCCGCCAACATGTCTGCTGAGAACAAGTCACTGGTCCGTGCATTCGTTGATGCAGTCAATGCCCAAGACTGGCCGCGCGTCATGAAGATGCTTGCTCCGGACTTCAAGCGTCACAGTGCTGCCGCAGGCGAACCAGGAGTTCGCTCGGCAATGGACCTTGTGGCGTTCCTTCAGGCGGAGTTCGTCACCTTTCCCGACGCCACGGAAACCCTTCTTGACCTCGTCGCAGAAGGAGACAGAGTCGCTGCGCGGCATCACTTTCGCGGCACTCAGTTGGGCGCAATGGGCCCCTTTCCCCCCTCTGGCAAGGTCTTGAGCTCGAACTACCTCGCCATCTATCGGATTGAGAGTCAACGCATCGCGGAGGCGTGGGCAGAATGGGACAACCTTGCCGGCCTCAGGCAGCTCGGTCACCAGCGAAGCTGAACCCTTTGCCCAAACCGACGCACTTCGGCAGCCACCGACTGGCCGCTTCGGGCCGCGGTGGCCATCGTCCTCGCGCGGCCAGTCGGCGTCTGCCGCAGCGGATCAGCAAGAACGCTCTTTGCCAGATCGATGCCAACGGATACGATTGCCATGGACATCCCCTTCCTGCAAACGAGTGAGATGATGAGAGTCCGCGCTCCCCATTGTGGCGTCTGGATGCCGTGCCCCTCAGACCTGCGGATCACACGGGATGGGGAAAGCCCTTTCATTGTTCGGGCGGCATGAGGCTCGAACCGCTCACTTCCCCCGTTGACACAGACTGGCTGTCGCTACGGGTCGAACTGTGGCCGGATTGTCCTCGAGAGCAGCATGAAGAGGAGATGGCTCGCTTCCTCCAGGAACCGGACC
>JGI24120J20309_1000796_pt1 | contig 13220 bp, 14 predicted proteins | sample SubbioAug_CSW13A_FD_20309 | JGI IMG/M metagenome (IMG submission 20309) | reverse complement strand
CAAGACCGCCCGCCGCATCAACGCCGACGGCAGCGAAGAGGATATTGCCCTCACCCACGTGCACGTCGGGGATCGCCTGCGCGTGCGTCCGGGTGAAAGCGTACCGACCGATGGCGAGGTCGTTCAGGGCGCGTCCAGCGTAGACGAGTCGATGCTCACCGGTGAGCCGATGCCGGTCAGCAAGAGCGTTGGGGACCGGGTCATCGGCGCCACCCAGAACGCCTCGGGCAGTCTGGTGATCGTGGCAGACAAGGTCGGCGCCGATACGGTGCTGAGCCAGATCGTGCAGCTGGTGGCCAACGCCCAGCGGTCGCGGGCGCCCATGCAGCGCATGGCCGATACCGTATCGTTCTGGTTCGTGCTGGCGGTGCTGGGCATCTCCCTGAGCACCCTTCTGGTCTGGGGCTTCTTCGGGCCGGAGCCGTCCTGGGTATTCGGCGTTCTCAACGCCGTGGCCGTGCTCATCATCGCCTGCCCCTGCGCCCTGGGCCTGGCAACGCCGATGTCCATCATGGTCGCCACCGGTCGAGCGGCCAGCGTGGGCGTCCTGTTCCGCGACGCCGAGGCCATCGAGAACCTGCGTAAGATCGACACGCTGATCGTCGACAAGACCGGCACCTTGACTGAAGGTCGGCCCCGCTACCGCGATACGGCAGCCTTGACGGGCTTCGCGCCCAGGGAGGTGCTGCGATTGGCCGCAAGCCTGGATCAGGGCAGCGAGCATCCGCTGGCGGCAGCGATCGTCGCCGAAGCCCGGGAGCGCGGCATGGCCTTGTCGACCCCCGAGTCCTTTGAGTCGGCCAGTGGCATCGGGGTCCGGGGACGGGTCGAGGGTAAGGCGCTGGCCCTGGGCAATGGCGCCCTCATGGTCGAGGAAGGCGTCGATGTGAGCTCGCTCAAGACAGCCGCCGAACGGCTGCGGGCCGAAGGCGCGAGTGTGATGTTCCTGGCCGTCGACGCCGAGCCCGCCGGCCTGATCGCTGTCGCGGACATGATCAAGGAGTCCACGCCCGAAGCGATTGAGCAGCTCCGGGCCGACGGTCTGCGCCTGATCATGGCGACGGGCGATGGCGAAACCACGGCCCAGGCCGTCGCCAAGGCCTTGGGCATCACCGAGGTGCACGGCGAAGTGCGCCCTCAGGACAAGGTGGAGCTGGTGGCCGCGCTCAAAGCGCAGGGACGCCGCGTGGCGATGGCGGGCGATGGCATCAACGATGCGCCGGCGCTGGCCCTGGCGGATGTCGGCATCGCCATGGGGACCGGCACGGACGTGGCGATGTCCAGCGGCCAGGTGACCCTGGTCAAGGGCGACCTGCGCGGCATTGTCCGGGCCCGGCAGATCTCCGAGGCCACGGTGGCCAACATGAAGCAGAACCTCGGCTTCGCCTTCCTCTACAACGCCCTGGGCGTGCCGATCGCGGCGGGCGTGCTGTATCCGGTGTTCGGCCTGCTGCTCAGCCCGATGATCGCGGCCCTGGCCATGAGCTTGAGTTCGGTGTCGGTGGTGGTCAACGCCTTGAGGCTGCGAAACGAAAGCGCCTGATGCCCTGCTGAGGCGCCGTGTGCCGCAGAGGTCGACAGGACCACTGGGCGACGACCGTTTTCGTAACGAAACCATTTTTCACCCGCGGCAACCAAAGGAGAACAGAGCCATGAAGTACTCCCGATTCGGGCTGATGATCCTGGTATCCACTGTTGTGATGTTTGGTTTGATGTACCTCAACAATTACGCGCTTGACCACGTCTATTTCAGCGAAACACGCTTCTACATGGCGTTGGTCATGGGCGCGAGCATGGCGGCGGTGATGCTGCTCTTCATGCTCAAGATGTACACCCGCAAAGGCGCCAACTGGACCATCCTGGCATCGGCGGTATTGGTGTTCTCCGGCTCGCTGTGGCTGGTCCGCAGCCAGTCCACCATTGAAGACGTTGCCTGGATGAAGGCGATGATCCCGCATCACTCGATCGCCATTCTTACCAGCTCGCGCGCCGAAATCAGCGACCCCCGGGTCCGAGACCTGGCCGACCGCATCATCAAGGCGCAGGAGAGCGAGATTGCCGAGATGAAGCAGTTGATCCAGGAGCTGGAGGCACAGCCCGAGCGGTGATCCGAATCCGACACCTTTTGTTTGCCGCAACGAGAGACGTTGTCGGCAGCCGGGCCGGCGAGAAGTTGGGACACTCGCCGGACCGTTCTTTCCGTCCCCTAGGAGAGTTCCCCATGACACGTTTGCTTCCGTTCGCCATCGCCCTGCTGATCGCCGCCCCCGTTGCCTGGGCCGACGATAAGGGCCACGACCACATGGCCGCCAAGAATGGCCAGACCCAGCCGCACGACATGGCCGCCATGTCCGCCGAGGAGTTCGCCAAGCTCGACGCCGACAAGAATGGTCAGCTGTCCCGCAGCGAGCTCCCCAAGGAGCACAAGTTCGCGGCGCATTTCGACATGCTCGATACCGACAAGAACGGCACCCTCTCGGCGGCCGAGTTCGCCAAGGGCCACGGCATGTGACGCTTCCCCCGGGGCGGCGCATGCCGCCCCGGGCCTGATATCGGGAGAGAGCAATGACACGACTATGGATGGGCCTGGTGGCCCTGCTGTTGGCCGGCGCAGCGATGGCAACCCCCACGCCCATGCCCTCAGATGACACCGCCGCAATAAAGGCCGTGCTCGCGGCCTACAAGACGGCGCTCGAGCGCCGGGATCTGACGGGTGTGGAGGCGTTGTTTGCCCAGCGCAATGAGGTGATCGAATCGGGCAAGGTGGAAGGCTCATATGCCGACTACGTGACCCACCACATCGGTCCGGAACTGGGCCACATCCAACGATTTGCATTCGAGGACTATGCGGTGACCGTCGAGCAGGAGGGCGACATCGCCTGGGCTACGGAGACTTATCGCTACACGATCGTTTTGCCTGACCGTGCCGATCCGATCGTGCGTCAGGGTGCGGCCACCAGCGTCCTGCAGCGTAAGGACGGCGTGTGGAGAATCCGCGCCCTGCACAGCTCGTCTAGGGCACCAAAGCCCGCGGCAACGACCCCGTAAGGCGCGCCGATGAGGGCCGAGCCTGTGCCAGCACCCACGCAGATCGACTTGGCGCCCCTGCTCAAGCACTGGTGCCAGAGCCGGGACAATTCAAAGGCCGCTTTCCCCTAACCCCGATAAGCTGCCCTTATCGACAACTTCTGCAGCATCCCTCTGCGCAGTCAATTCGCCGAAATCAAGAACGAACGACCCTCACCTACGGGAAAGTGCCGCCTCAGCAGCAATTGCGCGGTCACGGAGCTGATCACACTTTCTATTGCATTCAATCAGTAGCTTCTCAAGGCTGTCAGCCGTCCGCGCTAGTCGATCTCGCTCTTCTTCTACCTCCTTCAGACTGATCTCTAAGGACCTGACTCGCGCCTTGGCTTCACGGGCCGAATGCTCATTCTCAGCGGCTCGTGCATTCGCATCTGCAACCAGTTGAATACGCTCTCTGTCGCGGGCCTCAATTTCTTCAAGCAATGCGGACAGTCTCGTTCGATCGGATTCCAGTCCCGCCATGGCGTCTTGAAACAACGCCTTCGCGTCGTCCCGCGCCAACTTCAACGCCTTACTCCATAGCTCAGATGCAAGCGAATCAATTGAACTTGGAGCAGCCACATAGGAACGCTGCATGCGCTTTGGCATCTCGTCCGACCAAAAGAGCCTGAGCGCTGCCACCGCGGTAGCCTTACTACCCCCCAAACGACCCACAAGCTTGTCCGCCGATGGGCGCACGCCATCGCAGATCATCGCCCATGCCTCTTCAAAATAGGCGTTATGGATGCCTTCCTTGCCCGAACTATGATGTTGGCTCATCCGCACCGCTCCTGATGTGCAAAATGTTAGAGCTGAGGCCGCTCTTCGATTCTTTCATTCAGGCATCCTATTCACCCAGCAGACCCTGGAGATTTGCCGCGAACGCAGGCACGCATGAGCAGCCATTCTGGCACTCGACCTTCACGCTGAATCACCATCCTGTGTCTAAGCGAACGAGAGTTCCAGCAGGAAGGGCTCATAGGCCTGCTACCCCAATCCATAGCCAATGCGCGCACCACCAAAGCCCAGTACGCATCTGATGATGGAGGTCGGAAATCTCGCCCGTCGCCATCTACAACATTCGACATTAGGGCCTGTATGTACAAACCGGCCTCAAGCGCAAGAGGCCCGCGAAAGAAACAATCCTTGGCGGTAGGTAAAGGGCCGCTTTTCGCGATAATCCTGTTGATTCTCCGCCAGACACCCTTCTCTTCAGCAACACTTTTTCGACTCTTCTGCGCGCACAATGGCTCGACAACCGCATCCATTTCGCCTGGCGGCTCGCCCACCAGGCGACGGACAGAAGGCATAGGAATTCGCTTGGTCAACCCCAAAGCCATTACTATTTCGTGAACCTTCGGCTTACTGGTCAGGCTGAAACAATTCGCCCCAGTCTTCATCTCGGAAACACTCACCATCCCACAATGTGCGATCGCCCGCGCCAGACCATCGAATGCCGCCATCTCTTGCCCTAGGAATCGATCACTTCTTTCATACTGCCGAGCCGAGTCTGGAAAAGGCGACCACCCGCAACGCCGACACCGAGGCCGTGCAGCCTGAGCATCAGCTAGGACTGGCCACTGTGAGCCACAGGATAGGCAAGTGTCTGAAAGACGTTCGCCATGCATTGGGCACTCCACTACCGTTGCGATCTGATGGAAGACGCTGTGGTATCCAAGCCGGGAGCAGCTTGGGCAAAATCTGGGTGACCGTTCCTCAATTAGCTCATTGAGCCAGGCAGGCCAGACGTTACGCCTTGGACGAATTCTCTCCACATAGAATCCGCGGGCTCCGTGAAGACCCCCGCCCCACATGTCTGTCATGCCTCCGACACCCAGTCGGTTGATCGCGCCAAAGGCCAGCCATCGACCGATTGCAGAGTCGTAAGCGGCCTCAAACCTTCGACTCCACGAATAGGCGGGCGCTTGGCTGAAAGCCAGTTGAGTTTCCTCATCCACTCGGTCTACTCCCAACCTTCGGATCAGCTAAACTTGATCTAGGCATCGGGATCATCGATGTCAGCAGCATCCGATGCCGCAACCGACTCCCTCCAGTGCTCCGGCCCACCAGACCATCCCGCGCTGTCCTGGTCTGAGAACTCTGTTAGGAAGTGACGGAGCATGATCCCGATCCACTCCATCCCAACCCCACCCCGCGCATGGTGAAGTTGCGCCTCGCAGATCGCTTGCCAAGCGCGTGGCGCCTCCTTGACCAAACGCCAACCTGCGCCAAATGCTCGCGGGTAGAAGAACTGGGTGAACGTCCATCCATCCGCGCGCGGGTATCGACCAAATGTGTCGAACACAGCCATTACTCTCCTTAGCTCCTCCTGGCTGTTGATACCCTGAAACTCGTACAGGCGACGCATGAACCTCGTGACTAGGTCATCGCGCCCCGATGCCTTCAACGCGCTTCGCTCGTGATCAAGTTCGAGCTGTCCGAACGGGAAAACGATAAGCGAAACGCCCGCGCGCACCAGCTGATTCTGGATCGCCTTAAGCCAGCCCCAATGATGCTCGCCATACTCTTGCGCTTCATCTACGAACACGACGATTCGGCGCTCGTCACGGGACTTCGGCAATGTCCACAAGAAGTTTACGAGTTGCTTCCGGCGCTCACGAGGAACCCTCGCAGGCCTGAGCTTATAGCCGGCGGCATCAAGCCAATCGCCATAGAAGTCCGACTCCGACGGTCTGATGGAAGGAACGGCCTCTAGAACCAAGACTGGGACATTCGGATAGGTGTCGTGGATACACTCGGTCAGATAGTGAATGGCCGTAGATTTTCCGTACCTCGGCGCCGCGAAGAAGCCGCGACCCGATCGTCGCGCATAGATCGACTGGGACACGATGTCCGCAACTGCATCTAGGCTAGGCGTCGGCAGCGCGAAACGCTCGTCCCACAACACAACCGGGTGCAAGGCCCACAGTTCCTCTTGGCGCGCGAGCAAACATTCGATTGTCGAAGAATCACTCTTCGACGCATCTGGCTCCCCGGGCCCGCCGACCACCTCTGCAGTGGTCGCAATCGACTGTGACCGAAACGGCTGCTCGGCGGGCATCTCGGCACTGGGGTGGTCACTCGCAAAAGGTTTCGTCATGGACTCTTGAGACCAAAGGCTAGAGGCGGCGCCCGAAGGACGGTGCGCGGCGGCTGCGAACGGGCGATGACGGCATCAACGGCGGCCTCGCCACGGGCCCATATGGCTGACCAGTAGCCCGCAGTTCGCGAGCCAGTGTCGTTGCATCTGCTGAGACCGTCGGCCTGCGCTTGCGCCCGTGCTTGGCTGCCCGGCGCTGTAGCGCGTTGTGCATGGCGGTCACTGGATCCAACCCATCCGGAACGACGAGTCGCTTGTCTGCGATTGCGCGATTGATCTGACGACGGAGCTCCAATGAATGGGGGTGTCGCCGCCATCGCCCAAGCACACGAACCTTGCCGAGCGACTCCCCGGTCTCGGCAAGATAAACGTCTATGGCCCGAATGTCGCTCGGATCTACATGAAGTAGTACGCTCTTCCCAATGAGTCGAAAGTCGCGAGCGATGACCTTGTTCGTGTACTTCCCACGTTCGAACGTGATTGCCGGTCGGGATCCCTTCTCCAGACTTCCGCGAATCTTGGCAGTGAAGACCAGGCGATTTAGTTCGGCGCGCAATCCGTTCGCTGGAGGCAACGTAGGCAACAAGGTGGGACAGGCGCTGCCAGAAGCCATCTGCGCAAGAACCTCTAGGGGAGAGAGACTAAAATGGCCCTCAGATGACGTCGCGTTGTAGTTTGCAATCACAACGTCGATCAGATCGAGGAGCTCCTCCAAGCCTAGGCAGTGCTTTACTGCCGCCTGTGCAGGGTCATCACGCCGCGGGTCTTTTGGGTGCGACCCAGTGGTGGAGACGACCCTCTGGAATCCTGCTTGTTCCAGCGACCTGTTGATGCGCTCTATCAAGGGCCGGCGCATCCATTTGCGAACGGGCCCCCAGTTCACTGCGCACCCAAGGCGTGAGCGCAGTCGATCAGTAACTGCGAATCCGATGTTGATGAGCGCATTGTCGACCATTAGTGCCGAGAAGGCACATGACGACAGACCGGGCACGGTACCTAATGGCAATCCGGCCCCACTTAGATAGGACATACCGGGAACCTGCAGCGCGCGTGGCTGCCAGGGTATCGTTAGGTGCTCAGCGGCGGCGAGAATGTCTGGGGACGTGCACTCGCGGCGGACGACGGCGTAATAGCCGATGATCGCGCCACTGAAGCCATCGGCGATGATGAGCAGCTGAAGCCGCTCGATCGGCACCCAAACCACGCCCTGCGGAGTGGGGATGCCCACGCCACCAATCATGTCGATTCGGTGCCCGTCCATCTCCGCGACATCGAACGGCGCCATCGCGAGCATAAGCCGGTCATCACCGCTTCCCGTGAACAGCTTGGACGCAGCAACTTGTCCATAGCGACTTCGTGCCGCGCGCTCAGGATTGGAAATCAGGACGTCGCGCATGAAGCGATCGATGGCACGCCGCCCCATCTGCCTCGCAGTGAACGGCCATTGAGTCACCGGCACGCCTGCGAGCCGGCACTCAGTGATGAATGCATTGTGAAGTGCCTTGTTACTTATGCGAGCTTCATTCACGCCCCGGCCACGCTTGAGAACAAGGTTGGTCAAACGCTTCTGCAAGCCAGGTATGGTCCTGAACATTTGGTACAAGGCACCGGCCGTCCCCACGGCTGTGGTTGCGGCCTGGGTGCGCACATAGGGCTTGCGCGCTGCGCCGGACAGCAATCCGCGCCACCCGTACAGCTGACCATCCGAATGGAAAGTAACGCATCGCCCAAAGGCACGCAGGAGCTGCGTGCGGCTGAGCTTGAGTTCGCGCAGCAGGGCCCTCATTGGCCGGCCCAGCACGTAATGTGTTGTCGCGGAAGCAAGCCTACGAATCCGATCCTGTTCGCCTTCCGGCAGCAGGCTCTCATCTATTTTCGGCCAAAGATCGAGGTCGAGCAAAGACGGTGCGACGGTCTTTCGGGTCACGCCGCTCATTTCGCACTCCCAACAAGGCTATTGCCCGTAAGGACTTCAGTATCCATAGGCAACGAGAGCTGCCGCCGCTGCAGCATCTGAAATACAGCCGCGTAGACAAAGGCGGCAACCCCGCCGACTGAAGCCGCCAACGCGTCCAGGCGAACTGGTGCGCCAGCACGGCGTATTGTCAACGCGACCGCATTGCGTACCTCGCCGAGAGGCTCATCTTTGGCCGCATGTAGAAATCGAAGCATCCGCAAGCTGTTCTGCATTCGCAAATGGAAAGGCTCGAAGTCCGCCATCACCATGCGCACGTACCGACCGCCGTGCCGCTTAGCCGCAATTTCCTGAGCCTCGGCCTGCAGCGCAGCGCGGAGCTGCTCCTCGGGCTCGGGCGGTGGCTCGGACTCTCGCTTCAGCTCTCGGCACTCGATGTGGCCGTCGCGGAATCGGACAATCGCGTCGAAACTGGTCTTCCGATCCTCTTCGCGCAGGCGAACGATCTCCGGCTGCGGCTTCAGGTCAAACGACTCGATTTCCGGGTCAAACTCCACGCAAAGGAAGTGCAAGTACTCTGTGTCCCCGGTGAGGACCCAGTTGCGGCCAATTCGGGCGCTATAGATGAGCCAGAGGTTGCTCGCGTGTTCCGCGCGCTGGCTACAGGCCTCGAAGACGGCTTTCCTAAGCTTGCTGGATGGCGCAGGGCCACGACCCTTGGCTAGGGCCAATGGACGAGATTCGGCGCTCATGGCCACTCTCCTCGATAGCGAGGGGGCGACACCGTCCGGAATGGGCAAAACGCACCTGTTGACAACCGCGCCGTATTGGCGCAGCGTTGTCGTGGGAGACTACCTGCCAAGGTCGTTTAACCAGGAGCCGCCCCTGCCAGGGCGGCTTTTTTTGTCCGTTAGGGTCGTCCTCATTCAACCGGCCGATTGGGGAGCGCCTACGCACCGCCGGTTGTGTGCGCAAGGCGTCAAAGACTCAATTTCAGGCGTGTTCCCGCGGCGGCACGAAGGACAAACCAGTAGTACCGGTGGGATTCCCACTGCGACAGCAGATTTTGGCCTTCAAGCAGGCGGTACTCACCTCATGACCTCGAACAGTAGAGGTATTTCGTGACCGCACGCTAGAGGGTTTTTGGGCAGAGAATCGCTTGTAAGTTATTGATTTCAAGCTCCAAGACGAAAATAGACGCTAAACTCGTCATTCGGAGGCGCAGTGCGAACCTCGACGAATCAGGCGAAGAACAGAGCATTCTTCGGGTCCGTCGATGCGGCCTCCGAGCTAGATTGTCGTCCAGGCGTCCATACGCGCCCCCCTGAGCCTTGGCTCTCGATCAGGCATAGCCGCCGCGAGCGTCATCTGGCTGGCATTGGGCGGCCTCGTGCCAATTTCATCGAGCGTCTCTGCGCGGAGTACCCCGGTGCATCTCAAGTTTGGCGCTCTATGGTTTGGGAATATCTCGACCCAGAAACCTCGCAACTAACCTGCGAGAGAAGGCTCTTCGAGGAATGCGGGCGGAACCGCTCTTCCAGTTCGATCGAGGAAGTCCTCGAACGTGCCCACTTGATTGAGAGCAATCACCACGAGCTCAGCCTAGAAGATGCGATGCGCCACGTGCTCGCGCTGAGGGTGGCTAGCCGGACCAACAACGCTCATGCGGTAGGTCGGGCCGGACAGGACCTTGCCTGGACACTGCTCATGTTGACCGGGTGTCCATATCGCCGCCCTGCATCGCGCGAGATATGGCATCTGGCCACGCCGCTTCTACGAACCTGCAAGAAGCTGAGACTTCGCTTCAAACCGGAAACCTGGGACTTTATTGCGGATCACGCAATGGCTGTAACGGTATATTTTCGACTCAGGGCTTATGCGATTCCCCTAAGAGCGGAAGTGCCATTTATTGTCGTAGAGGAGTTGCTTAGGGACATCGTCACGGCAGTAACCACCACGGACAGAGACCACGCTGAGTTTATCCTGTCCCGTTTTGACGTGATGTCGCCCGTTAGAGATGAAGCATCTCGATCCAAGGACAGACGTCCTATTCGCCTTCCCGATGTTGATGGGCTCTCGATCTGGAGTCTCGACTAGTCAGTAGTCAGAGCCGGAAGGAGAAAATGAACAGTTCGAGACCTGACTTTTCGTTCCAGAATCTCATGCGGCTCCGTATCTGGTTTCAGAATTGCTTCGCCACCCCGTAGCTGAAACCGCGTACGACTGGCCCTTCATCGGCGACCCAGGTTATTGTTTTAATTGGCTTTCACGAGTTCGTACTAGGTTCCGACATTACGTCGGAGCACTCAAATCCAAGCCCTTCCGTCCCATCGTGACTGGCGCTCGATTCCGTGAGACCCGACAGGTTTGCTGCCTCTCCATCCCGGCGGCGGCGAAACTTCTTCGCGTCACTGAGCGCACCATCCAGAACTGGGAATCGGGCCGCACCGAGGTTCCCTATGCCGCCTTCAAGCTCATGCGCCTGTTGCGTGGCTACGAGCTGCCCGGTGAAGCCTGGCGCGGCTTCCGCCTGGTCGGCGATACCCTGTGGTCTCCCGAGGGTTTGGCCTTCAAGGCAGCTGACCACTACTGGTGGTCGCTGACCTGCCGCATGGCGTCCGAGTTCCGGGCGATCTGTGCCGGGCGCCGGGTTGCCCAGGGCTTCCTCCTTGCGGTAGCTTCGAAGGGCCCAGGCGGCATCCCGTACCAGCCGGATTCCGTCCATGTGGTGCCAGATTGGCACCAGCTTGAAGCCAAGGCCGGGCACTTTTCACCGATCGGGGCCGGGAACAGCCCCAAGGGCCCGAGTAGTAACACGGGCCAAAAGACCCCCCGAGAAGCCGCGCAATTCGCCGTCGGGGGTGAGCCGTGACGACCCTCCGCCTCTCTGAGCCCCTCCAGGCGGCAGCCGCCCGCTATGCCGATGACCTGGGAATTTCTCTCAATGCCTTGGTGGCTGTCGCCCTGGCCGATTACCTGGGGAACCGCGGCCAGCTCGAGCTCGTGGCCCAGCTCACTGCAAAGCCCCTGGGCAATGTTCCCAAGGTCGCCGCTGGCCAACCCTGCCCTTGCGGTTCCCGGAAGCCTTACGGCAAGTGCCACGGTCGCCTCGGGGGTGCCTCATGACCCGCCCTCAGCGTCAGTTTGAAGCCCCGCTGCAATTCGTCCGTGAGCTCCTAGGCAGCTACCAAAAGCTTCTCTCGCACGCTACGGAAATCCGGGCTGAGCAATCCTCTCTGCGTGAGCTCGTTGCCGCTACTGCGGTCTGCCACGAGCTCGAGGAAGGCATCGCCAAGTGCCGAGAGCACATCTCCGCTGTTCGCCTGGAAACGGGCTGGGATCGCCCATCCCGCCGTAAGGGTCAAAAGGGCGGCGCTCCCTGCCGCCAGCCAGTAGCCGATCACCCGGCTCCTCAACCCGCCGTCGCCTCCGCGCTTGCCGCTGCCCTGGTCGACGCCGACCGCAGGACGGCAGGCCGAAGGCCGCCGGCCGAGGAAGGCGACGCACTGGGGGTGGTGGGGGCGCAGCCCCCGCCGGCTATGGGCCATGGATGGCCCGCTTCTCCTGGCGCTGGGAGCGCCGCCGGGATCTCGCCCGAAGCCGACAACGCCTCGCAGCTGTCAAGGCACTAGGGTTCCTATCCTGGAGACGCTTTTTTTCGGCCCGTTTCCGAAAGAATTTCCAGCTAATTCAGTGCCTTAGGCACACTACAAACGGTATACATTATGCGCAATTGAGGATTGCCGGGACGGTCGTCTGCCAACTAGTCGCCAGCTAAGTCGCGACGAAGACTTTTGATCACGACCTTGGACCTCAGGCAGATCGAGCGTAGGTATCTCCCATCTTTCCACTCGACGATCGCTATGCCAGTCAAGCCCAATGGCTCCCCAAACTCTGCCGCACGAGAAAAGTAAATGCGCGCACGGCGTAGATCCGGTGAACCTGAAAGACCATAGAGCGCAATCCGACCAAGAGCCAGCCATGGCTCTGCACGCTCAGCTTCATCCCCAATCTCGGCGTAGATTCTTTCCGCCGTCTTGAAGTCATCCTGGTGTCTTGCATGCCTAAGCGTCAATCTGGCGACGCCAAGCCAACCTTCTAGCGACCTGGCACTTACGACTGCCTTGTTGTAATGATCCAGGGCCAGGGATTCATCTCTGTCAACTCCGTACAAACCTGTCTCGTATACGACCCCGAGCACCGCATGGGCATGGCCATCGCCGCGCTCGGCCAACTTCTTTACTCGTTGCACCGCAACTTCGTTTGGCGCATCGAGAAGTGAGTCAATAATCGCATCGAATTCAGCGGAAACTTTTTCAGCAGTCATCTCGCTGAAGCTCCTGTTCCCTTTGCGCGCTCATTCGATCCGAGGACAAACGTCCTGTTCGCCTTCCCGAAATTGACGGGCTCTCGACCTGTGTTCTCGACTAGTCGGTAGGCAGGAAGCGCCTGCCCCCTAGGCGACCGCATGCCGCCGGCGCCCCAGCAGGAGCGCCAGCACGCCCTCGAACCGATCGATCTCGCCCGACTCCTCGGCGCAGCGCTGGTAGATCTCCGGGTCGTCGCAGACGCGCAGCACGCGGCACTGGCCGAAGCCGGCGGCGTCCTCGACCACTTCGGCTTCGTAGAGGCACTCACCGGTGCCGGCACGCCAGACCCGCAGCGCCTCGCCCTCGAGCCAGACGACCCAGCGATCCTCCAGCGAGGCCGGCCACAGGCCCTCGCGCAGCAGTGCCATTTCCTCGGGCGCGAAGCTGCGGGCGCAGCGCAGCGGCCAACCGAGGCGAAGCCTGCGCAGCCGGGTCAACCATTCCTCGCGTTCATCCATGTTCGAAGGCATCCGGTGGCGTCGTGGGCATCGTGGCAGGCGGGCCGCTCATAGATTGAGACGCTGATCCCGACCCGCGCAGGCCAGCTTGGCAGGGAATGCGGTTTCCACCATGCTCCCCCGTTGCCCCTGCCCCCCCGGGACTCCATGAATCGCAAATCGATCCTCGTCGCCCTGGCAACCCTGCTCCTGGCCGTGCTGGCCTATCTTGCCGGCCGCCAGCAGGCGCCCACCGCCGCCGAGGCCAGCGCCGTCGCGCAGGCCACGGCGCTGGCCCCCGCCGCCGGGGCCAGTCCGGCAGCCAAGGCAAA
>JGI24120J20309_1000788_pt1 | contig 13402 bp, 6 predicted proteins | sample SubbioAug_CSW13A_FD_20309 | JGI IMG/M metagenome (IMG submission 20309) | reverse complement strand
GACCGTAGACCCAGCTCAGCGTGCCGCAACATTCCAATAACCCCCGATAATCACAATACCCGTTAGTATAGAGTAAAACAATCTATCGAATAGCCAATGCAACCCTAGTGGATGGTATCAAGACCACCTGTTTGGGCTGGGTAGGACTACGGAGGCGCTCCTTCAGCTATGCATAATTCCATTTATTATCATTTACTTATGCTGTGTGGCGCCATCCGCAGCAATTTTTTGGCATAACCGTGGCTGTTTGCGGCGTCTCCTCGCCAGTTGGACAGACCCTCTGCGGAATCCGATCGGAACTTACGGCGCGACCAGGGCGTTGCGCAGATCTGTCGCCCTCGCGTCGCGCTCCGAAAGCGGCGCGACGCCGAAACGGAGTTCAATCGTGCGCAGCACCGAGAGCGTGTCATAGACGGTCTTGTCGACGAAGCCCTTCTTGGCGAAGGGAGAAATGATCAGCGTCGGCACGCGGACCCCCGGGCCGAATTGATCGCGTCGCGGCGGCGCGACGTGATCCCAGAACCCGCCATTTTCATCGGCCGTGATGATGATCAGCATGTCGGCCCAGTTCGGGCTCTTGCGCAGCCGCTCGACGACGTCCGCGACGTGGGCGTCGCCCGCCGCGAGATCCGAATAGTCCGGATGCCCGTTGAAGACGCCCAGCGGCTTGTAAAAGCTGACCTGCGGCAGTTCGCCCTTCTCGATCGCCCGGAAGAACTCGTCGGCGTCCTTGAGATGCGCGCGGCCTTCTCGACCTTCGGCGTAATTGGCGAAATAGGCGAACGGCTGATGGTGGGTTTGGAAGGCGTCCGGCTTGTCCTCATAAGGCTTGAGGCGGCCTTCGATGACATCGCGCCACCCGCCGGCGTACCAAGCCCAAGTTACGTTCTTCTCCGTCAGCCGGTCGCCAATGGTTGGCGCGAGCGCTGGCGGAAGCCGCTCCTGCGCTTCCGTCTTGTCATGCTTGGAGACGGCATTCCCTGGCTGCAGCGTGCCGATCGCCTCCAAGCCCATCGTCAGACGGCCAAACCGCTTATGCCGCGGCGGACCGTCGAGCACGCTTGGCGGTGAATCCTCTTCGCGCACGCGAATCGTGAGCTCCGCGCCCTGCGAATCCTTGATCGTCGCGAGCTTTGGCAGAAACTTCTTTCTGGTCGCCTCCACCGGATTGTCGAAAACCGGCGCGCAACCGCAGATCAGGAAGAAATGATTGAGCATCGAGCCGCCGAACGCCGCGTGGAAAAAATGATCGGCGAGCGTGAATTCCTTGGCGAGGGCCCACTGCTTGAGCTCTGAACCGTCGTAATAGCCCATGACGAGCGCGCCTGCGTTTGACGCCTCGACGAAGCGATCCATTTTTCCGCCGTCGATCTGCTCCTGCTCGAGGTAGAAGTCGTGCACCGGATCCATGGTGTGGCCGTCGATGTCGACGAAAGGCTCGAGGCGAAACGGCGCGTTCGGCAAGCGCCGCGGAAAGCGATCGTCGGCGCGCGGACGCGGCAGCGCCGCGAGCGGCCGTCCGTCGAAATCAACTTGCGGCGGGTGCTGAGCCGAGTTGATTCCTTCAGCGCCGGGAAAGAGCCCGAACACATGATCGAAGCTGCGATTCTCTGTGAAGATGACGACGATATGGCCGATTCGGGCGAAAGGATTTTCTTGTTCCTGCGCCCCAGCGCGCGCGCAGGTCGCGGTCGCACAAATGGCGAGCGAAATTACGAATCGTCCGACGGCTTTCATTGACAGGCGACCTCCGCGCGGCGCGGCGCCGCGCGGAGAATTTAATTGGCGACACAGCACGATTTGTGACAGCGCCATCTGCTTTTTTTGTTTATGCGGACAGATCGCTCGAGCCCGCTTACTGCGGAAGCGGCGTGTCCTTGGTGCGTGGCGGCAGCACGGGATAGACCGCCTTGGGCTGGTCGCCATTCAGACTCCCGAGAAATGCGACGATCGCCTTGATGTCCGGCTCCGAGAGATTTTCGCCGAGCTGGTCTTTGGCCATGAGATCGACCGCCTCTTCCAGAGTCCAGACAGAGCCGGTGTGGAAGTAAGGCGCCCGCAGAGCCACGTTGCGCAGCGGCGCAGAGCGGAAGACGAAGTCGTCCGCTACGTCATTGGTGACCTTGGAGCGGCCCTTGTCGGCGACGGGCATGATCTCGACGCCCGGCTTTTGAGCGACGCCGAAGGGGAAATAACCGTTGCCCCCGATATTGACGCCGCCGTGACAAGCGGCGCAGCCCTTGTCGATGAAAAGACGCAGGCCTTTTTTCTCAACGTCATTGAGCGCGTTGACGTCGCCTTTCAGGAACTTGTCGAATGGCGCATTCGGCGTCGTCAGCGTCGCCTCAAAAGCCTCGATGGCCTTCGCCATATTGTCGAAACTGACCGGTTTCGGGTCGGCCGGAAAGGCGGCCTTGAACTCCGCGACATAGGCCGGCATGCTATTCAGCATCTTTTCGACCTGCGCCGGCGTGTTGTTCATTTCGACGTCGGCCTGGACCGGGCCTTTTGCTTGCGCCTTAAGGTCGACGGCGCGCCCATCCCAAAATTGCGCGACGTTGAACACGGCGTTGAGAACTGTCGGCGCGCGGCGTGGTCCCTTCGCCCAGCCGTGTCCGATCGACGTCGGGCCGGCGTCGACGCCGCCGGTTCCGAGATTGTGACAGCTGTTGCAGCTGATGATCTGACTTTTCGAAAGTCGCGGATCGAAAAAGAGCTTGCCGCCGAGGTCGATCTTGGCGGACGTGATCTCGTTATTCTTGACGACGCTCGCGACGCTCGCGGCGTCGATCGGCTTGAAGACCGCATTGGCGTCGGCGCGCAAATCGCCCGCGACGGCCATGGCCGGCGCCAGCAGAGTCGCTGCGAGCGCGGCGAACCTGGTCAAATACATCCCTTACTCCTGCAGTTGATTTGCGGAGGCGCTGTTTGCGTCGCGACGAACGGCCTCTCTGCGGACGTCAGCTACCACAGCCGCGCGGGCGGCGGAAGGGCGCTTGGCGAGGGACCTGTTTAAATACAGTCCAGTGTAGCATGAACACGACCTGAAGAGCGCAGCGCCATACCGGAACGCCAAGCACAGGCCAAGCACCATATCGGGCGGTTTATTGCGGCACTCTAATGCAATGCACAATCACTACTCGCCATGGCGCAATATTCGTCCGGCGAGTTCTTTGACGGCTGCGCCGAGCGTCACAGCCATGACTTGCCCTGCCGCTAAAAGCAGAGCAAACTTAATTTGAAAACAGCAGCCGGCGAGAAGCCGAGCGGTCGCGGAGGGGCTCATGGCGCGCGTTGCTAATGTTCGGAAATCCGTTGCGACGAGGCTTGTCGCGCTTCCGCTTGCGGCGCTGCTCGCCGCCGGCGGCTGGGCGATGGCCGAGCCGCTCGGCCTGCCGAAAGTCCCGGTTCCGGCGGATAATCCGCAGTCGCCTGAAAAGATCGCGCTCGGCGACAAGCTGTTCCATGACGCGCGCTTCTCGATCGACGGCACGGTGAGCTGCTCGACCTGTCACAATGACAAAAAAGCTTTCACGGACAGTCCGCTGCGAGTTTCAGAGGGTCACAACAAGCTGACCGGCACGCGCAACGCCCCGTCGGTCATCAACGCGGCCTATTACACCTCGCAGTTCTGGGACGGACGTTCGATCTCGCTGGAGGATCAGTCGCAGCACCCGATGGTCAATCCGGTGGAGATGGGGCTGCCCGATCACGAGCCGGTGCTCAAGATCGTTCGTGAAGATCCCGCCTATGTCGAGGGCTTCAAGAAGGCGTTCGGCAAGAGCGGCCGAGACGTGACGATGGATGACGTCGAGAAGGCGATCGCAAGCTTCGAGCGCACGGTCATCTCCGGCGATTCGCCCTTCGACAAATGGTATTTCGGCGGCGACCGCAACGCCATCAGCGATCAGGCCAAGCGCGGCTTCGACCTTTATGTCGGTCAGGGACGCTGCGTGTCCTGCCACGCCATCGAACAGACGCAGGCGCTCTTCACCGACAACAGGTTCCACAACATCGGCGTGGGCATCAACCGCATTCAAGGCGACGTGCCGCGCCTCGCCGCCGAATTCCTCAAGGCGAAGGCGGCGGGCGCGTCTGTCGACAAGACGGTGCTCGCCGATCCGAAGGTCTCCGAACTCGGCCGGTTTGCGGTGACGAACTCCTTCGATGAAATCGGCGCGTTCAAGACCACGACTCTGCGCAATATCGCCGTGACCGCGCCTTATATGCACGACGGCTCACTCAAGACGCTCAAAGACGTCATCAAACATTACAACGAGGGCGGAAAGAGCCCCGGCGATCCGACGCCGGTCAATCCCTATCTCTCCGGCGGCATTCGGCCGCTGGATTTGAAGGATCAGCAGATCGACGATCTCGTCGCTTTCCTGGAGACGCTGACGAGTCCTGCTTATCTGACGGCGCAGACCAAATAGCCGCAAGACCAAAGCGCAGGAGAGAACAAGCGGCGTCGCCACGAAAGCGCCCAGCCGCGAGGGAGGATAGAAATGACCAGACTCATCACCCGACGCAGCGTCATCGCCGCCGGCGCCGCCGCCGGAACGCTCACGACCCTGCCGATCTCAATGGTGCGCCTTGCCTTCGGCGGAACGCGCGAGGATTTCAGCTTCACCTACATTTCCGATTCGCACATTCAGCAGATCAAAGGCGCGAGCTTCGTGCGCAACTGGGACATGGGCCTGAAGCGCGCCGTCGCCGAGGCCAATCTCATTACGCCGGAAGCCGATTTCGTAATGTTCGGCGGCGATCTCGCGCAGCTCGGCAAGAAGGAGGAGCTCGACCACGGCGCCGAGATGCTTTCGCATGTGAAGGGCAAGCTCCACTGCGTCATGGGCGAGCATGACTATTATCTCGACCTCGGCGAATATTGGTCGAAGCTCTATGGTCCGCAGTGGTACAGCTTCGATCACAAGGGCGTCCATTTCGTCGTCTTGAATTCGATTCTCACGACCGATGAATGGACGTTTCATCGATGGCCGACGGCCGAGCAGCGCATGCTCGAAATGGCCGGGCTCGATAACCCCAACGGCTCGCCGTTCATGGTCGGCGAAAAGCAGCGCGCCTGGCTCAAGGATGATCTCGACAAAGTGCCCAAGGACACGCCGCTCATCGTCTTCTCGCACTCACCGCTGCAGAAGATTTACAAAGGCTGGAATTTCTGGACTGACGACGCCGAGCAGGTGCAGGCCTTGTTGCAGCCGTTCAAGACCGTCAATGTGATCTACGGCCATGTGCACCAGATCCAGTACAACCAGATCGGCAACATTTCCTTCAATGCGGTGATGGCGACGGCCTGGCCCTGGCCCTACCCCGACACTTATGCGCAGGCTGGCGCGCATGTTCCTGTGCTGACGGTTCCGATGAACCGCGCCGACCCGTTCTTCGAACGCGACGCCACTGGCTGGCAGATGATCGACGTCAACTCCGGGCGCGTCACCGCGCGGTATCAGCTGTGGGACAATGGCGAGCGCGTCGTCGGCTACGATCCGAAGCTTGGGAAGCCCGTCGACAAGAAATATCAAGAGGCGATCGTCCGCAAGGCGCCGCAACTGCATTATTAGTCGAGGAGAATCACGATGCGCCGCTTTACGATTGCGCTTGTTTTAGGCGCTGTGCTGCTTTCGCCGGCAACGCTCGCCGACGAGTTCACCGGTACAGACGTCGACCGTTGGCAGAGCGAATTTGATTCCGTGGCGAAGAAAGGCCGCGAGCTTTGGACCAGTGGAGCTGTGGGCACCAACGGCGTCGCCTGCGCGCAGTGCCATCCCAACGCCGCCAACACCCACCCGGAGACCTATCCGAAATTTCAAAAGCAGCTTGGAAAGGTCGCGCAACTCTTTGAAATGGTGAACTGGTGCATTAGAAATCCGCTGCAGGGAGCCGCGCTTCCGGCCGATGATCCGAAGATGACGGCGCTCGTCGCTTATATTCATAAGGAGCGCAAAGGAGTCGCGATCGACGCCGGCAAGCACTGACCAAATTCGCGGCCGGGTGGAACCATCTCGCCGGCCGCACGTTTGCATACGGTTTATTTCAAAGCGCACGCGCCTTTAGCGCGACCGCCAGCAAGAGATTTTGAAGATGGTTCAGCAACTCATCGATCGTATTTACGAATGCTCCTTCGCGCCCGACATGTGGCCCGACGTGCTCGACGAACTCTCACATCTTGCCGAGGCTCAGGGCGGCGTGCTCTTCGCGGCGCGCGAAAAAGTTTCCCGCTGGACGGCGTCTCCGGCGATCTGCGAACATGTCGAGAACTTCATGCGCGGCGACTGGCTCAGCAACTGCACGCGCGGCGGCAGGCTGTTCAGTCGTCGCCATCCGGGATTCCTCACCGACGACGACGTCTATACGGCGGAGGAGCTTGAGCGCGATACCAACTACAGCGACTTCCTGCGGCCACGCGGGCTAGGGTTTAGCGCGGCGACCGCGATCTCGCTGCCCACCGGCGACACCGGCATCATCTGCCTCGAACGCTCGCATAACCGCGGACCGGTCGAGCCTTCGGTCATCCGCAAGCTCGATGAATTGCGGCCGCATCTTGCGCGCGCCGCCTTTCTCGCCACGCGTCTGCAACTTGAGCGCGCCCGCGTCGCCGGCGAAACCTTCGCGCTCATCGGCCTCCCGGCGCTCGTGCTTGACGAAGACGGGCGCGTCATTTCCGCCAACGATCCGAGCAATGCGCTGACCAAATATGTCCGCTGGCGCGCCCACGACCGCGTGTCGCTCGTCGACGCCTCCGCCGACGGGCTGCTGCGTCATGCCATGGACACGCTCGACGACGATCTCATCGGCGCGCCGAAATCCTTCGCCGCCCGGGCTGGCGAAGACGAAAGTCCGATGATCGCCAATCTGGTGCCGATCCGCGGCCCGGCGCGCGACATTTTCGTGCGTTGCGCGGCGATTCTGGTGATGACTCCGGTCGGCTCGCAGCAGGCGCCGGCGATCGAGCTGGTTCAGTCCCTCTACGACCTTACGCCGGCCGAGGCGCGCGTCGCGCGCGGCCTCGTGGGGGGCAAAACGCTCGAGGAAATCGCCACCGAACAATCCGTGTCGCGCAACACTGTGCGCACGCATCTACGCGGCGTGATGGAAAAAACCGGATGCAACCGCCAGGCCGAAGTGGTCGCGCTCCTTGGCGGGCTCGCCCCACTCAACGCGCCGAAAGGCGAATAAGCGTCGACATTTGATTTCAAGGAATTGAGGGCTGGCCTCATCCGTTTGGATGATGCCGGCCCTTTTGTTTGGTCTTAACGTTTTCTCGAACGTCGGGGGGGCGGACGAAATTGCCGCGGACGCTTCAGTAACTCGGGGTTCGATACTACGCGCTCAATTTTCAGCCTGCCTTTTGAGCAATTTTACGAGCAGCACTTTCTAATTCAAATTTGGGGGGCCTTCGCGAGGCCCTTCTTATCTTTTTAAAATGTTGATTCTATTTTTGGATGGCTCAGCCAAAGTTGAGGGCCATTGCATCGAAAACGGGCCAGCAGCTTTCCCAACCGTGGCCGCACTATAGCAGCGAGGCGCAGGCGCCGGCGCGCAAACGGACGCCTCTTTTGCTTCTGTCGCGTTTTGCTTCTGTCGCGAATTTTTCCCTGCGGACTGCCCGGCGTTCTAACCAAGGCCGCTCTGCAAGCCTCGGGGGTATTTGAGAGGAATCGTCTGGCCTTGCACTTCAGTGATGCTTTGGCTGACCAACAAAGGAACCATGCTGCACTTGAAAGCGCGCGGTCGCGCCGAAACGCGTGACGCAGAGAACTGCTACCGAATTTTTGCGAAGCAAGAACGAACGTCAATTCCTTGGTCGCGTTGATGGGCTCTGACCTGCCCTGAACCTTCATCCAACGGCAATAGAGTCTCGTTATCAGCCGCTCTGAGAAGAAACTGCGCTAGCCTTGTAATTGGTAGCTGGATCGACCTGCTTGAAGCACGGACAGGCGCGCCTTGCGCTTACCTGCCACGTCGCTCGCGTGCCGTCGACCAGTTCACGCAGCCTGCAACATCCCCTTGTCGAGCGATAGGTCGGCCACGATCACTTTCAGCTTGAATCTCTGCGTCGAGCTGCTTCAGCCGCTTCCGCCCGCCTTCCGGCGGACTTCGGCGATCGGCGTTCATTCCTCTGTCCGCTGAAGCGCGACCTCTTCACGAAAACCCTCGCCCGGCCATGACGACAAACGCCCAACACTCCGGAGGCAGGTCAGGAGCCGGAAAAAATAAGCAGTACGGCGAATTTTGTCGGTTGGTTGGCAGGATATAAACTAGCTTAAGCTTAGCAGTAAGCGCTTCATTTCACCTGCTTGAAGAGCGGCTGGTTTGCCTCTTGGTGCGGCGCACCATCTCCGCAGACGATCGGAATTATCGACGACGCTCACCCGCGCCGCCGAGACGCTTGTTGTATGCTTGGAGTTCCGCAACATGACTAATGAGAGCTCGCGCCGGGCTTCTGCAGCCGAAGCAAATGTTGCGCCTAGCGCTGACGGAGCCGATCGTTTTGTTTCCACGCAAAATTCTAATGAAGCGCCCAGTGTAAAAATCGACACGAAATACAAGACGATTTCTGAATTGCTGCGCATTCGAGCAGCAAACCCACAGGGTAAAGTCGGTTTTCGTTTCCTCAATTACGACAGTTTGACGACCTACAGCGAGGAGTCGCTCAGCTATACTGAACTCTTGGCTGAGGGCGCCGCGGTGGCGGGCGCTTTGCAGCTTTGTTGTCCTCCAGGAGGGCGCGCGCTCATCCTTTGCCCGCCTGGGACCGATTACATCGCGGCGTTCTTCGCTTGTCAGCTGGCGGGAGTCGTGGCCGTCCCGGCCTATCCGCCGCGCAACGCGCGACACCTGGATCGTTTGGAGGCGATCATGGGCGATTGCGGCGCGACCGTCATACTGGCCTCCTCAAACGTCATCGAAAAAATCGAACGCTGGAAGCGCGGGGACGCGCGCCGCCACGTTGTCGACGTGTCTCTCGCGCGTAGGGAAAAGCCGGCTCCGTTTAGATTTGTCGAAACCTCTGAAGATTCGCTCGCCTTCCTTCAATACACGTCCGGAACGACGGGACTGCCGAAGGGAGTGATGGTCACACAGGCGGCCGCACTGGAGAATGTTCGGCAGATTATAGATTTGTCGCGCTGCGGCGAGGAGGACAGCGGAGTTCTTTGGCTGCCGCCTTTCCACGACATGGGACTGGTCGCCGGATTGCTGGTGCCGCTGGCGGCTGGGTTTCCGATAACGCTGATGTCTCCGGCAAGCTTTCTCCAAAGACCGGCCCGTTGGCTCGAGGCTATGTCGAACTTCCGCGCGACGATGACCTCGGCGCCGAACTTCGCATGGCGTCTTTGCGTCGACGAAACGAGCTCGGACTTGATTCCGTCGCTAAATTTGAGCGGTTTACGCGACGTCTTTTCGGGAGCCGAACGTGTCGACTGGAACACGCTGCGGAGTTTCGAAGAGAAATTCAGGCCGTGCGGCTTCCGGATGTCAGCGTTTCTGCCGGTCTATGGGTTGGCGGAGACGGTGCTCATGTCGACGGGCACGGCGCGCGCCGAAGGTCCTCTCGTGCGATGGATCGAGCCGCTGAAAGATTCTGAGCAGCGCCGCGTCGTTGATACGACCCCGACGGATGAAGGCGCCAGCCCGATCGTTTCCTGCGGCGCGATCATCCCCGGACATGTCTTGAAAATCGTCCATCCGGAGTCGCGACGCGAAGCGCCAGATCAAACCGTAGGCGAAATTTGGATCAACGGCCCGTGCGTGTCTCCAGGATACTGGGGAAAGCCCGTGCAGACCGAGGAAGTCTTCCGGGCGCGACTCCATGAGGACGAAAGCGAGAGGTGTTTTCTTCGGACAGGCGATCTTGGCTTCCTCAAAGATGGAGAAGTCTACGTGCTAGGTCGCATCAAGGAGATGGTGATCGTCCGCGGTCGAAATTTCTACGCGCAAGACATAGAGGAAGCGGCTTGTGCGAGCGACCCACGCATGGGGCACGATCGCACGGTCGCCTTCGGGGTGGAGAGTGAGGGCGGCGAGGCGCTGATTCTTGTGCATGAGCTGACGCGGTCGGATCTGCGCAAGAATCTTGGAGCGGAGCTCGGCGAGCGTGTTCGCGCCTCCATCTTGAGTCTTTATGAAATCGACGTCGACGAGGTTGTTTTCATTAAGCCCGCGACCCTCCCGCGCACGTCCTCCGGGAAGTTGCAGCGAGGGAAAGCCAAGACTGTCTACCTCGAAGCTGGTCTTGCCGAAGTCGAGCGCTGGCGACCCACTGAACGGCAGAATGCGGCTCATGCGCCGGCTTCGTCGCCGCCCGCTATAGAGTCGGCGCGACGATCGGCGTCGCAATTGGAGCGGTGGCTCAAATCGCAAATCGCGCTCTCACTCAATCTTGACGTGGAGCATGTGAGCGCCGACCAAGGGTTCGCTCAGCTTGGTCTCGATTCTCTTGGGGCGATCCGGCTCGTCACTCGCCTGTCTGAGAGCCTGGGCATCCAAATCGACGCAAGCGAATTATACGACGCGGCGACAATCGCCGATCTGGCGCTGCTCCTGAGCGGTGAGCGTGCCGCGAACGCAGGCCGGCGCATAATCTCCCGGGCGCAGGCCGACGAACCGATCGCGATCGTCGGCATGTCGTGCCGCTTTCCTGGGGAGCGACAGACTCTCGCGGGCTTTTGGGACCTCATCTCCGAGGGTCGCAGCGCGATTTCTTTCGCAGAGGGTCGTTCGAGCTTCGACGCCCTTAAATACGCCTTGTCCGACGACGCGCTTGAGACGGTCCGTCGCGGCGCTTTTCTCTCTGACATAGATCGCTTTGACGCAGAGTTTTTCCAGATAGCGCCGGTAGAAGCCGTCAGGATGGACCCGCAGCAACGGCTGGTTCTGGAAGTCGCCTGGTCGGCGCTTGAACATGCCGGAATGGATCCCAAACAGCTGCAACGTCGGCCGGTCGGCGTCTTCATCGGCATCAGCGCAAGCGACTATGCGCACTTGATCGCCGCCGAAGGGACAGAAGGAGCGAATCTGTATAGCGGCGCCGGAAACGCTCTGAGCGTCGCGGCAGGCCGGTTGAGCTACGTGTTGGGGCTCGAGGGGCCTGCGGTGGCGGTGGACACCGCCTGTTCGTCATCGCTCGTCGCATTGCATCAGGCGTGCAGCGCATTGCACCGGGGCGAAGCTGAGCTGGTGTTGGCCGGCGCGGTCAACGCCATTTTGCGTCCAGACATCACGATCGCCTTCGCCCGCGCGCGGATGTTGTCTGCGGATGGTCTGTGCAAGACGTTTGATGCGGCGGCGGACGGCTATGTGCGCGGCGAGGGGTGCGGGGTGGTGGTGCTGAAGCGTCTTGCGGACGCGGAGCGGGACGGCGACCCGATCCTAGCGGTGATCAGGGGCTCTGCGGTCAATCAGGACGGGGCGAGCGCGGGTCTGACGGTTCCCAACGGGCCGGCGCAAGAGCGGGTGATCGAGGAGGCGCTGGCGCGCGCGGGGGTTAGGCCCGAAGACGTCGATTATCTCGAGGCGCATGGGACAGGAACGGAGCTGGGCGATCCGATCGAGGTGCGGGCGGCGGCGCGCGCTTACGGGAGGGGACGCGATCCGGCGCGCCCGCTGCTGATCGGGTCGGTGAAGACCAACATCGGCCATTTGGAGGCTGCGGCGGGCGTTGCGGGGCTTATCAAGGCCACCCTGGCCTTGCATCATGGGGCGATCCCCAGGCATCTCAACTTCACGACGCCGAGCCCGCACATCGACTGGGCCAATCTGCCGGTGCGCGTCACGTCGGAGCCGACGGCGCTGCCGCCGGGCCTCGATCGTCCCTGGCGGGCGGGGGTGAGTTCGTTCGGCTTTTCGGGCACGAATGCGCATGTGATCCTGGAGAGCTACGGGCGGCCGTCCGCTGAAGGCGCGGGGACGCTCGCGGCGCGCCGGCGGCCTGTCGGCTGGCCGGAGGCGATCGCGTCCGATGAGTCCGGTGGGACGGCCTGGCTTGGGGCTGTCGCACCGCGTCCGGTTCGGGTGTTGCCTCTGTCGGGCAAGACCGCGGGCGCCTTGCGGGATCTTGCCGGCCTGTGGAGGGCGTGGGTTTCGCAGCGTCGCGAGGCGGCGGCGGGAGCCCCCGAAGGCCTGTGGGAGATCTTGGCGGACGGCGCCTATACGGCGGGCGTCGGGCGCAGCCATTTCGCGCATCGCGCGGCGATCGCGTTCGCGGACGCGCAGGAGCTTGCGGGGCGGCTTGCGGCGCTCGCGGAGGCCGATGAGCCAGCTCTCGCGACGCAGGTTTTGTCGGGCGTCGCGATGGGGACGCGCGCGGCGTCGTCAGGGACGGCGCGTATCGGCTTTCTCTATACGGGTCAGGGCAGCCAGCGGATCGGCATGGGGCGAGGTCTTTATGAGACCGAGCCTGTGTTCCGGGCGACGCTGGATCGCTGCGAGGCGGTGATTTTGGAGCTGCGCGGCGCATCGCTGCTTGACGTGATGTTTGGCCGCGCCGGAGCGACCGGATCGCTGGACGACACCGCGTGGACGCAGCCTGCGCTCTTTACGCTTGAAGCGGGACTCACCGCCTTGTGGGCGAGCCTTGGCGTGCGCCCCTCTGTGGCGATGGGCCATTCGGTGGGCGAGCTGGCGGCGGCTTACGCGGCGGGCGTCTACTCGCTTGAGGACGGCCTGCGGTTCGCGGCGGCGCGCGGGGCGCTCATGGGCAGGCTGCCGACCACGGGGTCGGACGCCGGCGCGATGCTGGCGATCTTCGCGCCGGCCGAACGCGTGCTGGCGGCGCTTGCGGCGCATCCGGATCTGTCGCTGGCGGCGGACAATGGCGCGCATCGGGTGGCGTCGGGGCCTGTGGCGGCGATCGAGGCGCTGTCCAGGGAGTTGTCATCGGAGGGCGTTCGGCTCGAGCGGCTGCGCACGAGCCACGCGTTCCATTCGAAGCTGATGGACCCGATCCTCGAAGATCTCGAACGCGCGCTCGACGGCGTCGCGCTTTCGGCGCCGCAGGCGACGCTGATTTCCAATGTCAGCGGACGCGAGGTCGAAGCTTCCGAACGTCTTGACGGGGCCTACTGGCGCCGCCACGCGCGCGCGCCGGTGGCTTTCAGCCGCAGCGTCGAGGCGCTCGCCGAGAGAGGCGTCGATCTGTTGATCGAGATCGGCCCGCAGGGAACGCTGTCGTCGATGGCGGCGATGTGCTGGCCCGGCGACGCGCCGCGGATGACGCCGAGCCTCGCGAGGGGAAAGGCCAACGACGCGTCATCCTTCGCGCAAGCGGTCGCCGCCGCCTATGCGGCCGGCGCCCGAATCGACTTCGCCGCCCTCTACGCCGCCGAAGAACGCGCCAAAGCCGATATCCCCACATATCCCTTCCAAAAACAAAAATATTGGGTCG
>JGI24120J20309_1000766_pt1 | contig 13818 bp, 13 predicted proteins | sample SubbioAug_CSW13A_FD_20309 | JGI IMG/M metagenome (IMG submission 20309) | reverse complement strand
AGTCGCGATGGGTGAGATCGACGGGCTTCCGGTGGTCGTCTCGGGTGGCGGGGATTGGTACGTTCGTGTTTCGAACGCGCGCACGGGCCAGCCGATCTTCGAGCCACACGAAGGGCACACCAACCCGGTCAGTTCAGTCGCGCTTATCTCGATCGATGGATTGCCAGTAATTGTCTCAGGCTCCGCGGACAAAGAGATTCGCTTATGGAACGCGCGAACTGGCGAGCCAATCTGGGAGCCCCTCAGGGGACACTCTGACTACGTTAATTCGGTGGCGGTTGGTACTATCGGCGGCGCACCGGTTATTTTCTCGGGAAGCGAAGATGGGACAATCCGGCGATGGAAACATGGGGCCGAAAAAATCGCCGGCCGTCTATCCGAAAGGCACACCGATTCCGTCAGTTCAGTTGCGTTCGGCAAGGTCGACGGCACTGCGATGGTCGTTTCGGGAAGTAACGATAGCACTGTTCGCCTGTGGAATGCATCCACGGGTGAGCCGGTTGGAAAGCCGTTCGAGGGTCACACAAATAGGGTCAAGTCGGTTGCGTTCAGTGAGATTGACGGGGTGCCGCTTATCGCCTCGGGGAGCTGGGACACGACCATCCGCCTTTGGAACGCAAGCACGGGCCAGCCAATGGGCGAGTCTCTCAAGGGGCATACCAGTTACGTGTGGTCGGTCGTCTTCGGCGAAATTGACGGTACGCCGGTCGTCCTCTCGGCAGGTGACGATGGTGCCATTCGACGATGGAAAGTTAGCAGGGGACTTTCCGGAAAACTGCTCAAGGGAGTTACTTTCGGACGTTGGGACGGGCCCACTGGCAAGATGCTCGGTAAGCCGATCGAGGGGAATGGCAATTGGGTCGGGTCAGTCGCTTTTGGCATGGTCGACGGTTTACCGATCATCGTCTCGGGAGGGGGGGGCGGTAAAATAGAGTGTTGGGATGCCCGAACCGGCACGATGACCAAGCCAACTAGCTCGGTTTTCCCAAACCACGTTAATTCCGTCGCCTTCGGAATGATTTGCGACATGCCGATCATCGTCTCGGGAAGTGACTCTATTAACGTCGGCTGTTGGAATGCGCGTACAGGCGAATGGATCGGTCGGCGGCCTATGAGTCACGCGTCGTCGGTCAGGTCAGTCACTCTCGGCCGGATTAACGGTGCGCTAGTCATCGTCTCGGGGAGCTACGACAACACCATCCGGTTGTGGGACGCGCGCACGCAGGAATCATTAGTCGTTTGCTCCGTCGGAGACGCCGTGAATTCTGTCGCTCTATCGCCCGATGGCGAAATCGTCGCCGGCCTCAACCGCGGCGTCGCCATGTTCGATTTCAGCGGGGTGAACAAGTTCTAATCGTTCAACTAATTTTTCTAAGAATGGAGCGCCTCGCATGGCCGAAAAGCAACCGATGTCCGATCTAATCGTACTCATCCCGGGAATTCTCGGCTCCGTTCTCGTCGACAAGGGCGGAAACGAAATCTGGGGCGCTTCGGGAAGCTCGATCGTCGGCAATCTTCTCAGTTTTGGCCGCGGCCTCAACCGTCTGGAACTTCCGCCCGGCATTGGTCATGACAATCCCAAGGATGGAATTATAGCGCCTCGCGTTCTGCCCAGTCTCTATATGGTTCCGACCTTTTGGAAGGCCGATGGTTATGGCCGACTGGCCCAACATTTGAAGGAGCGATTTACGCTAACTCCAGCGACGGATAGTCAGGCGGGCAATCTCCTCGAATTTCCCTATGACTGGCGACTTTCCAATCAGCTCAATGCGCAGCGGCTCTCTGACAAAGTGGTTCCGCTTCTCGAGCGTTGGCGGCAATCGACCAATAACACAAACGCAAAATTCATCTTCATCTGCCATTCAATGGGCGGCCTCGTCGCCCGTTATTTTCTCGAGGCGCTCGGCGGGCGTGAACTAACAAGCAAACTGATCACTATCGGCACGCCCTATCGAGGCTCGATTAATGCCTTGGATGCTCTGGTCAATGGCCTCGTCCTGGGACTTGGTCCGATCGGCGTTTCTGTCGATAGGCTCGTTCGCAGCTTTCCGTCCGCCTATCAACTGTTGCCTACCTATGAATGCCTCGATGTTGGCGACGGGGAATTGCGTAAGCTCAATGGAAGCGATTTGCCAGAGCCGGTCAACAAGAACGATGCCGCTGAGGCAATGGCATTTCACACTCGTATTTCAAATAACATTGAGAAAAATGCGAAATACGAAACCTTCGCAATCAAGGGGATCGATCAGCCAACAAGCCAATCGGCTCTTCTTCGCAATGGCAAGATAGAGCCGATGCGCAGCTACAAAGGAGAAGATAAGTTTGGCGACGGCACTGTGCCGCGGCCTTCCGCGCATCCACCCGAATGGCCAAATGAGGGACCATCGGTGTTCGCTTCTCAATCACATGCGATGTTGCAATCGACAGATTCCATGCTCACACAGATTTTCGGGATGCTGACCGGGCATCTAGGGAAGTTCATGGGTGGAGCGGGGATCGGTTTGGAAGTCCCCGCTATTGCCGAGGCCGGCAAGACGGTGCCGGTAAACGTTACATCGAACGACGGAAATTCGACGCTTGCTCTGCATGCCCTCTGTCAAGGGGAAGATGGACAGCCCCGCGGCAACCCGAAGCTGATGAAGGCTTTCGGCGAGGGACGTTATCAAGCGAAGTTCGATGATCTGCCGGAAGGTGCCTACAAAATCACAGTTCGGTCTGCGACGCCGGCGAAACCGATCGATCCTGTTTCGGATTGGACGATGATGTGGAATGCCGCCGCGGCGTGATCAAGCACTGCAGGAAACATTTTCCAAATTGAACCTCACATTTTTCCCTAGGCTGGGTCGCGGACGTTCAACCCGATCCCCCGCTTCGTTGGCGTTCAATCGGAAGTTGAGTTTAGCCGTCCGAAGTCGATCGGCTTTTTCAACTGGCAAAGGGGTGCCCAAAATGAGGCTCAAGTGAACGATAGCTATATCCCTGATGGTATCGACATCGCTATTTGACCGGGATTAGGTGAGATCAACCGGCCGTAGGCGGGAATTTGGCCTTCGAATGTGGGTTTGGCCGCATCGGCGCGGGTCGGCTTTTCTTCTTTGGCGTATCGGCCGGCCGCCCTCTCAATACATTCATGTATCGAAAAATCCCCGATTTCGAGGGTGTCCGCTCCAGCGAAAATCGGTCCGCCACGGCTGCCGGCATGTTCCCGAGAGGCATTTTCCCAAAGGTCGATCTAACAAAATCAGCTACTTCCGTATCGATTTCCCACCATGGACGCCGGAATAGAGGGACGGAAGCGGTCGCTTGAGGCTCGCCGCAGCGACGGCGGGCCGTCAGCAGCTCCTCGTATTCCGCGAGAGGGATGGTCACCATGGCGACATCGCCCACGGTCGCCGCGCCAAGCGGAAGAGCGCCTTTTCCCGTCGTTTTAGTCACCTCAAAAGCCTCTTCAAAGCCTCTCGGAAGCGCGCCCGGAGTCGCGTTCAGCCGATGTCATCCAGGGCGTTGTCACTTCGACGCCACCAGCCTGCCGTTCTCCGAGTCCCACTCAATTCCCAGCCGGGACATGACGCGATGTTGCACGGAGCAGACATCCGTCGGGAGCCCGGCGGCGCTCGCCTGCGCCCTCTCCTTTGCGAACTCAGCCGCCAGTTCGAGAGCGCTCCAATCCTCGGGGCGCTGCATCGCCTGCGGTCCGGCGGCGCTCGCCACAAGCCTGCCGTTCTCCGAGTCCCGTTCAATTCCCAACCGGGACATGACGCGATGTTGCACGCACGGAGCAGACATCGGTCGGGAGCCCGGCGGCGCTCGCCTGCGCCCTCTCCTTTGCGAACTCATCCGCCAGTTCGAGAGCGCTCCAATCTTCGGGACGCTTCGTCGCCTGCGGTCCGGCCGCGCTCGCCACCAGCCTGCCGTTCTCCGAGTCCCACTCCAATCCCAACCGGGACATGACGCGATGTTGCACGGAGCAGACATCGGTCGGGAGCTCGGCGGCGCTTGCTTGCGCCATGTCCTTTCTAAACTCGGCCGCCAGTTCGAGAGCGCTCCAATTTTCGGGACGCTGCGTCGCCTGCGGTCCGGCCGCGCTCGCCACCAGCCTGCCATTCTCCGAGTCCCACTCCAATCCCAACCGGGACATGACGCGATGTTGCACGGAGCAGACATCGGTCGAAAGCCCGGCGGCGCTCGCCCGCGTCATCTCCTTTCGGAACTCAGCCGCCAGTTCGAGACCGCTCCAATCCTCGGGGCGCTTCGTCGATTGTGCGCTCAACTGATTCGCCCGTGTCACCGGGAGGGAAACGCTTGCGCGCGGGGCCGAGCGCGCTGTGGCCGGCGCGCCTTCGAGCCTCACGCCGCCTTCAGGAAAGAGTTTGCCAAGCACATAATTGGCGTGTTTGTCGACACTTTCAGCGGCGGAACTCCGGATATACGACGCGTCGGGTGTAATCCCGGCAGCGAGCAAATCTCTTTCAGTTCGCCATATCTCCAAGAGAAAGAGCTCGTCCCGCTTCACTCGACCGATGCTGGATAATTGCTTCACGCGATAATTCAACAAGTCAGAAACCGCGGAGAGCCGAGTGTCGCTCGAATTTCCTACCGCCTTGGGTTGATAGCCGCGCTCCTCCGGCTCCGCGTCATTTCCGACGGCCCGCGATCTAAGCAAGGGCATGGGACGTCGAACAAGAGAGATCGACTTGAGGCGCCTTACCTTTCCGCCCTGATCGCTGAAGAAGGTCGGCGACACGCTGGTCAGCCCCATTCTGTTTACGATTTGCAATGCTTCAGGCTGCCAATCGATTTTCGCCTCCAGCCGGCCTTTGTTGATTTGCAGATCGACAATCTCGCCGATCGGCGCCGACGTAACGTCTTCGCCATTGTCGATTTGAATATCCGGCCGATGTTCAATGCATACAGGAAAAACGCGGTAATCATGATCGTCGCTGCGCCGCGCCGCCGTGAATGCGTCGCAGATCGCCTTTCCATCGATGTAGAAGATATCCTCCGTTTGCGTCTCGACGAAGCCCAGGGCGGCAAAGACGACAACCCATTCGGGCAAAGGCTTCGTCCGCGGCATTGGCGTCGCGATCATTGCATAAATGATGTCTTCCATCTTGGCGGCAAGCGAAGCGCCGTGCGTCGTTTGCGCGGCAGCGAGCGCGCGCTGGTTCGCGAGCGCGGGCGCCGTGACAAGCGCAACGGCGCGCAACCACTTCGTCTTTCCTTCAGGCGTATGGAAAAAATCGGGGGAAACGAAGCGATGCGTTCGCTTGCGTAAGACCTCCCTGCCTTCGTCCAGCCAATCGACTTTGCCCTGAAGCGCGCCATTCTTGACGCTCAGCTCGGTAATCCAACCGACGGCGTCCGCGCGCTCCCCGGTGCTGGCGGCTCTAGGCGTCGAGTGATTTATGTCGATCGGAATGTCTAGGCCGTCGGCTTCAAAGCGCTCGATAAGCGCCTGAGCGTCCACGTCGTAACTTCTCCCGTCGCGAGTTGCGATGCGCCCCAGCTGAGGGAAAATCGTAATCCACGTCGGCGGCTCCGCGCCGGCTTTGGGCAGCGGGGCCGAGATGGAAAGCATGGAGTTGTCCTCGATTAGATCATACATCATCGTGATGCGTCCTTTTGCGGCCCGTCCTTGCACCCCTTGACGTCCTCGCGGCGTCCTTGTCGGCCACTCTCATGGCGGCAAGCCGGTAGAGGACTGCGCGGCGACAAATGCCAGTCTGTTTCGCAAGCTCCGAAGTGCTTAGTCCCTGCGACAAGCCGTCTCTCAGCTTTAGGTAAATCAGCTCGTTTCTCGCTGTCGGAACGTCGAAATATTCGCCGAAGCCGCCGATCGTTTCGACGACTTTCAAGGCGCATTCGACCCCAAGCAGAACAACTAATGGATGTTGGCGGCGCCGACGAAGCGTCTTCAAAGCGGGGAGATACAGCCGCCGACCGCCGAACTCGCGCGCAATCGCGATTGCCGCATCTATGCCCACCGCATCGGCGATGGCTTGCAGTCTTCCAGGGAGCTTTTGGGCTTCGCGCTTTTTCGTCGGCTTCGGCACGGGCGCTTCGCATTCCTGCGTAACTCTTCTTCGGCACGCGTCGACGAGGAAAAATAGCTCCGACGTTCGATCGCTCGCTTCAGTGTGAAAGGTTTCACATGGTGAAACCTTTCCTCCTCTCGTTACGAGAATAGGCGGGATGCGCTGGACCGCTGGCTACGAAGATTTTCTGGCGAGCGCCGTAGAAGCACCAGCTCGTTCATTGCGCAATTTTGCGCGGATGTTTTGAATTGTTCGCTGATGCAAACCGGAGCCGCGTGCAGCTTCCTTCAGGCTCGCGCCCTTGTCTAGCAGTTCTATTGCCTGGCGGCGCGCCTTCTCACGCGAGCTAGCTTGCCCGAGAGGCAACATGATTTTCACGCCATGATGGGCGCGACGCCCATCGCCTTCGATACGCGCAGCAAAATAGGCGCACAGCCCGTCGGCCGCCTCACGCCCGATCGATTGCACGAGCCAATGGTCGTTCGGCGCGCGAGCCGGAATATATATCTCGCATCCGCCCCATTCGGCCGCCAGCTTCATCGTCGCATAAAGCCCGATAACAGTTGCGATCTCGGCCTGCAGGGGCGGCAGGAACGAATAGTCTTCGGACATGCGTATGTCGCCTCTCGCCGCCTAAGCGAGGGCGACGGGTTGCCGCTGTCCTTCCGACAAGCGCGAAGCGAACGCCTAGGCGCGCCGACAGTGCTGAAACGGTGAACGATTTCACAGGGTGAAGAATTTCACCCCACCCTCTGCCGCCGATCAAGGAGCAGAGTGCACCGATGCGCTTGGGCGAAAAACGGGGAGTGGGTCAGTTTGAATTTCCGCTTTGCGCCACAATCAGACATTGGGTGATTGCCCCGGAGCAGACATTAATAGCTACCCGAGCCAAGTCCGAGCGACCGGTTCTCGGACAGGTCTGCCTTCAACGCTCAGAACACCAGCATCCAAGGCCAATCCAAGGGCTTCGGCATTCACGACCGCCCATTCGCACCTGCCACCCTGCCGCCCATCTTGTTTTTCAAACACTTGCCGCCGACCTCGTCCGTTCGATTGTTTGGCCAGCGGCCGGCTACCAGATATCCAGCAAAAGGTCCCACTGCCGGTCAGCATTGTATCGGTTCGCATCGCCCCATTCACCCGCCGGCTCCCAAGCTCCGAAAAAATCTTCAACGAGACCATCTGTTGCTAGAGCCGCGAGCGCAGTCGGCCTTTTGTATTTGCGCACGAAATATGCGACGCGGCTGTAGTCTTCATCATCGATGAGCGCTTCGATCTTAGTGTCGTACTTCATGGTGTGCCACATGTCGTCCAGTTCAAGCAGGCCGAACGAACTCTTCGGTTTGTGCCTCACGACGCGGGCTTCCAGACATGCAAGATTTATTTGGGCCAATTCTACCAACAGTCTCGCGATCCCCGTGGCTTCGCCGACGGACACGAGACTGTCGCCGAAAATCGCAAGTCCAGATGCTGGAAATCTGTATGAGAACAGATCACGCTGGTTCTTTGCTGCCCAAAGTCGGGGCTTGACCGCGTCCTCATGTCGTTGTCCAAGTCGCTTCAGTTTGTCCGAAGTTATGGTCAGGATGTTATTATGCGTCATTTCAATCGTCTTCTCTCCGCGCCAATCCAGGCACGGCAGCGTAAGAAGGAATGAACGACAACAGTTCAATATCGTGTAGTAACAGAGGTAAGGCAGGGTCACTTGCAGATTCTGACTCTCGGCATATTCTGCGGAGTTAGCCAACACGGTTGCCCCCAAGACAAACTTGAGTGATAGATAACTGCGGATGAACCAGGCAGTGTTCCGGTCATCATCAAACCCGCGAGCGATTGGATCAAAGAGGTCCCGCGTTCGCTGGATGTAACCCGCGATCTCACTATTCGAGCAGCGCTCCGGTAGCTCCCGATAGTTGTAGGCCAGCGAGGATTCAGTCAGCGAAGTGATATCCTCAGAATCCACGATTCCCCCTCTATCAAATTCACTCACAACGGCCTTGTGGAAGTCAGCATTCCGTTTGCAAAGCGGCTCGATCCGCATTGGTCGCCACAAGCCAAGCCAAAGCATGGACACCATCGCAACGGATGCCTGTCAATATTCCCTATTTATTCGATGCAGCCGCGAGATTAGCAAGGCTCGGAAGTCAGTGCCCCCCAGAGCGGGCGTTTGCTAGAGCCACTGGCGAAGGTCTGCTTTGGGTCAGGAGCAGCCTTTCGCGGCCGCTTCGCGCCATTTGCGGACTCTTGGATCGCTCCAGTTTCCGGACGTCCAAACTCCAGCCGCTGAACCGGGGAACGCCGAGACATCAATCTGCCACCGTCACATTTCACGGTCAGCGGCACGACGAGATCTTCGATTGATCGGTCTGGATCGCCGAGTTAGACAGGCCCATGACACCAAGATTGAAAGACGAGGACCTACGGGCGGCTGCCTTACGGCGTTTGCTAGCCGGCGCCCAGAAGTGCGCCGATACGCTGGTGCTCGAAGAGCTTGGTCTGACTCATGGGACATCCAGGGTCGATATTGCCGTCATCAACGGCCATATTCGGGGCGTAGAGATCAAGGCCGAGGCGGACAGCCTCGAACGCCTTCCCCGGCAGGTGAATGCCTATGGCTTGGTCGTTGACCGTGCGACTTTGATCGCCTCGGAGCGGCACCTGCCAGCTGCTCTCGAACTCCTGCCGTCCTGGTGGGGGGTAGTCTCCGCGCGACGTGCGGCGAACGGATCGGTTGTTTTCCGACGGCTCCGGGACGAGCGGGCCAACCGCGAAACCGACGCGATTAGCTTGGCGCGGCTGATGTGGCGCGACGAAGTCCATGCTGTGCTGTCGGGCATGGGGTGCACCCCGCAACTTCTGCGCCAGCCGCGCGCTTCCCTCTATGCGGAGTTAGCGCGTCGCTTGCCCAAAGCGCAGCTGGCGACGCTCGTTCGCACCACGCTCAAGAGCCGAACAAACTGGCGAGATCGTTCACGACCTTCGTGATGTGATGGTTGGTCCCGACCCACCGCCAGGTGGTGAGGTTGCCAGTCTTTTCCGTTTTTCCGTGGCAACCAAGCACATAGTCGCTACCCGCCGAATAGCCGGGTGGGAACGCCTTGCCGGAGCTCACCACGTCGCCGCACCGGTCGCGGAACTGCTCGAATCCGTTGTCGCGGACATTGCTGCCCTTGGTGATCAGCCAGGCGTCGTCGATGGTGTAGCGCACGGACGCCGCCGGCTTCAGGAGCCGCATGTCGCCACTAGGAATGTCCGCCGAGGAAATGGCATAGTCGCCAAAGGTCGGTGGCTCAAAGCCGTCCGGCAGGCTCGCGACCAGCTGTTTGTAAAGCTTCCATTCCATCCGGGGGACGATCTGGCCCGGGGGTTTGATGTCGCCCATCGACCCGGGAAAGGACGTCCCGACGAGGATCAGGGTACGAACTTCGTCGTAGACCGGATCCGACTGCAGCAACGCCGACACAAGGTCGACGAGGTCGTTGAGCGGTTCAAAGTTCTTGGCGGCAAGGTCGATGATCAGGTCGACATCCCCCGTTTCGACACCCAACTGACCGACCACGCGCCTGAACGTGGTCGAGAAGTCGAGATCTGCGATCTCGTCCAGGCTGCAGCGCACCGCAATCCCCAAGCCATCGATGAGGGTCGCCGCCACAACGGCGTTGTAGTGGGCCAGATCCCGCTCGAGACCCGTCACCGGAGTAAGTTGCGCGCCATCCGCGCGAGCGCCATCCAAAAGGTAGGTTAAGGGATGCCCCCCGCCTGGCATGCGGTCGGTGGGTTTCAGCAGGTGAGTGTCTAGGAAGGCTGGCTGGGCACCCCACTTGGCCTTCAAGCGGCGCGCGAAGGGCTCCAGTTGCTGTGCGAGGGTCTTCCTGGCCCGGCCCTCCTCGAAATCCCACTCTGGCGGCGTCACCTCGATCAGGGGAATGACGTGGCGCCGATGGGCCTCGTCCAAGCGCATCAAGGCCTGGTACTCTCCCTGCCGCCATTTCAAGACTGGCACATAATCGAGAACCGTGATCGCCATGGTGGTTCGCTCAGGTCAGCTGCTGCCTTACTTGGCCGGAACCGACCAAGTTGGCCAAAAGGGTGTAGTCGTTCGCCTCTCGGCGGATGCGTCCGGCGACAATCGCGGGGTGGATACCGAGCCTTACGGCGTCCGCGCGCACCGCCCGTTCAGTCTGGGTGAACCGCGACACGCATCTCCGCCATTGGGCAGCCGGGATCAGCGCCTCCTGGGCGAAATAGTCGGCTTCTTCCTCGATCGAAGAGTTCCCCGGACTTTCGATCGCGTCGAAGATCGCGCGGTAAGGCCCTTGCGCCACGTGGAGGTGCAGGTGCGCGAGCTCATGCAGCAGGGTGAACCAGAAATTGTCCAGGCGGTCATGGCGCAGGGTCATGGCCACGACGAAGACGTTCGACATCGTCTGCAGGGCGGCGCCGTCCAGCAGCGTTCCGGGCAGATGTGGCTCGACCACTACGGCAACGCCTGAAGCGCGCAAATGCTCCACCGCGGCCTTGGGGCCGTCATCGCGGGCGCTCAAGCGCACGAGATAGTGGAGCCATTCGTGCGAAATCATTTCCTTGCGGAAGGCGACTTGCGGCGGCCGCCGATTGGCTAGGATAGAGACCCGCGCCTCCCACGCCGCCAGAGCGGCCAGCTGCACATTGCCATGGGCGCGGACCGACCGGCGATGCAGCGCCGTCTGTGTCCAGTCATAGGCGGCGTGGCGGAAGAAGTCCGGGATGAGGTGCGCGGCTTCCTTGCGAGCCTGTGCCGCCGAGCCGCCGAAGTCCTCGAAATAGCCCCGCTTGAACATCTCGGTAATCGGGAAGGACCAAGCGTTCTCGGGTCCTGTCTCCGTTGGCAGCGCGATGCGCAGCTGCGCGCTTTCCTTCACAGTGATGTCGAGCGCCGCCGCAATCTCGGCCAGCCGCTCTATGCTGGCCGATCGGTAGCGCTCAGCCTCGTAGCGTTGGATCTGCTGCTCGGCGACACCGACAAAGGTTCCAAGGTCGCGCTGGCTCATACCGCGCGCGATCCGCGCCCGGATCAGGATGTCCGGAAGGTCGGTCAAGCCTTCGGCCTCGAATGTGGTCACCGCGCCAGACTGGAGATGCTCGTACTCTTGCACCTCGTCTTCCAGCTCGGCGATCTGGCTTTCCAGGCCGGCGATCTGGGCGCGCCGCAGCGCCGGATGCACGCCGTCGTGGGCGTTTCTCAGCTCGGCGATCTCAGCGCCAAACCGTTCGATAGCGGCGCGGGCCGAGCGGTATTGCTTTTCGTTGGTGATCATATTGTCGCTCCATGCGCAGGGCTGGGCGAGATCCTGACGATGCCCTTGGGCGCGTCGGAGAATTTCTCCTTTTGGAAGAAGGGCAGCAGGCCGAGCTGGTGCGGCAGCTGCACCAGAAACATCTCTCCAAAATACTTCGCTTTCTGCGCTGCCCGCATGTTGTGGAAATCAAGCAGAACGGGGTCGAGTGCGTAGGGGTCGACGCCGTTCAGATCCCATAGCCCGTCAAAGTCGCCGGGGTGCGGCTTGGCGGTGACGAAACTGCCGTCAAGGAAGATCGTCGAGCAGCCCGCAAATCGTAGCGCCTCCACCGCCCTAACAAAGCCCCCGAACAGCCAAGCCCGATGCGGAGTCGTCGCAAAACGCGCCGCCGCCTCTTCCAGGGAGGCGTCGTGAATGCCGGGAGGAAGCACCGGCCAGGGCGCCGAAACGTTGACGCTGACAAAGTCGGGTATCATCTACACAATATTATTGTTGTGTAATACGATTTGTCAATCTAATATCGTCTACGCAAAGCGCCACCATCGACGCGATACTGGCGCACGCTGCCCTGCCGCGTGCCGCGACTGCCTTCACACAGTCAGCTAGGAGACTTAGTTATGAGCAAGACCTTCAAGCCGGGACAGCCGGCGCCGATCTCCGGTGAATTCGGCATCGTCGGCCCCCGCGGCGGTGTCACGGGCCAGGAACGTACCGCGATCCAGGGCCGCCCCCTGCCGCCTACCCCTAGGGCAGGCCAACGCTACGTCGTCGATCGTCCGGCCCACAACGGCGCCGGCAAGCCGAAGTGATCCTCCCGTCACGGCCTCACAAAATTGGACGGAAACGCCGCCTCCAGTTGGGGACCCGGCGACCAACTCCCTGCGCCCCTCGATCAAAATCGCCGTTAAAGCACCATTGAACGCCATGGGCGCGTTTTTCGAAGGCGTATGGGCCCAAGCAGCGGATTTCTGGATTGGGGCGCCAGAGAGCCGTTTCTGCGAAGATCGCGCTCGGGCGTTGAAGGAATCGCTCGCTGTTTCTTCGCGCCGACGCTGCCGTCCCTTCGCCCGCGAGGCGCGCTCCAGGGGCCGGCGCATGGAAGCGAGAAAGAAGACCGCGGCGTCTCCCCCATCAACGGTCCTGCCGACTTGTCTTAAGCTGTTTGCTCTGCTTCGGGCGCTACACTGGCTAAGGCGTCACGTTGCCTAGCTGAGATTGAGCGGCGCGTTTGGGGGTGAGGCATGTCGAAAACTCTGTTCACTTCGTTGTCGAAATTCGCCGCGCTCGCGCTCCTTCTCGCCTCATTCGCCGCTCCAGCGTTGGCGCAGCCAATGAATGTGCTGATTTTCGGCGACAGCCTCACATCGGGATTCGACCTTCCCGAGGCGCAGGGATTTCCGGCTCAGCTCAAACACAGGCTGCTCGCCGACGGCTATGACGTTGTCGTCTGGAACGGGTCCTACCCCGGCGACACCAGCGCCGACGGCTATGCGCGCATCAACCAAGCGCTGCGATACAATCCAGATCTCGTCCTTGTCGAGTTCGGCGCCAACGACATGCTGGATCACACCGATCCGCGCGTCACCTACCGCTATCTCGACGCAATCATCCGGACCTGCAAGGCGCGCGGCGCGCGCGTGGTGCTCGCCGGGATGCTCTCGCTGCCGAAGAACGGACCGAACTATATCGTTGGGTTCAACAATATCTATCCGACTCTTGCACATGCTAATCGAGTGCCGCTCTATCCTTTCATGCTGGCCAGAGTTTTCGGCCACCCGGCGCTCATGCAGAGCGACAACGAGCACCCGAATGCGCTTTGCACCGCGGTAATGGTGGCCGGCATCGCGCCGCTGATCGAGGCCAACCTCCGCCAGATCCGTCTCGTCGCCCACCAGGCGCGCTAGCTTCCAGACCGATCGCCCGCCGCGGAACGTTTCGCTGTCATCAAACCGCCGTTCGATGCATCGCCGCTTCGTCGGCGGCTAGTGCGACACTGTCGCGGCAACACTAGAGACACATTGCAGAAAATCGCCCAAGGCGCGGCTCTGCTAAAGAGCGTGGGCACTCAGTTCGTGCGTTCGGCGACGGGCCCTGCTTCCAAGCGGCGGACGCCTGCCCCCAACTTGAGGCGGGCTCTTCGCAGCCCGCCTTTTCTCCTGACAGGCGGCTCGACGGCGTCGCCGGCCAAGGTTGGGGAAAGCCTGTGCTCGAATTGCAGGATTTTATGTTCAGCGGGGATGATGGGCAGGCGAGACATTACCACGATGGTCGCTCGCTCGTATCATTGTTGGAAAGCGTGCTGCCTCACGAAGTCGCTGGCGCGCCCTGGGGTGGAGCTTCCATTTTAGCTCCGACCTTGTCCGGCCGGCGCGTCGAAAACGGGCCGCGCCGGCCGGTCGATATTACCTAGGGTCAATCGTCTGCGGCCGGGGCGGTCGCTTTGGCCGCCTTCGCCGTCATCGCCTCCGAAGCGCCGGCTGGCTCCGGCTTCGCCACACCGATCA
>JGI24120J20309_1000746_pt1 | contig 14066 bp, 4 predicted proteins | sample SubbioAug_CSW13A_FD_20309 | JGI IMG/M metagenome (IMG submission 20309) | reverse complement strand
GGCGCTGGTTGCGGGTGCTGGGCGAAGGCGACGACGACCCGGCCAGCACGCTGGCGCCGGCCGGCCTGGGCATCGACCCGGGCTTCGTGCAGCGGCTGTACGACGTGCTGGCGCCCGGGGCCACCCTGGTGGTCACCGACGAGCCGCTGGGGCTGACTGCCGGATTTACCGTGCTGCAGGCCGGGGATGAAAACCCGCCCGTCCAGCCACAGATGGACGGCCAATGACCCCACGGAACCCGCGCATGGCCCTGAACCGACTGCTGGCCCTGGCCCTGCTCGCGCTGGCCGCGCCCGCCGCCGCCGATACCGCCCTGCTGGGCGAACTGCGCGCGCAAGCGCCCGAGGCCGACCCGAAGGTGCTGGCGCTGGCGCTGGAGGCGCGCGACTGCGCGAAGGACGCCGCGCCCGGTGCCGAACGGCTGGCGGTGATCGACTATTCCCGGCCCTCGACCGAACCGCGGCTCTGGGTCTTCGACCTGGCCGCGCGCAAACTGCTGTTCGCCGAGCACGTGGCGCACGGGCGCGGCAGCGGCGAGAACCTCGCCACCGCGTTTTCCAACCGCAACGGCAGCCACCAGTCGAGCCTGGGCCTGTTCGTGACCGCAGAAACCTACCAGGGCGGCAACGGCTATTCGCTGCGCATGGACGGGCTGGAGCCGGGAGTGAACGATGCCGCCCGCGAGCGGCTGATCGTGATGCACGGGGCGCCCTACGTCGATCCGCTGGCGGCCGCGCTGCAGGGCCGGCTGGGCCGCAGCTTCGGCTGCCCGGCGGTGCGCCCGGAAGTGGCGCGCGAGGTGATCGACACGCTCAAGCAGGGCCAGCTGTTGTTCGCCTACTACCCCGACGAGGACTGGCTGGAAGAATCGCGTTTCCTGGGATGCCGCCGCGACGCGCTCGCGCGCCGCAAGGCCGGGGCCAGCCAGGGCTGACCCCGGCCCGGGGGATCAGAAGCGGTAGTTCAGGGCGAGGCGGAAGGTCTCGAAGTCCGCTTCCTGGCGCACCGATTCGGTGTAGGCCGGCGACGTGAAGCTGCTGCCGGGCAGGTAGGCGGTGTCGAAGTTGAGCGAATCAACGTCGGCCATCAGCCACTCGCCGCGCAGCGACCACTGGTTGCCGAAGTCGTACTCGTAGGCGACGCCGATCTCGGTGCCCTCGAGGGTTTCCGAGGCCACGCCGGCCTTGAGGTAGTTGCCGTTGCTGATGATGCCCGCGAACGCCTGCGCGTCCACCTGCACCCAGCCCACGCTGAGCGAGAACAGGTGGCTGCCGCTGGCCCAGCCGATGCGGCCCTTGAGGGCCAGCTTGTCGTCGAGCTCGATGGCATTGCCGTAGTCGTAGGTCAGGGTCGGGAACGGGGTGGTCGGCGTCGGGCCGGTGCTGCGCGATTCGTCGATGTCGAGCTTGCTCCAGTCGAGCTCGGCGCCGAGCACGAAGCCGCTGGCGAACTGGTGGTTGTAGCCGAACTGCACGCCATAGACGGCGCCGCTGGCGTCGAGGGTCGGCGACATGCCTGCCGCGACGTCGTCACGCAGGGCCTGCGATTCGCTGGACCATGCGCCGCCGAGCGTGGTGGTGACCTCGGCGTCGGAATCGCCCTGGCCGGCATGGAATCCGGCGTACCAGCCGGTCCAGTCGCCATTGGCGGCCATCGCGCCCGGGGCAGCAAGCAAGAGGGCGGCGGCAAGGAGGGAAATGCGCTTGTTCATTGGGGGCGTCCTTCGTTGTTGGGATGGCCGGTGGGCGCGGTCGCGCCGCCGGACCCTTGTGAAAACGAAATGAAGGGCGCGCAGGTGCCACGCTTCCCGCAAAACGGCGGGTCTCAGGCGGGCTTGAGATAAGTCGGCCGCAGGCGGCCCGCTCGGCAGCGGGGCTGGCCCGGGGAGGATTGGCGCGCCCGGAGGGATTCGAACCCCCGACTGGCTTCGGAATCCACATTTGAATAGATGTCTAGATCGACGTAGAGCTGTCCAAAACAACTGGCGCAAGTAGATTATCCATTCAATATCAGAGCTTTATCTCCGGAAAAGGTCTAAGGGCAACATCAACCAAGATCAAGCTGGACCGCAAAGCGGAGAAAATGATGTCCAATCGACTGGCACTAACTCTGGACGGCAACCGGAGTAAAGGCTACCGTGGGCTACCGCAGCTTTGGCGTGGCAGTTTCCTGTGCAAACAAGAGCGAACACGCCGGATTTCGATCCCGCCAGGGTTGCAGAAGAGTACTTAGCCCTCGTCCCAGACGATCGGCAATACGAAGCCGAGCTCATCGAGTTGGCTACGGTGGCCTGGGACGGCTCCTGGCCCGGGCTGTTCTACCAAGACCTGGCCTCCCTCTTGGGCGGACTGCCGTGGCTCGCCGACCGGTGGATCGACGCCGAGGCCATCAAGGCCCTGAGTAGCCCTCGGCTTCCAGACGATTGCTTCGAGACGGCCAAGGACTGGCGGCCACCACCCGGCAAATGGCGCCAACGCTCGCAATTTCGGCAGTTTGAGGGGCTTGCCCTCTTGGCCGCACTTGAACAGTGCACAGCCGCCCAAGCGCAATTGGAGCGAGCCCTTGATCTGATCAGTCAGGGGCTTACCAGCGATCGACGAGGCACGGAAAAGAGAAAAACGCGCCGGCACCCCCTCAAGGGAATGCTATTTGAACTAGGCCGTCCACAAAGCATGGCGGCCTTGGCCAAGGCCCTCGCCGAACTGATTCCCAAGGTCTGGGTTCTTTACCCGAGGTTCGGGAAGTTCCTAGCGGAGGCCTACTGGCCGCTCGTAACCGGACGGAGCTCCGAATGGGCACCGTCACCAAATGAGGATGATCTGCTCGACCTCGACTTGGATGAACGCGAACATGGCGACGCAGCCGCTGACATTCCAAAGCTCGAGTCCCAGGCCCAGGCACTGCGCGCATTCACCGCGGCTGATCTGGTTGAGGAGTTGGCCACACAGATCCATCTGAGTGACAAGCAAAAGGTTGCGGCTGCGGCCCTCACGCCCGCCTGGCGTGGGGAGGACACTTGGAACTTCTTCGCATCGATCTACCGCATTTCCCTCGTGGCCAGTTGGCTGAAACCAATCCTGCAGCAACACACAGATGTCACTGAGCTGAAGGCGGTCAGTCAGTCCATCCACTCAACCCGTCGGCTCTTTGCCATTCGCAGGGCAGCGAGTTGGCGAGAGAGAAGAGGCATTGAGCTACCGAAAAGCCATCCACCGATGGCTTTGGTTGCTCCGTCGGATCGAGACCGGCGCGAGGGAATATTTCATCTGCGAGGATTGTTGGTTTTCAGTCGGCTACAAGGCTTCAATAATCCTGACGCAGACCATCAACTCTGTGAGTTGATCCTCGGTCTCGAGAAGGGCTTGCCAGCGTCGCCAACGGACGCACGGGTCGCGAGCGGAACATGGGAGCAGCATCCGCTGGAACCGATCTTGGACCAGATCGGGAAGCCAAGATCTACGGGGGAGCTGCACTCTGCACTCGGGGCGCTTCTCCCGCAAATTCGCGCCGTACACCCGGGAGCAGGGCGCCTGCTTGCCGAGGTGTACCTAGATCTCTTAGCTGACGAGAAGCCGCAGCAACCAAGGGAAAAAAACCGAAAGTCGAATGGAAAGACTCGGCCTGGCATCCAGATCCGGCGCGTCCGCGTGCCGACCCGGGAGCAAGTACTTCCGGGCGAGCCCATGGAGGAGGCGGAGCCGGGCGTAGTTGCCTACCGTAGAACGGGGCCCGAGAAAAAACGGACCACGATAAAGGAAGAGATACAGTTTTTACGTCAGAAGATCTGGGGCTCCAACCCGCTGTTGATTCGAAACCACATCGAATCACTCAGCGACCCCGAAATGGCTTTGTTGATCGAATATATCGAGGGCCGCATTCACGCCGCCATTGAAGCGGGCCAAATCAACACTGTCAGAACTGCCATAGTGGCGACATTGGTCGCCCTGACGGGCCGAGGGCCCAATTCGTTCGCCCAAGCAGACAGTCGGCTTGATGATCGCAATAGGAATGCACTGAAGCCTCGACTCTGGCTAGGCGAAGGAGAATTCGAGCTTCCTCTCCTGCGTGCCGATGGCGCCTTCCGCGCCACCAAGGAGGTCGCGCACTTGCTGGAGAGAACCGTAGCGGCCACACGACTGCCGCTACCGCCCAAGCTGTGCGGATGGATCGACCTGCTTCTGGCTAAAGACCAAGAACTCTGGCTTTGGACGTCTGAGGGTCTGCGGGCCGATCTGAACGCCTTCTTCGCCGATGCAGAGGGGGAGATAGGAACGGGGATCACCCTGGCGCGAGCACGAAACTTTGCACGTGCTCGGTTGCGAGATGTCACGCAAGACACAACCAAGACGATGATGCTCTGCGGCGACACATTCGGGCTGTCCACCGCTTCCTTGTACTACGTGAACGTCCCTGTGCGGGAGCTTGAGGCGTCTTTCCAGCGGGCAATGTGGCCGATCTTTGGCGACCCTGTCCCCTCGCAGCCGACCCCCGATAGGGATCCTGTCCGAGCCGGATCACAGTTGTTGGTCACTGTCGACGCAGCGCGAGAGCTCGCCCGAGGACCAGGTGCCCCAATGCATTCCTCGGCCAAACAACGGGCCCGAAATCAGGCTCGGTTGCAAGACCACAACGCGCTTACAGACCATGTCCTGTGCATGCTCATGGCGGTTGGTGGTCACCGGCCGACGGCCGCGCTGCTGAAGTTGGGCCGGTTTGACTTTGACCTGAACCAACCAGCTGCAGTCTTCAGCGATAAGCAGTGCGATCCGGTTCATTCCTTCCGGTACGTCCCAACTGCAGACCTTATTGCCGAGCAAGTCACCCAGTACCTCAAGAACCTCCGGACTCTTGCGCACGCGGACGGCGTCAATCCCCAGGCGGCCCAGCGAGCGGCACAGTCTCTTCATGGCGAGGCGCCGCTCTTCTTCCACCTGGCACCGGACGGTGCCCCGCTCGAGATCAACATGCCGGCGTGGCGAGCAACGCTCCCCGGAAACTGGGCCGTACTGCCGCTCAACTGGGGGCGCACTTGGTTGGCGAGCCGTGGTCGTGAGGCAGGCATTGAAGCCGACCACCTGGCAATCGCCCTCGGCCACCTTGAAGCGACGGGCTATCCATTCTCGAGGGAAAGTCCGCTGGAACCGGCGCAACTCTCAAGGAAAGTGTCGGGACCGTTGGGCTCACTGGCACGATCAGCAGGCTGGGTCGTGCGCAAGGGATCCGGTCCCGACGCTACTGCCGACAGCCTCCATCTGGAGGTGGGACCGCTTCGGGATTGGAGGCGAGAGCGTGAAGGATTGGAAAGACAGACCCGACAATTCCATATCGAACTGAATCAAACCCGCCGCGCGCAGTTCCGCAGCAAGCGCGAGCAAGGCGAGAAGCTGGTCTACTCGATTCTCAGCGAGGCCGTCGCGGCAGACATCCGCTCCTTTGACGATCTCGACAAGCCAAAAGATCCCCTACGAGACTCTGGCCCCAGTCCGGGGCAGCCTGGCTGCTCGATTCAGATCTCATGGGAGGAATTAAAGAACGTCGAGCGGAAAGTCGAAGAGGGCGCCGGATCCGACAAGATTCTGGCCATAGCTGCCCACAATTCACTCCATCGATACATCAAGCGAGCTGTTGATCGACTGCAGTGGGACTGCCCGATTCCAAGCCCTTGGCTGACGCCCAGTAATCAGGAGCCAACGCCGTTCTTCCCCGGGATGTTCCGTGCCTCGGACCAGTTGCGAATTCTTCGGGAGCACTTCGGCCGAATCCCCCCGCGCCCAAATCCAGCCGGGGCATTCACCGACCTCGAATGGGCTTGCGGGATATCGGCGATGGCGCTGTGCCTATTCTCCCTCGAGGATGATGCGAATCGGGTGCGAAATATCCTGGCCGGCCGTATGTCGATGACCGGTAGCAGTGCGCTCGGCGACCTGATCTTGCTGGAAACGGATGATCGCGCGCGCTCGGCGGGTGTGCGCCAAATCGCGGCCGCGGCGCTCGCACGGCTGCAGCGGGATCATCCGTCAGCTACTGTTCCCGAGCAGGAGAGGCTTGACGAAGTTTTGGCGGCGCAGATGCCCCAGGCCCTGGCAGGGCCAGCCGCAGGCATCCTGGAACGACTGTGCGCAACCATTGAGGTAACCAACAGGGTTGAGCTGTCTGGCCTCGCCCGCCTCGCGACCGACGCGAAGTGCGGCTGCGTTTCAATGCCGATCGACCGTCAGCGCCAGTTTCTTGAAGAAGGTTGGGGGTCCGTGGTTCCCCTCCTGCCGCCGTCGGCCCGGCTTGGCGAAAGTAGCAACATTGTGGGTAAGAAGTGTAAGCCCACTGAGGCGCGCAAGAACTACAACCGGCTACGCAAAGTCCTCTACATAGGTCGGGGACCGAAAACCTTTAAGCTGACGGGAGAGAGGTTATCGCAGGCCAATATCGGCGCGTATCGCGATCCCCTGAAGCGCGAACTCAAGGCCCTGCTGGCTGAGGGAGCGCTAAGCAAATTGGTTGCCTGCATTGCTTCCTACGCACTTCATCTGACGGAACACGGTACGCCGGGAAAAAATGACGCCGCCTGGAGCACTGTCTACAAGTACATCACGTCGTTCGGAGCGGAGTTGGTCGCGCAAGGGAGCGACATCAACTTCTTGGAGTTGGATGCCGATCAGTACTTGGATCTCTATCAGGCCGTGATCGATAGAAAGACGGCCGCGTCCTGCAAGGAGATCGCCGCGCGGGAGTTGGCTGCCTTCCACGCCTACCTGCAAGAGAATCATGGTTTCGACGTCGTCGACTTCTCCGACTTGGAAGGTGTCGCTATCGCGACAGGTCACCAGGTCGATGCTGAATTGATCCAGCCTCAGGAAGTAGCGCGCGGACTTGCACAATTGTCAGCGCTGGCTTGTCCCGCGGCTCAAGATCCTACGAACGACGCTGTGCGCATAAGGCTGAACCGTCAGACGCTAGTATTCACCTTGCTGCTGCGGGCATCCGGTGGCCGGCTCAACGAGATAGCTGCCTTGCGGTTCAAGGACATTCTGGCCAACCAGGACTCCACGCTCATGTTTGTGCGTCCATCCCGGTACCGCCGCCTCAAGACTCCAGCCGCTCGGCGCATAATCGACGGAACCAAGCGGCTTTCACGCCTTCAGCGCAAGCTTATCAGCGACTGGCTCGCGGCGGAGAAGGTTCGTCTGGGAAGGGCCTGGAAAAGCACGCTGCCAATTTTCGGAGTTGATGGCGATCCAAAAGTGCGAGTTGCGCCCGAGGAATTGCGCGATAGGGCGATGGAGGCGCTCGGGAGCGTGCTAGGTGGTCGATCGCACTTGCACCGGGTTCGGCACTTGGTAGCTGCCGAGGATCTCGCGTCGCTTTGGCTTTCAGACCAAGACTGGCGTGCGCTCCGACGTTCGCGGGCCCGAGTCAGGCGGCGTGCGGTCGGTCATGGCTGCATGGAAGTGGCCCTGCCGAGGAATGTCCGTGAACAGGGGTTTAGCTTCGGGCACCGCCGTAGTTCGACCACGATATTGAACTACTTCCACATGTCGTGGATGACCAAGAGTCGCGCTATCGCCGCGCTGCATCCATACATAGCCCGTCATGCAGCCGCCGTCGCTCTGGGGATATCCGTTGCTGGTGCCGACAAGATCCTCCAGCGCAAGAAGCCATCGTCCGCCCAGGACGCATCAGCTGAACCGGCGTCGGTTTGGGTCACGCACGCTGCGGGGGCTCCGACGGCCACGCCTGGCAACACTTCACTTCAGCTACCGATAACAGTGGCCCTTGAGCCGGGGAGCCCTGCGAGTGCCCAATTGGTGAGTCGCATGCTCCGGGCCATCCAGCGTGGACTATCACCCTCCCAGGCGGCCTTGACCTATGGGCTAAGCGATCTGCAAGCGAGTCGCCTGGCCGAGGCAATAAGTGAAATCGAGAAAAAGACGGGGTTCAAGTTTGTGCAGCGCCCGGACAACGGCGGTCGCCCTCGCGCTGCCAGACTGTTTGAGTCCGCGCGCCCCATAGGGAAGATTCTTGATCTTCTGGACAACGGGTCCGATAAAGAACAGGCCTTGGTCCGCGACCTCGCGCAATGCCATCTGCTATGGGCAAGGCGGGGCAAGCGGGATGAATTTGTGTGGCCGGCCAGGGCCATAGATCGTATGGTTGATCTTCTCCATAGTGTGGGCATTGCCGAGCGGCAGATACAACGCTCAAACGTTGCCGGCGAAACCGGGTTCCAGAAAATCGTCGTTCTTCGGCACGTCGGCAAGGAAGCGAGAATGAATCACGCCCTGGCATGGGCGCTCTCGGTCATACACGCCACTTTGTTGCTGCGTTGAGGCGTTAGTCCATCAGTCGCACAGCAATCCCTGGCCGAAATGGCGTTGGTCGAAATTGACCGGGCTGACGCCCGCCGCCTACGCCAAATGGATGGCCGAGATCGGCCGCTATAACCCCGGACCCCAAATGGCCTCGCCACTGAAAGAGGGGGGGGGTCAAGGCGCGAATGCATCGCGTCCGGTGAGACAGCCTTCCATCATGCTTAATGCCAGTAACCCGGTCCGACTAGGTGAGTGGCAGAAGCAAATCAGTTGCTAGGTTCACCCTCGGGGGGAGATCTGGGTGTTCTCGGGGCTCGCCTCAGCGGCAGCCGGGTTGTTGGTCAAGACGCCTGAGCCAGGGCAATGGAGCCGAAGATGATGAATGAAATTTTCGAGGCATTCGTTCGTGGAATGCGGCGTGGCGCACGTGCCTACATGGGCACGATCGTGACCGTGCTGGTGTGTGTGTGGCCTCTGCGAAGGCTGGGGTGGCGACGATGATCATCAGCACCTTCGCCCGAGACCTGCTGGGCTGATAAATAATCGCGGTGTTGATGTGCACCAGAAACTGAGCAGAACTTTGCCCAGCCGCGCGACAGGGATTTGACCTGTCCCCCATATTCAGGACAAGTGGGCTCTTAAGACGATTGGTTCCTGGAGTCTATCCAAGACTCCGCGTCGCTCTGAAGCCATGCGACCGACCGTCCTCCAGGTCTCTTGAAAACGGGAAACGTCCCAAGGTGCACCACCCCGTAGATCCTGCTTCTACTTAGACAGAATAGGTGAGCGACTTCCGGCAGGCGGCTTCGACGATTTCCTAGCGGATATCCCTGGTTCGGCGTCGGGCCCATCATCCTCGGGGTGCTGTCGATGCCCGCGCGCAGCTTGGAGGGTCTTGGTTTCTTTGGGGTCTCTGGCCGCGGTACCCAGTCACGATGCAGCGCGTTGCGCGCAAGGTGGATGACGGCCTCCTCAAGGTGTTTGCCAAAGATTCCCTCAGCCGCTAGAGCAGCCAAGCGCCGATGTTTATCTGGCGGAAGCGGCGCTCTACGCCGGCAATACGGGTCTCGCCATGGCGGCGTAACTCAGACGAAATCCTCTCCGAGGAGCCCAAGCGATTCCCGCGGGACGTTGACGGGTGTACCCAAGGCACCTTGCTCGAGAAAGATTCGGGGGCGGGCGCTAGCTAGAACTGGCTAAACCGGAGCGGCAGGGCTGCCCAATGCGAATGCCGAAGGGATGGCGCTGTCACGGTTAGCGCAAAAAGATGTTTTCCGCAGTCACGTTCACATTCATGTCCAACTAACTGAGAAAATTTCTCACCTTGCAGCTGCGTGTTGTAGAACTTGCAACGGTCAGTGCATAAATCATTATGTAGAGATCAAGCCGTCTGCCTCTTTGCCCGACAGATAATCGAGAGCGCCACAAACAATGAAAAGAATCAACCTAAGAATTGCATCTTTTGCATTGTTTGCATTGTTTGCAGCGCTTGCGGTTTGCGTTCCGAAGATTGCGGATGCGCAAAGTGCATCACTAGCTTTTGAGTACGACAAAAAGGTTGAGGCTGCGCGACAGGTTGGCCCGCTCGGACAAGGAATGTTTGGCGAGTCGACTTCGGTGGATAACGGGCGAACAACCTTTACCTCCGTAGACATCGACCTCCCAGGCAACAGCGGGCTGCCCGTGCGGTTTGGTCGGCGCCTAGTTATTGACGAGCGATACCTGCCTGAAGAGCTGGGTGGGCTCGGGAACTGGGATGTTGATATTCCGTATATAGAGGGCACATTCACCCAGGCGTCTGGGTGGACAATTGGACCGCCATCCTCGTCAGGTCGATATGCACGATGCTCAAATCCCAACTCACCGTTTGTTGAGGGCGTCACCTTCAGCGCGGAGGAGGTGTGGCACGGGTACAGCGTCTATATCCCGGGCGCGGGGTCGGAGCAGATGCTCAAGGATGTAGCAGGAAATATCGATCCGACGGATGGGCGAAGCTATCCATGGGTCATGAAATCAAATGGTCGCATTAGCTGTCTCCCGGCGCTAAAGAATGGCTATCCGGGTGAGGGATTTGTGCTGCATCGCCCCGACGGGACCAAGTTCTACTTCGACCATCAGGTCGAGCGCACCGTACGGCCTTTACAGAAAGGCCCGTCGGGATACCCAGGCTATACCATGACGCGCAAGCGAATCTTTCTCCTCGCGACACGGATGGAAGACAAGCATGGGAACGCAGTCAACTACACTTATGACGCATCCGGCAGGCTGACATCCGTTGAGGGAATTTCACGGCCCGGCTCACCCGCAGATACGCGTTCGATAACAGTATCTTATCTGGGGCCGGGAGAGGTTCGAGCCTCGTCAGCCGGCCGTCACTGGACATACACAATCACAAGCGGACACCTCACGGCGGTTACCTTGCCGGACGGCAGCAGGTGGGAGTACTCGCCCTTTGGCTCTCTGACTGCGTATGTAAGGCCGTATGACGATCAGGCCATGGAGAGCCTGAGCTACTTCGACCCTACGTCAATGTGTCAAGAGGGCGCGCGCATGCGCCTTCAACCACAGACTCTGATCGTCAAGCATCCTAGCGGAGCTGTTGGCTCATTCAGCTTTTCAGGAAAGCGGTTTTACAGAAGCCGCGTGCCTTACTACTGCTCCATTAGCTTCCTAGATCACACTACTCGACTCTTGAACGGATTTACGAATCGTCGTGCCGATAACGTCGATTGGAACAGCTTGGTGTATACCGCTTCCACTGGAGGTGGCATCAACTACAACCTTGTTCTTGATGATGCCGTTGACTGGCATTCGGAGCCACTCAACACAGAAATGCCGCCGCTCGGCGCTCCGAACCCGCACGATGGTCTTCTGGTTAACGTCGGCGGCTATGCCAGCATAGTCCACTCCAATTATTATGATGTTCTTTCTGTCGACAGAATTATCGTCTCTGGGCCCGGGATACAGTCGCAAGAGACCAATTTTGAGTATGACATTGAGGTTTACCCATATTGCGGAATGATAGACAGCCAAACGGGCTTAGCGTTCGGGGCATCGTGCAGTGCTGATCCATGCAATGGGATGTGCGAGGACGCTGTAGGCAGGTGGACAACAATCACGCTTCCCTCTGGGGATAAGAGACAGTACAGACATGGCGTAGCCTTCGGCGAGAACGAAGGCCAACTTCTTTATGAGGACATTCGAAGCAGCGCCGGTGCGCTGCTACGTTCCGTTGAATATCGATACATCACAGCCGCTGAGGCGGCAAATCAGGCGTTTCTTCCTGAGATCGGCCAGCGGTTGACTGCTGATCCTATGGTTTCAAGCCTCAGGCCGCTGGTTCAGCAAGACCTGTGGCAGCAGGGCTCGACATTCAGATATCGAATTGAGAGCTGTGGTCAGCGCCTCTGCTTCGATGCTTTTGCTAGGCCGACGGGAGTGATGAGAACTACCGATCTTCCTGTAACTTTCACCTCCCGGGCAGAGAGCACCGAGTATCACGATCGCTTGGATGCTTGGGATCTAGGCCAGGTAGCAAGACAAACTGCAGCCGGGATAGAGACGGCGCGCACAGATTTTGATAACCAAGGACTGCCGTCGAGGCGCTACGCGTTCGGCGAACTGGTGGAGACGCTGACCCATCATGCTGATGGCACAGTTTCCAGTGCCAAGGATGCACGCAACAATACGACGACCATGGGCAGCTGGTACCGGGGCGTCCCTCGCCTTGTGACCTTCCCTGACGGAACTACCGTAGGTGCCACGGTGGACTCCTTTGGTGGCGTGACATCCGTAACTAATGAGGCTGGCGCAACTACGGCGTATGCCTACGACAGCGCGGGGCGGCTGAGCCAGATTAGCTATCCGACTGCTGACGAGACTGGCTGGGAACCGACCACATTTAGTTTCTCGCAATCCACCACAAGCGCACTTGGTCTGCCCGCCGGCCACTGGGTGCACACTACGAGTGCAGGGGACTATCGAAAAGAGATCTACTTCGATGCGTTCTGGCGTCCGGCCATCCAGCGCGAATGGCAACAGGGCAGTGCCGCGACAACTATGCGCTATAGCGGCTGGAAATATGATCACGCCGGGCGGGTAACTTTCTCAGGTTATCCGCTTGCGACGGCAACAGGCATCGGCTCTTTCACCGCAGGAACCACAACTACCTATGACGCGCTAGGTAGGGTGACCCGTGTCGAACAGGACTCCGAACTGGGTGATCTGATTACCACCCACGAGTACCTCGCGGACCTCAAAACGAGAACAACCAATCCTCGCGGACACACCACGCTCACGGCCTATCGAACCTTTGTCCATCCTGAATCCGCAACTCCTTACAACATCCAAACCGAAGGACAGACCACTGCAATTTGGCTGAATATGTTCGACAAGCAAACGGCTATCATACGTTCGGGCCATTATGATGGGCAGACGATCACTGCAAGCCGCTACTACGTCTACGACGATCAACAACGGCTCTGCAAGCGCGTTGAACCCGAAACAGGAGCTGCCCTGTTCGCCTACGACGCTGCGGGCAACATTGCTTGGGTGGCTGATGGCCAGACACTCACCAGCCTAACCTGCGATAGGGCGGCGGTAGCTGCCAGTGAAAAGATCCTGCGAAGCTACGACAGCCGCAACCGGTTGGTGCTCGTGGATTACCCGGACAGCACGCCGGACGTAGCCACTACCTATACCACCGATGGCAAGATCGCCACCCTCAGCCGGGGACCGACCCTGCTGAGCTACACCTACAACAAGCGTGGTCTGCTCAGCAGCGAGCGCCTGCAGTTTGGCGCCATCAACTGGCTAACCAGCCACAGCTACACCACGCTGGGCCACTTGGGCGCCACCACCTATCCCAGCGGGCACCAGGTGGCCTACGCCCCCAACGCCCTGGGCCAGGCCACCCAGGCCGGCACCTACGCCACCGGGGCCAGGTACCACCCCAACGGCGCCCTGGCCGAGTTCACCTACGGCAACGGCATCGTGCACACCATGAGTCGCAACCTGCGCCAGCTGCCCGAGCGCAGCCGCAGCGCGCTGGGCGCCAACGTGGTGCTGGACGACAGCTACGACTACGACGCCAACGGCAACGTGGCGGCCATCTCCGACGGCCTGGCCGGTGGCCCGGGCGACCGGGACATGAGCTACGACGCGCTCGACCGCCTCGCCGGCGTGGTGGCCGGCCCGGCCCAGGGCGGCAACGGCAGTTTCGCCTACGACCCGCTCGACAACCTGCGGGTGCTCGACCAGGGTAGCCGCCAGTTCCGCTACCACTACGACGCCAGCAATCGCCTTGCGCAGATCACTTCGCCCGCCGGTGCGCTGCTGCACAGCTTTGGCTACGACGCCCGGGGCAATACCACCAGCAAGGACAGCGGTACGCTCACCTTCGACCGCGAGAACCGGCTGACCCACTCGGCGCTGCCTACGGCGACCACTTACCTCTACGACGGCCTGGGCCGCCGAGTGGCCGAGGCTTCGCCGGTGTCGACGTATTTCTACTACAGCCACGAAGGCAAGCTGCTCTACACCAACGACCACAAGACCCAGGCCAACACCGACCATATCTACCTGTCGGGCAGCCTGGTGGCGGCGCGCAAGGTGGCGTTCACCGGCGGTGCCCAGGTGACCTACCAGCACACCGACGCCTTGGGCAGCCCGGTGGCCTTCACCGACGCCAGCGGCAACGTCACCCGCCGCGAGCGTTTGACCGCCTGGGGCGAACCCGCCGACGGCACCTGGAGCAACGAG